>ENA-OOXT01002341-OOXT01002341.1-human-gut-metagenome-genome-assembly--contig:-NODE-2341-length-10763-cov-1.734217_pt1 | contig 10763 bp, 9 predicted proteins | sample MGYA00241590_ERZ501349 | MGnify/ENA primary metagenome ERZ501349 (study PRJEB25962, sample SAMEA2042838) | human gut metagenome | biome: human gut; feature: human-associated habitat; material: faeces...
GGGCGCCGTCTTCCGGTTCCCACCCCATAATGTAATGATTTCCCATGCAGATTAAAGGCAGGCGGAGATCGCTGTTGGGGATATTAAATTTTTTAACGCACTGTTTGTAGAGTTCAAGATTGTGGTGAAACTTCATATCCGTAATCGGAATGTTAAGGTCGCGATGGTTGGCATCAAGATAGACAAAGGCGTCTTTGCAGGCAATGCACATGGCATGGGCGAAGAAGTAGATTTTGTCGTCAAGGAGATTTTGTTCCGGGGCAGGGGCAGTCATGCCGCGCGGGTTTTGCGCCGCGGAAGAACCGGCCGAGAAAGCGGCAGGCGGCACGGCAGGAGCGTCCGGGGCGGAGGCAATCGGCAGCGTGCCGGCAGCGTGCGCGGGGGAAAGGGCGGCAGGAGCCGGCAGCGTGTCGGCAGCGTGCGCGGGGGACGGAGTTGCAGCCGGGGAAAGAACCGCGGCAGACAATAAGGCGAGAGTCAGAGCAAAATTTTTCATAACGATACCTCCTTTGATGTTTGAACAGAGTATAAGCAGGCAAAAACAAAAGGTCAAGCTTAAAGGGGAAATTGTTGCGACCGGGGCGGGAGGAAAAGCTCCGGCGTGAGTACGAGAAGAACTTTCGGGTGCGGGCATGAGAGGAACTTTTCGGCGAGGGTACGAGGGCTGCTGCTGGCAAAGTCTGGGGAACGGATTTTTCATCTGGTGTTTCTGACTAAAAAAGGAGTGTGGTTCGTACCGTGTTTGCCCTGTGCTGTTATGCGGAAAATGCGGCGGGAGAGGTTCGCGCTGCGGGAATAAATGAACGCCGCAGCGGCAGCGGGAATGTGCAGCACAGGCGCGGAAGCAACCGGCGGCGCAAAGGGGGCGGGCGCAAAAAGGCATAAAAAAACAGGAGCGCCCGAGCGGGGCATTCCTGTGTGATTTTCCGGCGGGGAAGTTTCCGGCGGGGAAGTTTCCGGTTGCGGTTATTTTCCGGCTGCGGTTATTTTCCGGCGGAAGTTTTGGCCTCCCTGATGATGTCATCGGCCATTTTGGCAAGATAACACATAACGGCAAGTGCCAGCGGCAGGGGTGTCAAATGGGTTTGAACAGTTTCCCAAACCGGATTTTCGGCGATGCTGATAATTGCGATAATGACGTATGCCGTGAAGAGTAAGCTTATCAGCGCTATGGCCAAAAGAAACAGATGATTTGTTTTCATGTTTTCTTTGTTTATGAAACAGTGCCGCAAGGACATTGTTTCGGGTTAATAATAGAGATATTTTTATTTTAGTGAGTTGATTATACCATATTTTTTACGGTCTGACAAGAATAAAATTTCCCCTATGTTCAATGTGTTGCGCACACTCGGGAATAAGGGCAGGGGCGCGGGGCATGCGACGGAGAAGGGGGAATAAATTTTGATTCATTTTCAGGCGGGTAGGGAACGGGGGCAAAAAAGTTTCCGGTTGTTAAGATTATGCTAACCAAATCGGGTCTAAGGTATCGGCAATACCACTTTAGCAGGGATGCGTGATGAGTAATTATAATTTGGAAACGATATTAAACACTATTATTAATGCGGATTGCGTGGAAACCATGAACGAAATCGCCGACAATTCGGTGGACGTGATTTTTGCCGACCCGCCGTATAACCTGCAGCTCGGCGACGCGCTCAAACGCCCCGACAATACCGACGTCAAGGGCGTCTATGAAGAATGGGACAGCTTTGAGAGCATTGCCGAGTACGACCGCTACACCAAGGCATGGATGAGCGAGGCGCGCCGCATCCTCAAAGAAGACGGCACGATATGGGTCATCGGCTCGTACCACAACATCTTCCGCGTCGGCTACATCATGCAGGATTTGGGGTTCTGGATTTTGAACGACATCGTGTGGAACAAGACTAACCCGATGCCGAACTTCAAAGGCACGCGCTTTACCAACGCGCACGAAACGCTCATCTGGGCGACGAAGAACCCGAAAGCGAAATATACGTTTAACTACGAGGCGATGAAGGCGATGAACGACGACGTGCAGATGCGCTCGACGTGGGAAATTCCGCTCTGCACCGGCAAAGAACGGCTCAAAAACGAAGAAACCGGCGAGAAACTGCATCCGACGCAGAAACCCGAGGCGCTTTTGTATCGCGTGATTATGGCGTCGTCGAACGTCGGGGACGTTATCCTTGACCCGTTTTTCGGCACCGGCACGACGGGTGCGGTTGCCAAACGGCTGGGACGCAATTTCATCGGCATTGAAAAAGACGCCACCTACATCCGCGGGGCGCGGGAGCGTCTGGCGGCGGTGGAAGTCAGCCCGGAGAGCGCGGCGCTCGAATATACCTGCAAGCGCAAGCTGCCGCGGGTGCCGTTCGGCGCGGTGATAGAAAGGGGCTTGATTTCTCCGGGAGATGTGTTATACGATGAGAAAAAGAAACATAAGGCCGTGGTGCGTTCCGACGGAACCGTCAAGTTTGGCGGGGAAACGGGCTCCATCCACCAGATGGGGGCGGCGGCGCAGGACTCGACGACCTGCAACGGCTGGGCGTACTGGCATTATGTCGACCCGAAGAAGCACAAGCTGGTCTGCATAGACGAGCTGCGCCAGATTGTCCGGGCGGAGATATTCGGAGAATAGGCGGCGTACCCGGGATGTCAGGAGTGGAGCGCGGAATATCGGAATTTGCGCGCGGGACGGTTTGAAAGGCGGCAGACAGGATAAGCGGCGTGCCGGGCTGGCGATAATGGAGAACAAATGAAAACAATAAACGGACTACCGGAAAAGAATAAAAATAAAAAAATTACTATATTAGGCTTTAATATCTACATTTAAGTCTAATATAGTAATTAAAAAATTATATTATTAAATTTTTATTAAATTCATCACGATCTAAAAATGGATACATATCTTCTAATGAAGGAGAAATCATTGTTCCATCATCTAATTTTCTTGCAGATAATTTTGGTAAGAAAGCATACTCTTTTTCCACCATAACTTCACAGATTATAGGCTCATTATATGCTAACACCTCTTTTATTTTGATATCCATTTCTTCTACTGAAGAAATTTTTACGGATTTAATACCAAATCCTGTCGCTAACTTACAAAAATCAGGGACACTAACACCACTATCATCTCCAGAACCAGTCATATGTCCATTAAAGAAATTCCTTTGTGTTTGTCTAATAGATGAATATCCTGAATTATTAATAACAAATATCTTTAAAGGTAATTTATTATATAATACAGTCTGCAATTCTTGAATATTCATCATTATAGAACCGTCACCTGCCAAACAAATTACATTTCTATCATTTGCTTCATAACAAGCTCCAATTGCTGCTGGAAGATCATATCCCATTGAGGCATCTCCTGAATTCCAAAAAACTCTTTGCTTTTCTTTAACAACAAAAGCTTGATGAGAACAAACACAAGCAGATCCATTGCCTGCGACTAAAATATCGCCACAATCCATCAATTTAGATAATTTATGAACAAAATCATATACATTTATAATATTATTTTTAGAATGATATTCTTTTGTATTTTCAAATGAATACTTTTCTACTAAATTTTTACAAAATTCTAACCAACTTTTTAAATCCAATTTTGGAAATAACTTTACTAATTGAGGTAAAAAATCTTTTAAATCAACACATACTTTTAAATCAGGTAAAATAGTAGGTTTATTAAGTTCTGCTTCATCAATATCTACAACAATTTTATATGCATTTTTAGCAAAATTTTCCCAATTATAACTTATTTGTCGAATATTATTTCTAGTTCCTAAAAATAATATAACATCTGCATTTTGAATATTAAAATTCCCAGCTCTTTGACCTACAGTACCAATTCTCCCACAAAAATTTTTATGATCGGTAGGAATTAAATCAATACCATTAAAAGTAGTAACAACTGGTATATCAGTATTCTTCAATAATTCTAAAAATATTTCATCTTGGCCAGCAAGTCTTATACCATGCCCGGCAACAATTAAAGGTCTTTTTGCCGATTTTAATTTATCTATTACACTACTAATATCTATATCATTTATAACGGGAGTCTGAGGAACAAAATCTATTAGCTCATCCTCATCAATTAAAGCTGCTTGAACATTCATTGGAATATCTAACCAAACTGGGCCTTTTCTACCAGTTGTAGCCTCATATATAGCTTTATCAATATGATATTTAATTTCATTGGGTTCTGTTACCATCTTGGCATATTTAGTTAAAGGCTTAACTACAGAAATAATATCAACTTCTTGATCACCTAATTGTCTTAAAGGAATATTTTTACAACTAGACATTGTTGTTGAATATTTAACCTGCCCAGAGATATATAAAACAGGAACAGAATCAGTCCACTGGCCAAAAACACCATTCAAACAATTTAATCCTCCCGGACCTGTTGTAACATTAACAACGGCCAATCTTTGATTAATTCTTGCATATCCCTCTGCGGCAATTGCACAAGCTTGTTCATGATGATTTGCGGTATAAGACAAATACCTACCCAAACTATCATTTAAGTGCATTGCACCTCCACCAGATACCATGAAAAAATGTTCTACTTTATGTACTTCTTTTAATCTCTTTGCTATATAATCTGACAATTTAATTTTAGACATTGATTTAGTTCCTCAATATTGTTAACTACATATGTTGCGTCATTAACTAAAGATGACTTATCTTTACCATACCCCCATAAAACTGCGACATCTAACACTCCTGCTTTTTTAGCAGCCTGAACATCAGATAAAGCATCACCTATCATAACTGTTTCTGATTTTTCTAAATTATATTTTTCTAATATATCAAGAATCATATCAGTTTTAGTTATTGGTTTTCCAAATTTATCAATAGAATATACATCATCAAACATACTTAAACCAAATTGAGAAACAATTCTCTTAGTTGGCTTATCTGGTTTAAATGTTGCAATAAACAATTTATAATCTGATTTTTTTAAATTTAATAAAAAATCATATATCCCAGCATATAATTCACTTACATCATCAGTATCATTATCATAAATTTCACGGAAATAAGATGTTATATTTGATATATCACTATCACTCAAATCTCTTCCTGCTATTAATCTAATAATCTCTTTTAATGGAGGTCCAATTACATCAGAATTCAATCTGGATTGGTCAAAATCAACTCCAGCTTGTTTAAAGGCCTTATCAAAACAGGTTAAAACCTCTTTAGAAGAATTAATTATTGTTCCATCCAAATCAAATATAAAATTTTTAAGCATACATACCGCCAGCTTCTTCTATTAATTTTTTATATCTATTTTCTAACATGATTAATCTTTGAGCATCTTCTTCAAAAATCATTTTATAAAATTCTCTCTTATTTCTTAACCACATTAATTCAAAACCAACAGCTTTTAAAATACCTTTATCAGCATTGTCATCAGCTATAGCTTTTTGAGCATCAAATATAATTTTTCTTGTTTCAAATCTAGTTAAAGAATTCTTTGGTAATCTTCTGAAAAATGGTAAAGAATGAGCAGAAACTCCACCACCAATAACCATTTCTTTATTAGCTTTAAGCATTTTTTCAGCTATTGAATTTGCGATATCAAAAATCTCTTCACTGTTAATATCTTCTCTTGTTAATCCCATAGATCCTGTCATATCTACTCTTCCAAGAACAACACCTTTAACATCTTTAAAAAAGTCAGATTCTATCATATCATCTAAATTTTTATAACCTAATAATGTTTCAATATTAACTAAGAATTTAATATTATCTCTTTCTTCTTCAGGGAATACAAATTTTGTAGCCTGTACATATTTTTTCATTGCATAAGGTGATTCAATCATTGGAGCAACAATTGTATTTACACCAATTGTTCTTGCATCAAACATATCTTTTACAGCTTCACAACCACCTATTTTTATAGTCAAATCAAGACCAGCTTTAGTTACAACCTCTTTTAATCTTAAAGCTTCTTCTAATCTTGTTCCTTCTGCCTCAAACTCAGCCTTTACTCCAACAACATGATGATTTTCTCTCAAATCAATTAATGTATCTAACATCTTTTTTTCTAAATTATTCATAAATTCTCCTTATATATTAATTAATGTTTTTTCAATATGTGAATATAATTTTTTTAATCCGTCTTTCATACTGGTAAAATGGAAATTAGGAATTTCTTGTAACAAAATTGAATTATCGCCTGTATACTCATTATTCATAACAGGATTTTTTATTTCTATTTTGCAATTAGAGCAAGAAATTTCTTTAACGAGTTTTGCAATTTCTAATAAACTTATACTTTGAGTAGGTGTAATATTTATAATCTTATGTTTTGGTATATTATTAATAAAATACTCAACGATTCTTTGCATATCCTCTACAAATAGATAATCAAATACGACATTTTGATTTATTATAATATCTTGCTCTTTTAAAACTTGATTTATAGCATAACTTGGGAAACGTGAAGATTTTTCATTATAACCATAACAAGCAAATATATTTAAACATAAAATATCAGAACGGCTTTGAACAATTTCAGCGATTTTCATCTTAGACTGACCATAAAGATCAAAAGGTAAAAATTTTCCGATTTCACTCTCTTTTACTTTATGCAAATTTCTTGATTTATCATACATTGCACCTGAACCGAAAAGAATAATTCTTACACCATTTCTTTTAGATGAAATAAGATTATTCACCATAGCTAAATTGTCATCTATTGTAGATTCTTTATCCTGAACACCTCTAGCTCCACCTATTGTTCCACAATGAATTATCAAATCAATTTCATGAGATTTAAAATAATCACTTACATCATCTGATTTTGTCAAATCAAGCTCATAACTGCGAGGACATAATAGAGTATATTTATCTTTTAAATACTCCTTTAAATTACTTCCAATAAAACCGCCAGAACCTGTTAATAAAATATTCACTATTTATTTTCCTCTATAAACTTATGGATTAAATCAGATGTTTTATCCAATTCTTTTTCTGACAAAGCAGGAAATACACCAACCCAGAATGTATTATTCATAATAAAATCAGTATTCGGTAACAATTTATAATGCTCCTCTGTCAAATCTTTAGAATTTAGTAAACGTGAATTTCCTATCCTTAATTGAATATCATTATCAACAATCATAGGTTGACGTAAAATATTACCTGCAAATAATTGTCGTGTACCTACTCCATTACTTTCCAAATATTCAACTAATTTTTGCTTTGAAATCGGAGGTTTTGTAGAAATTAAAAATCCAAACCAAGAAGGTTTTACCCCATCTCTTATTTCCGGTAATATCAAATATTCCTTTAAATCAGATAATTTATCCATTAAATATTCTGCATTTTGAGTCCTTTTTTCAATAAATTGAGGCAGTTTTTTCAACTGAGAACAACCTAAAGCTGCCTGCCAATCAGTTATTTTTAAATTAAATCCAATATGAGAATAAGTATATTTGTGGTCATACCCAAATGGAAGGTTTCCTAACTGCATTTTAAAACGTTTTTTACAAGTATCATCTTTACCAGGTTTACACCAGCAATCACGTCCCCAATCTCTAAAAGACATTATTATTCTATATAATTGAGGGTCATTAGTAACTACAGCACCACCTTCTCCCATAGTCATGTGATGTGCAGGGTAAAAACTATATGTACCAATATGCCCTATAGTACCTAATTTTTTCCCTTTAAATTCTCCACCTAAAGCATCACAACTATCTTCAATTAACCATAAATTATATTTTTCACAAATTGCTGTTATTTTATCCAAATCATAACTATTACCTAGTGTATGAGCAAGAAATATTGCCTTAGTTTTATCAGATATAGCTTCCTCTATTTTATCAGCATCAATATTATAAGTCCCGATTTCACAATCAACAAACACAGGGATTAGCCCTTGTTGTATAATAGGATTAATAGTAGTTGGGAAACCTGCTGCTACAGATATTACTTCATCTCCTTTTTTAAGGCGTTTATCTCCAAGTTTATGAGAAGTTAATGCTGATAATGCTAATAAATTTGCACTTGAGCCTGAATTTGTAGATAGAGCATATTTTACTCCTAAATATTTTGCAAATTCTTTTTCAAATTCATCATTAAATCTTCCGGCAGTAAGCCACATATCAAGAGAGGCATCTACCATTGCTTCTAATTCTTCATAACCTAATAATTTGCCTGATGCAGGAATATAATTAAATTCTCTAGGCTTTGAATAAACTTTATCATAATATTCCTTTAAAGCAACTTTTACACTATTGCGCAATACATCTTCCATGTAAATATCCCTCTCATATACTCTTTTATTAATTATAACATCAACATGTAAAAATATTACTTTAAGACCAATTAATTAGACTAACATAATCAGCTATTTGAGATAATGTATAATTTAATAAATTTCTATCGTTAGAATAAAAATGCTTATACCAGTCAACAGTCTTTTCAATAGCTTCTTCAGGAGTATATGTTGGCTTCCAATTAAGAACTTTTCTTGCTTTATCAATATTTAACATTAATAGCCCTGCCTCATGCAAATTATCCTTTTTATGAACAAATACTTCACCTTTTCCATAAAATTCTATAACTTTTTGCACAACATCAGAAACTTTTAAAACACTATCTTCATTTGGTCCAAAATTAAATCCTTCTGCATATTTTTTACCGCTTTCTAACAATTTCTCACCTAATAATAAATAACCTGATAATGGTTCTAAAACATGTTGCCACGGTCTTACTGCAATAGGATTTCTAATTTCAATTTTTTCATTATTATTAATAGCCCTTATACAATCGGGGATTAATCTATCCAAAGCCCAATCTCCACCGCCAATCACGTTTCCTGCTCGAGCTGTTGCCATTGCATAAGAATTTTCATCTTGGAGAAAAGAACGGCGATATGAAGAAGACATAATTTCAACACATCCTTTGGAAGATGAATACATATCATATCCACCCATAGGCTCATCTTCTCGATATCCTCGATTAATTTCTTTATTTTCATAACATTTATCTGTAGTAACATTAACAAATGCCTTTACGGATTTACATTTTCTAGCTGCTTCTAAAACATTTAAAGTTCCAATAACATTTGTTTGATAAGTAAGTACTGGTTCAGAATAAGATAACCTAACTAATGGTTGAGCTGCAAGATGAAAAACAATATCAGGTTCAAAATCAAGCATTGCTTTTTCTAAAGAAAAATTATCTAAAATATCTCCAATTATACTTTTTTCAATTTTCTTTTCTGCATTTAAGACTTCAAACATAGAAGGATTAGTATTAGGAGGAAGAGAATAACCACAAACCTTAGCTCCTAATAGAGTCAGCCATAAAGAGAGCCAACATCCTTTAAACCCAGTATGCCCAGTCAAAAAAACTTTTTTATTTGAATAAATATTATTAAACACCGACATTCTCCTTATTCCAGATAGCCCAAGGAGCTGAATCATTTAGCCACATTTCTGTTAAATCATTTTTATCTCTCAATGTATCCATCGGTCGCCAAAAGCCATTATGTTTGTATGCATTTAATTGATTATCTTTTGCAAGATTTTCTAAAGGAGCTCTTTCAAAAATTGTACTATCACCATCTTTTATATAATCAAATACTTTTGGTTCACATACAAAAAATCCGCCATTTATCCAACTTTCTTCACCTTTAGGCTTTTCCATAAATGAAGTAATCATATTATCATCTTTTATTACTAATGCTCCAAAACGGCCTCTTAATTGAACAGCTGTCATTGTAACTAATTTTCCTGACTTTTTATGGCAATTTATTAACTCATTAATATTAACATCAGCAACACCATCCCCATATGTTAATAAAAAAGGCTCATTTCCTATATAATCTTGAGCTTTTTTTATACGTCCACCAGTCATAGTATCTTGACCAGTATAAAGCATAGTAACTTTCCAAGGCTCATGCCTGTTTTTATGAACTTCAACCGTATTATTAGCCATATCAACAGTAATATCAGAATATCTTGTATAATAATTTATAAAATAATCTTTTATTATATGAGATTTATAACCAGTTAAAATAACAAAATCATTAAAGCCATAATGTGAATATATCTTCATTATATGCCACAATATTGGTTTCCCGCCAATTTCGACCATTGGTTTTGGCTTCAATTCTGTTTCTTCTGATAACCTAGTACCTAAACCACCTGCTAAAATTACAACTTTCATCATACACCTTTTATAATATTTAGTACATTTTTTACATTATCTTCTGTCAAAGATTCATATACTTTATCAATATTATCTTTGACAATATTTTTAGTCAACATTCCAATATTAAATGCTCTTAATTCCGCTCTGATATTATCCTCAAATCGATATTTAATTAATTTTGCTGGATTACCTGCGACAATAGAATACGGCTCGACATCTTTTGTAACAACACTACCTGCAGCAATAATCGCACCTTGACCTATTCTTACTCCGGATAAAATAACTGTCCTTGCTCCAATCCAGACATCATCTTCAACTATAATAGATCCTTTTGATAAGGCTTCATAGTTTTCACCCAACATCATTACTTTAAAAGGATAAGTCGACAAATTTTTATAATTATGTTCAGATTCCGGAATAAATAAAACATCTGGGGCAATAGAAACATAATTCCCAATTATTAAAGAAACAGCCGATTTATTAGAAAATATTGCATTTACATCTCCATAAGAGCCTTTCCCAATTGCAATATTATCAAATAAAGAACCATTTATAATCAAACTTGTATGATTATCAAAATTTTGCCTTTTCCATACATA
>ENA-OOXT01002351-OOXT01002351.1-human-gut-metagenome-genome-assembly--contig:-NODE-2351-length-10732-cov-2.152103_pt1 | contig 10732 bp, 12 predicted proteins | sample MGYA00241590_ERZ501349 | MGnify/ENA primary metagenome ERZ501349 (study PRJEB25962, sample SAMEA2042838) | human gut metagenome | biome: human gut; feature: human-associated habitat; material: faeces...
GGGCGCACCCTGTTTTTGTTTCATCGTGGTTGGGTGTACATCAAACCGCATCACCGCAACTCCTTATAGGTTTCTTCCGGCACCGGCTCGCACCACTCGTTAGAGGTGCCTTCGCCGGGCACTTCCACTGCCAGATGAGAGAACCAGCAATCGGGTGCAGCACCGTGCCAGTGCTTGACCTCCGGGGGAATGTTCACCACATCGCCCGGATGCAGCTCCTGCGGCGCTTTGCCCCATTCCTGATACCAGCCGTTACCCGCTATGCAAACCAAAATTTGTCCGCCGCCCTTTTCGGCCTTGTGTATATGCCAGTTATTGCTGCATAAAACTGGACTATCTCCGATGACCAGTTTCACATCGTAGGCTTTGGTATCCAGCAGATATCCGTTTGGTACGGAGATCTCTTTCAGGTATACGGTATCCTGTGTTTTGGTGATCGTAACGCTGGAAGCTCCGTTGGCATCTGTGGCCGGCATCTTTGTGATCAAGTTCTTTCCATCCTTGTCACTGTAAACGCCATAAACTGCACCTGCGATGGCTTTGTTGCTCTTGCGGTCCTTCTTTACGATCTCCAGAGTTGCCTGTTTTACCCATGACACTTTAAAATCTACATACTTCTCATCGGTCACGCCCTCGCCAAATACCAGGGCAAGGTCCTGTGTCTCGCTTCCGGTGGTGATCTTGTAAGCGGAGTAGTCTTTCTGCTGCTGGGCGATGCAGAGCGCGGTGTTTTGGGTAACGTAGTCTTTGATGTTGATGTAGCGTTTGAACTCTTCAAGGCGGGCAACATTGGCATTTTTGGCCCAAAGGTACAGGTGATACGGCGTCAGCCTGGTTGCCGCCGCAGCAGTATTTATATTGATTATCATGACCAGGGAAATCGCACTGAGCACGTTTCCGAGGCGCCTAATTAGCCTTTTCAATAAAAAGTCTCCGCTTATACACCTTTGGCGTCAGTTTATGCCGGGAATAATTAATAATCGGTAAAAAATATACGAAAATGTTTATATTGAGTCTAATAATGAGTCTAAAACGAGTCTTTTCAGAGTCTTAATATGATAAAAAAGTTGTTTGTATCTTTTATCCGACTCGCAATTTTGCAAATTTTCTGGCAGGCAGTCATGAGACTGTTTTTTGTCAATAATAAACTGGTTATCCGTCTGATTTTAAAAATAAAATTAAAGGTTTATTTATAATCGGGGAGTAGAATTCCCTTATTGGCGAAATAAAAATTTGCACGGCGGAATTTTATCGGCATGGTGGAAATTTGCGAAACGAAGCTTTATTGATAAAAAAATTTGAGAAAAGGAAAAGACAATGGATTTGCGTAAAACGACAGAGGATTTGGTTAAGTTCAGAACGGAGACGGGGAACGCCGCCGAGATTGACAAATGCCTGGCATATATTGCCGCGAGTTTTGACGGTACGGGCGCAGCGGTTAAAATTGAGCGGTTTGACGATGCAAGCCCGGTCATTTACATCAGCAACAACGACAGTATGACGCAAGATGCGCTGGTGCTCGGACATATTGATGTGGTAAAAGCGGCGGACGGCATGTTTGCGCCGAAGATTGAAGACGGCAGAATGTACGGGCGCGGAACATTGGATATGAAGTCTTTTGCCGCGGTGGCGATGAATTCAATGCATTATGTGCTGGAGCATAAGCCGGCGGTTAAGTTCGGCGTTATTTTATCTACCGACGAAGAACAAGGCAGCAAAAGCACGCACGCGTTTATGGCGCGCTATCCGGAGCTGAACGCCGGCGTAGTGCTTGACAATGATGTGGGCGGCGATATCGGCGTTATTATCAACAAATGCAAAAACCCGGTGTTTGTCCGGCTGACGGCGGAAGGCGTTCCGGCGCACGGGTCGACGCCGTGGGACGGCCTTGACGCCAACGAGATGCTGATGCGGACGATTACCGGGCTCAGGCGGTTTTATCCGTACTTTGACATTAACAGCGGCAAGCCTGCAAATACCTGGATTGATACCATGCATGCGGCGCGCATCAGCGGCGGCGATGTTTCCAACATCATTTCCGGGCGGGCGGAGGCGCTGTTGGATATCCGGCTGACGGAGACATCAACGGTTGAAGATTTGGCAAAAAATCTGCGGGAAGCGTGCGCTCCGGGCGTCAGCTATGAAATCGTTTCCGCATCGACGCCGGTGGTTATGAGCGAGGATAATCCGCAAATTCTGGCTTATAAAAGGCTGGCAGAACAGGTAACCGGGCGGAAAATCGTTTTCGAGCAGATTGGCGGGGCAACCGATGCGCGGCTTTTTGCGGAAAAAGGGGCGACGGTGATAATGCACTCCGGTACGGGCGAGGGCATGCATGCCGACGGCGAATATGTGGTCTGGCAGTCGGTCGAAGAGCTGGCACGGATTCAGATTGAATACCTGAAAAGTCTGGCGAATGCTTAAAGCGGGAGGAAATACCGGGCAGCGGCAGGGGCGGGAAACGGAGGCAAAACCGGTGTTTCCCCCTTTGCGGCCGATGGCGGCGGAAGCTGTGGAAGAAGAGGAAATCTCCTGCGTTTCCGGCGAAGGGCTGGCATTTGCCGAGGCGTCATTTGATTTATCGGAATTTGCTACGGTTCGGCTCTCGGGCTGCAAGTTCAAAAATTGCAGCTTTTACCGAACTTCGCTGGTTAAGGTATTGATAGAAAACTGTTCTTTTGCAGGCTGCCGTTTTGAGGGCGGTTACTGGCAGAATGTGTTTGCTGAAGAGAGCAAATTTACCGGGTGCGATTTTAACGAAACTGTTTTCAAAGATACGGTGTTTCGGCGGTGTTTGCTGCAATATGCCAATCTGAACGGGAGCGTGCTGCGACAGGTGGTTTGGGACGAAACCCGGCTGACGGATTCCGAATTGAGCGAATGCAAGGTGCAGGGCTTACAGCTGCGAGCGGCGGATTTAACCGGGACGAACTGCTTTAAAACATATTTTTCGGGTACGGATTTGACAGATACGGAAATCGGGGGAATAACCCTGTCCAAGGATTTTGCCGAACTGCGCGGTGCTTTGATAACGCCGTATCAGGCGGGCGGGCTGGTTAAGCTGCTGGGGATAAAGGTTCAGTCCTGACCGGGATGCGGCCGGGCAATTGGGGAGCCATACCGCAAAATAGAGAAGGGGAGCTATAAAGAGAAGGGGAATATTATTCCCCTTCTTCCTCGTCAACCGGCGCTTTGCCTTCAATAACATATCCTTCGGCAAACCAGGTACCGAGGTCAATATCGGCGCAGCGTTTGGAACAAAACGGGCGATATTTGGCATTGTCGGTCAGCTTGCCGCAAATCGGGCATTTGTGTACTTTGACAACCTTGCCGGCATTGACTGCTTTGTCGGCGGCGTTTGAAATCGGAGAGCCGGCAGTGCAAACCGCTGTGTCAGATGCGGAACAAGGTGCAGCGGCGGACGTGGATGCATCTGGAGATGCGGCCGGGGATACCGGCCGGTTTTCCGCGGATATTTCCGGAGTGCGGGATTTATCCATCTTATGGCTCCACGCGTCCGGTTCCGCCACAGGTCGGGCATTCTGCCGAAAATTGTTCCAACAGGGTCGGACGGCGGCGGCGGCGCAGGATTTCAACGTTTCCGGCTTTGCTTAATCCCAGAACGCGGGCGCCTTGCGCATCGCCGGCGAGTTCTTCGTCCAAGACGTCCATAATGCCGCGCATAAAGCGGTATTCACCCGAACCGGCAAAGTCGATGATGATTTTTCCGGCCAGGTTGCGCAGCAGTATCTGGCGGGCAATTTCCACGGCGGCTTCGCGGTTTAGATTGTCGGTTTCGCCGCGGGCGACATTGCCGGCGCTGTCAACGTCTATGGCAACAAAAGCACGGGTTTCTTCAATATGGATTTCTCCGCCGGACGGCAGCTTTACCGTTTTTTGCATTGCTTCCTGCAGCATATCCTGAATGCCGAAACGTTCGCTCGGATCAGCTTCGTAACTGACGGTGCCGGAGAAAACGGCTTTGACCTTTTCTTCTAAATTATGGTCGTTGACAACAACTTCCCGCAGGGTCCCGATAACGGCGAATGAGGTCAAACAGAGGGTTTTCCTTGGCGTAAAGCAGTGCCGGAGCATTGGCGGAACGGGCTTTGACGCGGATGTTTTCATAAATGCCGCGCAGTTCGGTCATTTCTTCAATCACGGCGTTGATATCGGCATCGGCGGCAGCGGTGCGGACGACCCAGCCTTCCTGCTGGGAGCTTACGTTTTTCATAACGGCGTCGTGCAGTTCGCGCGCTTTTTCTTCGTCGGTAATCTTAGTCGAAACGTCAATAAAAGTGCCGAACGGGCGATATACCAGATAGGTTCCGGCAATTTGGACGGCGCGCACCAGTTTGGCTCCCTTGTCGGCGCGGGCTTCTTTGGAAACCTGGACGACAACGCACTGCCCTTCGGTCATATTAACTTCCAGCAGCCCGCGTTCCTGCGCGTTCATGAAAGCTTCTTTGTCGTCGCCGACATTGACCATAAAACCGGTTTTGTCATCGGCAAGGCTGACCTTTTTTACAATTCGGCCGAGGTAAACGTTTCCTTCGGCGGCGCCGTTTTCGTTAAACACTTCAAATTCCCGGAGCTGTCCGCCGTCCAATACGGCCAGGCAGGCATCCACGCCCGATTTTTCGTAAACTATCGTATCTGCTTGTATCATTGTTGCTATGCTCCTTGTTTAAGCTTGCTTTTGCCGGCCGCCTGTTTTCAGCGGATGCCGGCTCCGTTGAGTAAATTTCTGGTTTCGTACAGCGGCAGACCGATAACGCCGGAGTGCGAGCCGATAATTTTTTTGACAAAGCCGGCGAGCAGCCCTTCGATTTTGTAGCCGGCGACGCCGTGCCATTCGCCGGAAGCGACATATTCGGCGATTTCGGCATCGGTCAGATGTTTCATGACGATTTTGGTCGTTACTGTTTTCTGGCTTATGTGTCCGCTGCGGTCAATCAGGCAGACGGAAGTAATGACGCGGTGCGTCCGTCCCGACAGCAGACGCATAACGGCTGTCTGTGCCGCATCATCGGGCGACTTCTGGATAATTTTGCTGCCGACGACGATGACCGTGTCGGCGCTCAAAACATTTTCGCCGGGGTTGGCCGCAGCGGCATCCTGCGCTTTAGACAGAGCCATGCGGCGGATGTACGGCAAAGGTTCTTCGCCGGAAAACGGAGTTTCGTCAATACCGGCAGGGCGTATGTCTTTGGGGAACATGCCGATTGATTCAAGCAGCGCGCGGCGCTGCGGCGAGCCGGAAGCCAGTATGAAATCTTTGGTCTGCATTTATATCTGCTTATGCCTCGTCATCGTAGGTTTTTTCCATGCGTTCGTGGCGTTCCTGCGCTTCGACGCAAAGCGTGGCAATCGGGCGCGCCATCAGGCGGTCAATGCCGATTTCCTCGCCGGTTTCCTCACAGTAGCCGTATGTGCCGTCTTCTATGCGGTCAAGCGCCTGGTCGATTTTTACAATCAGCTTGCGGGCGCGGTCTTTAGTGCGCAGGTCAATCGACTTGTCGGTTTCCAGCGAGGCGCGGTCGACGTCGTCCGGCTGGTTCAGGCCGCCCTGACGAAGGTCTTCCAGAGTTCCGCTGGATTGGTTGAGCAAGTCTTTTTTCCAGTCAAGAAGCTTTTGCCGAAAATATTCCAACTGCATTTCATTCATATATTCTTCTTTTTTGTTCGGAACATAGTCCGGCGGCAGAATGATTGAGTTTCCCATTATTTTCTCCTTTGCTTTTCCTTAAAATTCAGCCTCTAAAAAATTTAAGTTTATGATAAAATAGCAATATCAAATCTAACTGCAAGCAAAAAAAACGAGTAATCAACTATCTGTGCCAATTTTTTGCTTTGGGGCCGGGCGGAGGGAAACACAGGGGAAAATCAGCTGAATATCCAGGTAATGGTATTGTTGTCTTTTCTGTTGCAGGCTTTGAGCAGCTGCTCCAAAGAAGGACGGATACCTGTTGATACGCCGGCGGCGGCTTTCATCTCGTAGCGAGTATTTATGTTTGACGTGTCGTAGAACGAACGTTCATAAAACCAGGCTGTTTCACCATTGACAATCAGAGCGTCCATGTCCGACCCGTCGCCGTAAAACTGTCCCTGCGCCAAAACTTCAACGCAGCCTTTTTGATAAACCGTTTCAAACGTGATATAGAAAAGATATTTGTCGTTGACGTCAACGGAACCGTCGCCGACGGGGCCGAATTCGATTTTGCCGCCGAGGGCGTGGCGCAGGTCGCGCATATCCAGCGGGACGGCTCTGTCGTTCTGCATTTTTTGCATATCAAGTTCGCTATAGTCTTCGCTGGCTGCCGTATAGGTGATGATGGCCTTTTTGAGGTCAAGAATCTGCTGGGCGATGCGCCCGGTTTTATATCGTCCGAACACTTCGCTTGCATATGAAGCGAGAATGGCGCCGAGCGTGCCCAGAATACCGATATACATAATCGTTTCCAGCATGGTGTAGCCTTTTTCGCTGCCTGTCGTCCTCATGGCGCATCTCCTTTGTCCTGTCCGCTTGTTGCGGCTGCCCGTCATATCCGGTCATTATATCAGAAAACCGCTTAAAACTCAATAGTTTTGTTTGATAATCGCGATATTTTCCTATACTTTTTAATTTAATAAGGTTAAAAATATGCTTAATTTCAAAATAATTTTTCAGGAGAGGAACAGATGCGGAAAAAAGTGTTGATTATCGGGATATTTCTGGCGGTTTTCGGGGCGGCGTGGGGCGCCTTGTATCTGATGCGCGGCATTGAGGAGCCGGCATTGGAGCCGGCGGCAGCGATTACGGAGGAGCGGCAGGTCAGCGACTCGGTACATTCGTATGCGGCGGAAGACTTGGCTGCCGGGTGCCGGGCGGAAGATAAAATCTTTTGCGCGATAGAGCAGGTGATCAAGTGCACAATGGCTCCGGAACTTGAAGGGTGCGACAAGGAGTATGTTCCCGGTTTTGTGCTCGGAAAGGCCGAAGAAACGCCGCGGCCGCGGCATATCTCGTTTGAGATTACCAAAATCAAGCCGATTCCCGGCAGTTCGGACATTTCGGTTTATACGAAATCCGATTGTGATGCGGTCTGGTTCGGCCTTTGCAAGGGAACGGTTATTTATTCCCTGACGCAGAAGGACGGCCGCTGGGCGGTTACGAATATTTACGCTTTGGAAATGTAACAGGCAGGGCAATACGCTGAAAAAACGTGTGAATCGGGTATCGTGCCGAAGATGCGGAGAGAGCAAAACGGCAGGGAAAAGTTCCGGCGGGCAGGCCGGAGCTTTTTTTTGACAAATTTTTTGTTGACAAAAATAATTTTATGGAGTATCAGCATAGCTACATTTCATATTTTTATGAATTAGTTAATTTTTTTGTTTCACTAAAAATTTTATTTTTATGGAAAAGTTTCAATTGAACAACGGCATGTCTGTTGTATTTGCAGGTCACTCAAAAGACTACAGTGTATGTCTTAGTGTTAACATCGGTCATGTGAATGAACCGTCCAAAGGTATTGCGGCTTTGTTTGAAAAAACGCTGCTGTTGCAGGTTAAAGGCGTTATTCCCGTTTTTGGCGGAACGATGACAGCCTATACGACCGGCGGCGAAGACTTGGAAGAAGCGCTGGAAAAAGTAGCGCAGATTTTTAGTTCTACCGTTATCAGCGAAGAACTGGTGGAACAGGCGAAAGCCGCGATTGTCAAACAGACGCATGATACAGCTCCGCTGACGATGCGCCGCATGAAACTGCTGTATAAACATACGGCATTCGGTGCGGACTGGGTGGTTACTCCGAACGAATATCTGCTGAAAATCGAATCGTATACGGCGGAAGACGTTCGGGAGTTTGCAAACACCTACTACACGGCGGCAAATGTCGTGCTGGCTATTGCAGGTCCGAAAATTCCGCTGGCCGATATGAAGGAGGCTGTTGCCCATTGCTTGGGAAACGTTCCGGCAGGAACCAGACAGCCGAAATTTAACGGCGACATTTATACCGGAGGCTTTAGCCGGATGGATGTGAACAGCGGTGCGACCCGTTTGATGTTCGGCTGGGATGTCAGCAAACTGACGCTTGACGATTCTCCGGCAGCGAATGTGATGATGTCCATGTTTTGGCGACGTTTGGAACGCGCTTATGCCGAAGCCGGCATAGATGCGCAGGTGGAGTTCAAAATTGCCGGGTATTACGGTTTGCGTACCATGCGGGCGTTTGTTATGTCGCCGGATGCGGATGCCAAAAGCCTGACGAATGTGCTTATCGGCGCAGTCAACCGCATTTGCGATGTGGAAGCAACGGAAGAACGTATGGAAAAGTCCCGCAATGCGGCGATGGTCGAAAAACTGGACAAATATGAAAAGTCCGACGACAAGGCGCTTGAAGTCGCATGGCAGACAATCGGCCGCGGCAGTATGTATAATATTGCCAACCGGATTGAGGAAATCAAGGACATTGATGCCGATGCGGTCAGAATGTTGTCCTTGCGCGTGTTCCGCGGCTGCCGTCCGACATATATTGTCGCTGCAACACCGGAAACGGATGCTCTCTCTTATCAAGAAGTGCTTGAAAAGCTGGGGCTGGAAGACATGCTGAAAGATGATGAAAAAGCTTAAAGGGCTTTGCATCAGAATGTTGAATTGTGCTGTTGACGGCCGGAGATTTATATCTCCGGCTTTTTTGCTGTGTAATTTAAAATGCCAAGCCCCCGGTACAGCGTTTTGCTGCAGCGGGGGCTTTGTGTTTTTTCGCTTACCTCTTATCTTTCCATCTCACAGCCTAATGTTGCTGCCAAGGCCCTTTTGATTTCAGATAAGGGGTATTTGTTCATGTCAATGGCATCAACATTAACGCCTAACTCGGTCAGGACGTCTTTTTTCTGTCGCCGGCTGCTGCCCATCAAATCGTCATACATCCGCTGACGGGTCGGGTAATCGGCATTGGCGGCATTGTTTTTTGCCTGTTTTACACTTTCGGCAACATAAGCGTCCAGCCTTTCGGACATGGCCTGTTCGAGTTCGGTCAGGACGAGAAGGTTGACGTCGGCTTCAAAATACTGGATGCCAAGGGTATCCATGGCCTGCTTTCTGCTGGCGCGTCCGCGGCGGAACAAGTCGGCATAAAAACCGCGCAACTCGCTCAACTTCATATTTTTGGCCTTGGCAATGGCACGCTCGTAAGATTCCTTGAATTTCATGAGCTTGCCTTTTTCAGGGCCGAGACGCATGACGTTGACATAGGCAATGCCCAGTTTTCGTCCCAAGCCGCCGCATTTGCGGGCGTATTCGTACTTTTCTTCCCGGTCGTAAGCTTCAGTCTGCGCTTTGCGGACGGAGGCTTCGCTGACAACCGCGTCATGAATTTCCTTCAGCGGATTGTCTTCGGAGAGGAAGATGCAGTCCGCGGCCGGAACATTTCTTTTCCATGTGCCGTTGTAGTAATTTTTGACCGAAAATTTGTTTTTGCCGTCTGTCCATTCGCTGACAGCCTTGTGCGGCCGGAGTTTCAGAAATTCGCTGCGACGGGCGTAAAATTCTTTTTCGGTAATTTCGCGCAACGAATAGGTGTTGACCTTTTCGGTACGGTTAAAGACGTAAAAAAAGTAATAGCCGTTGACGCGGAAAATTTCTTTGTCCGCAATGTTGTTGTTGCTCGTTGTCCGACAAGAGAAACGAACCGTTTCATCAATTTTGACAGCAAAACTGATGAATAGTTTTTCAGTTTTCATAATACACAGAATTTTTATAGTTCGACATAATTTTCTTTTTAGCGTAGGTACAATAACACATAAAATAGACAAAAACAAGTAAAATTTGCAAAATTTTAGAAAAAAAGTATGGATATATACGGGGGCAGGACTGTTCGGAGCAGGACTGTTCGGAGCGGGACTGTTCGGAGCGGGACTGTTCGGGAAGGGGCTATTCGGGACGGGTGTTGGCGGAACGCCCCGGCAGAGCGATGTCGGGCGGAATGGTGCCGTTTGCAGGAACGGTATGCCAATATTTAAACAATTCCGGCGCCAGCATATCGGCGAGGCGCAAAATCTTTTCGGTAGCTTCGTTGTCGTAAAACTCCGAAAAGGCGGCGAAGACCAGCCCGTAGACGACGGCACGGTCGATTAACGGCTGCTGCATGGCAGGCGGGGTGCCGGAAACCTGATTGAGCGTCTGGTTCAATTTGCCCTCAAGATACAAAAGCGTAGTGCGGACGCGGTTATGGTTCAAATCGCGCAGGAGTTCCTTTTGCCTGCCGTCTTCGCGGCTGATGTTCAGAAATACTTTGAACGAGTGAAGCATGGCGTAGAGGTGGGACGTTGCGCAGGAGGGCAGGTAATGGCGCAGAATTTTGATGATTTTGGCATCTTCGGCACGGTTTTTTATCAGCGAAAAAATGAGCTGGAAGAGGTGAAAGCCTTTCAGGTCTTTTTTGTTAAGCTTGATGTATGCGGCGACAGTGTTGCTTTTGGAGGTTTGGAGTTCTTTTTGCAGGTTATTGATGCGGGCGGCGGAACTGTTGTTTTCAAGCAGGCGGTTCAGCTTTTTTTCCAGTTCGCGGATATCCGGTTCAGGGGCGGGCTGTTCAAGGGGTATGGCGGCAGGGGCTGTTTTTTTCCGCCTTTTCGGGCTGATGTCAAAAAACAGCAGGACGGGTATGGCTAACAGCAGTACGGGAATCAAATACTGCGTGATGGACAATAACAGGTTTAACACAGCTTCGCATTTCCTCGTTTGGACGGT
>ENA-OOXT01002357-OOXT01002357.1-human-gut-metagenome-genome-assembly--contig:-NODE-2357-length-10713-cov-1.993995_pt1 | contig 10713 bp, 9 predicted proteins | sample MGYA00241590_ERZ501349 | MGnify/ENA primary metagenome ERZ501349 (study PRJEB25962, sample SAMEA2042838) | human gut metagenome | biome: human gut; feature: human-associated habitat; material: faeces...
CTACCGGCTGAAAAACACCGTGAGCCCCTTCGGCACGGTCACGCGCGGCGTGTGCGCGACCGAGGACGGCCTGCTGCGCAAGGTGCACGAGACGTACAAGATCCAGCTGTGCCCCGACGGCACGATCCGCGACACGTCCGGCGCGGGCGCGGGCGTCGTGCTCGACCCCGAGGCGCTCGTGAGCATGAACATGTGGGGCTATCACCCGGCGATGCTGGACGTGATGGCGCAGTATTTTGACGCCTTTGTGCGCGATCTTGCCCCCGGTGACGAGAAGCGCGAGTGCCTGCTGCCCGTGATGATGGACGCGCTCACGGCGCAGGGGCGCGTAAACACGCGCGTGCTGCAGACCAACGAGCGCTGGTTCGGCCTGACGTATCAGGACGACAAGCCCGGCGTCGTCGCGGCGCTGCGCGCCCTGCACGCCGACGGGACGTATCCCCCGGCGCTGTGGAAGTAAATCTGCCGAAACTGCCAATCTAAACTGGCCATGAATTCCTGTCCGATCGCCGCGATTTCTTTACAAATTTCTAATGGTTTTTTAAGTGTCTCCCGGTATGATAAAGTAACCAAAGTTTCAGGAGGCACCCGCGATGGACGAGATGCTGCGCATCGCCGTATTCGGCGACTCGCTGATGAAGGGCACGCTGCCGGACGAGCAGCTGCGGTATCATTTTCACACCGACCTGTTCGAGACACCACTCGCCGGTCTGCACGCCGAGGTGACGAACAAGTCCGTCTTCGGCGCGACCTCGCGCAAGGGCGTCACGCTCGTGCAGCGCGACCTCGCCCGCGGCCACCGCTATGACTGGGCGCTCGTGGAATACGGCGGCAACGACTGCAACTATGACTGGCCCGACGTGGCCGCGCACCCGGAGCAGGACCACGACCCCGTGGTGCTGGCGGACGAATTTCGCGCGAACATGACCGCCATCGTGCAGATGCTGCGCGAGGCCGGCATCCGCCCGATCTTCACGACCCTGCCACCCATCGACGAGGTGAAGTACCTCGCCTGCATCGACCACAACGGCGCGAGCGCCGCGGGCGTGATGCAGTGGCTGGGCGACGTGCGGCGCATCTACCGCACGCAGGACGAGCCTATTTTGCGCGCGCTGCTCGAGGACGCCGCCAAAAAAGGCGTCACGGGCGTGTCGCTCGCCAACCTCGGCCATCTCTCGCTCGTGCGCGGACTCGATGCAGCGCTCCACGGCGACTGGGCACTGAACGTCTACAACTCCGCCGCGCTCGCTTTCTGGAAAGAACAGGGACTTTCGAGCGCGTGCGTCTCGTTCGAGCTGCGCGACGCACAGCTGCGCGATCTCAGCAAGTGCCTGCCCTGCGAGGCCATCGTCTACGGCAGGCTCCCGCTCATGGTCACGGAGAACTGCCTGAATGCAAACGAGTCCGGCTGTCGATACTTTAAGGAACGCCCTGCGTCCGTCCCGGCAGACGGCGCGTGTGCAAGCGCGCCGGAGATGACCGACCGGCGCGGCGAGCACTTCCCCGTGCTGCGCGCGTGGGGCTGCCGCAGCGAGATCGAGAACGGAAAGATTCTTTATCTCGTGGACAAATCGCAGGACTGGCAGTCGCTCGGACTGCGCTTTGCGCAGCTCCGTTTCACGACCGAGAGCGCCTCTGAATGCGTCCGCGTGCTGCGCGCCTATCAGGGCGAGACGGTCGAAGCGCCGGAGAATATCACCCGTGGTCTCTTCTATCGCGGCGCAGAATGAATTCCAAATTGTAATTTTTTATCTTGATTATACTTTTTATTATCAAATAGTGAGGCAATATCATGGCAATCGTTTTGGCATCTCAATCCCCGCGCCGTCAGGAGCTGCTCGCCCGCATCGGCGTGGAGGACTTTAAGACCCTCTCGCTCGACATTGACGAGAGCTATCCGGAAGGTCTTTCTCCCGAGGACACGGTGCGCTATATTGCAAAGAAGAAGTGTGACGCTGCCGCCGCGCTCTGCTCTCCCGACGATCTCATCATCACGGCGGACACGATGGTCTTTTTGGGCAATGACCGCCTCGGCAAGCCGCACGATGAGGACGATGCGCTGCGCATGCTGCGCGAGCTTGCCGGCCGCGGCCACACGGTCTGCACCGGCGTGAGCGTCCGCCGCGGCGCGCAGGAAGAGCGCTTCGCCGTGTCCACGCGCGTCTTCTTCCGTCCGGCGACGGACGACGAGATCCGCGCCTACATCAAGACCGGCGAGCCGATGGACAAAGCCGGTGCCTACGGCGTGCAGAGCCGCGGCGCGCTCTTCGTCGAGCGCATCGACGGCGACTTTTTCAACGTCATGGGACTTCCCGTCGAGCAGCTTGGCTTAGTGCTCGCGCGCTTTGGCGTCAAGCTCCTCTAACCTCTCCCCTGCCCTACGATGAAAGGAGGGTAAGCCTTGAAAGAATTTTTCCGTCAGCACGGGCTGCGCATTCTGGCCGTCGCCGCGGCGGTCGCCGTGGCATTGAGCCTTTTGACCTACTTTTCCTCCACGTCCTCGGTGCTCGAAAACATCGCGGGCGTGCTGACGTACCCGTTCCGCGCCGCCGCCACCGCCGTGAGCGACTGGGCGGCCGACAAGCGCCAGTATTACGAGGACACGACCACACTCAAGGAGGAAAACGCGGCGCTCAAAAAAGAGATCGCGGACCTTCGCGCCCAGCAGCGTCAGGCGCAGGCCGACAGCGAGGAAAATAAGCTCCTGCGCGAGCTTTTGAAGCTCCAGCAGCAGCGGCGCGACTTCACGTTCGTCTCCACCGCCGTCCTCGCCCACAGCGAGAGCAGCTGGACCTCGTCGCTGTCTCTCAACCACGGCACCGATCAGGACATCGCCGTGGGCGACTGCGTCGTCAGCGCCGAGGGGTATCTCGTCGGCGTCATTTCCGAGGTCGGCCTCAACTGGTCGACGGTGCTGACCGTCATCGACACGGACACCGAGCTCGGCGCGCGCATCTTCCGCACCGGCGAGGTCGCCGTGGCGGAGGGTGATTTCGCCCTGATGGGTCAGGGCAAACTGAAGCTCTCGTACCTCACGTCGGACGACGAAGTGCTCATCGGCGACCAGATCGTCACGTCGGGCCTTGGCGGATATTACCCGAGCGGCCTTGTCATCGGCTCGGTCGAATCGCTCCAGACCGGCGACGACGGCCTCGCCCGCTACGCGGTCCTTGCCCCCATGATGGACTTTGACGCCCTGACCGAGGTGTTCGTCATCACGGACTACGACATTGTCGACTGAGGGAGGCGCGCATGAATCTCACCCAAACCACCGCGCTCAAGTGGACGTTTTACGCGCTCGCCGCCGCGGCGCTCTTTTTCCTGCGGCGGCTGCTTCTCGGGTCGATGACGTTTTTCGGTGTCATCCCCTTTCTGCCGCCCGTCATTTTGGCGGTCATGGCATCGTTCGAGCTGCCGCGCTCGTCCGTCATCGCGGGCATCGTCTTCGGCGCACTGTGCGACCTTGTGATCCCCGCGCCATTCGCGTGCTTGTACACGATCGCGTTCACGCTTGCGGCGCTGCTTATTTCCACCGTTGTCAGCAATTTATTGCAGCAGGGCTTTGCCCGTGCGCTGCTCTCGACCGTGCTGACATTTCTGCTCGTTGACCTCTTGCAGGCGTTCGCGCTGCTGCCGCGCAGCGGCTCGACCGCCATTTTGTCGATGCTGCACCTGTTTGCGCGCGAAACGGCCCTCTCGTGTCTGCTGCTCGCGCCGGTGTATCCGGCGCTACGCGCCGTGCGTCGCGCCTTCCCCGACTGATTTTCCCATTTTCCCCCAAGCCTCAAGGAAAGGAGGCCGCTATGGATTCCAAACGCTTTACCCGCCGCCTCGTTGCGCTCGGCGCGGCGATGTTTCTCTGCGCACTCGTGTTCGTCGTCACGCTGTTCGACGCGCAGATCGTCAACGGCGACGATTATCTCGCCCAGTCCATCCGCACGAATGCCAAGTCCGAGACTGTCAAGGCTTCACGCGGCGTCATCACCGACCGCAACGGCAAGGTACTCGTGTCGAACCGTGCGGTCTACACGCTGAATTTTGATTCCTCGCTCGTCTCTTCCGACGAGCTCAACGACGCGCTGCTGCGCGTCATCGACCTGATGAATGCGCAGGGCGTTGAAATTAAGGACACGCTTCCGCTCGCCAGGACCTCGCCCTACGCTTACGACACCGCGAACGGCAGCGCGAAAACGCTCGTCAAATACCTCGTCTCGCTCAAGTGGATCAATGAAAAGAACGTCGGCGATGACGGCCTCCCCACCACTCTGACGGGCTCTGCGCTGTATCTGAAGCTGCGCAGCGAGTACGGGATCGACGAAGCGCTCCCGAATTCCACGGTGCGCACGCTCATCGGGCTGCGCTACTCCCTCGCCTCCGCCAAGATGAACGGCTCCACGACCTTCGAATTTGCGAGCGACGTGGATGTTTCGCTCATTTCCCTCATCAAGGACGGCAACTATGCCGGCGTGCAGGTGGACACCTCGTCCGTGCGCATTTACGAGACCGACTTCGCCGCCCACGTCCTCGGCTACACCGGCAGCATTCAGGACTGGGACGATTATAAGGATAAGGACGGCTACACGCTCGCGAGCACCGTCGGCATCTCCGGCGTGGAAAATGCGTTTGAAGACTATCTCCACGGCAGCGACGGCAAGCGCCTTGTCACGCTCAACGAATCCGGCAAGATCACCGGCGAGCTCTACTCTGTCGAGCCGAAGCCCGGCTCCACCGTGGCGCTGACGATCGACATCGACTTTCAGGCACAGGTGGAGGAGGCGCTCAAAAATACCGTCTCTTCCATGACAAAATCCGACGGCATCGACCGCGGCGCGGCCGTGGCCGTCGTGCAGGTCGGCACGGGCGACGTGCTGGCGCTTGCGTCCTATCCGACCTATTCCCTCTCGACGTTCCGTCAGGACCTCGCCGAGCTCTCCACCGACCCCTTGCAGCCGATGTGGAACCGCGCCACGCAGGGCAAATACGCCCCCGGCTCGACCTTGAAGCCGCTGACGGCCATCGCCGCGCTCGAATCCGGCGCGACGACCGTGCGCGAAAAGATCTACGACTCCGGCAAGTGGACGTACCCCGGCTACTCCGCGAGCTACACCTACTGCTGGAAGCGCAGCGGTCACGGCTCGCTCAACGTCCGCGGCGCGATCATGAATTCCTGCAACTATTTCTTCGCCGAAATGGGCTACCGCATGGGCATGGACACGCTGCGCGAGTATTACGCGAAATTCGGCCTCGGCGCGCCGACCGGTATTGAGATCGGCGACACCGCGGGCCGCCTTCCCTCGCAGAACGAGGGCGAGAACCTTGCCCCGTGGGCGGCGTTCGGTCAGGCGAATCAGGAATACTCCCCCCTCCAGCTCGCAAATTACATCGCGACGCTCTGCGGCGGGGGTGACCGCTACGCCACGCACCTTTTGAAAAACGTCCGCTCCAGCGGCTCCGGTGCGCTCGAATACGTTTACGACGCCGAGCCGGTCGAAAGGGTCGAAATGAGCAGCGAAAATCTCTCCGCCGTCCTCGCCGGTATGCACGACCTCGCGGCTGACGGCGCGGTGTCGCAGTATTTCAAGGACTGTATCGTCGACGCCGCGGCCAAGACCGGTACGATCCAGACTGGCGACACGAAGAACAACAACGGCGCGTTCGTCTGCTTTGCCCCCTACGACGATCCGCAGATCGCCGTCGCCATCGTCATCGAAAAGGGCGGCTCCGGCGCAGCGTTGGCCTCCACCGCCGTGCAGGTGCTCAACGCTTACTTCTCCAACACGTCCGCGTCCTCCGCGATCACGGGCGAAAATACACTGCTGGGTTAAGCGCGCCGTTTCGGCGCGCTTTTGCCTGTTTCAGCGCTTTATTTGGCAGAAAGGAATGTGTTATGTCAACTAAATGGTTTGATCCGCGCGATCTTCTCTTCAAATCTCCCTTTGGCGCGGTGCCCCGCGGCGCCGATGTCTCGTTCTGCTTTCGCCCCGAGCGCGGCGCGGCGGTCACGCGCTGTGAGCTGCTTGCTCACGGCGAGTTTGCCGATCAATGGACGACGGTGGAGCTTACTCCCGCGCAGGAGGACGGCCACGTCGTCTATCGCGGCATCTTCACCGCGCCGGATGACGTGGAGCTCGTCTGGTACCACTTTCGTCTCTCGTGGGCGGACGGCGGCACGAGCTGCTACGGTAAAAACGGCCTCTGCGCGTGGGACGCGGTCGAGCCCTGGCAGCTCACGGTCTACGACGACACACACAAAACGCCTGCGTGGTTCGGCCGCGGCGTGACGTATCAGATCTTCCCCGACCGCTTCCGCTGCGCTAAATCTCGTGATGTTGCAGGCCTTGTCGGCCCGCGCACGCTGCACGAAAATTGGGATGAGCTTCCCGAATACCGCCCGAACGCCGAGGGCGAGATCACGTGCAGCGACTTTTTCGGCGGTGACTTGCAGGGGATCACGGAAAAGCTCGACTACCTCGTCTCTCTCGGTGTGACGACACTCTACCTCTGCCCGATCTTCGAGGCCTCGACCAACCACCGCTACGACACCGCCTGCTATGAGCGCATTGACCCGCTGCTCGGCGATGAAGCGGACTTCCGCACGCTCTGCGCGGAGGCGAAAAAGCGCGGCATCTACGTGATGCTCGACGGTGTCTTCAACCACACGGGGCGAAAGAGCGTCTATTTCAACGCCGACGGCTTTTATGACGACCTCGGCGCGGCGCAGGGCGAGCAGTCGCCCTATTACCGCTGGTACAACTTCCACCCCTTCCCCGACGAGTACGACGCCTGGTGGGGCATCAAGAACCTGCCCGCAGTCAACGAGCTGGAAAAAAGTTATGTTGACTACATCATCGAGGGTGATAATTCCATTATCAAGCACTGGCTGCGCGCTGGCGCATCCGGCTGGCGGCTCGACGTCGCCGACGAGCTCCCCGACGAGTTCATTGCCAAAATTCGCGCGGCGATGAACGAGGAGAACCCCGACACTTATCTTCTCGGCGAGGTCTGGGAGGACGGCACGACGAAGATCGCCTACTCCCAGCGCCGCAAGTACCTGCTGGGCCGCGAGACGAACGGCCTGATGAACTACCCGTTCCGCACGGCGCTGATGGCCTATTTGCTCGGCGGCGGCGCGGAATACTTCCGCGACAGCATGGAGGAGCTGCGCGAAAACTACCCCGCGCCCGCGTTCTACGGCGCGATGAATTTCCTCTCGACCCACGACACGCCAAGGCTTTTGACGATCTTAGGCCTCACCTCCCCCGCGCCGCAGACGCGCGACGAGCGCGCGGTCTATCAGCTCAGCGATTCCGACCTTGCGCGCGGCATGTCGCTCCTCAAGCTCGCGGCTCTGATCCTCTACACCTTCCCCGGCTCGCCGATGCTCTACTACGGCGACGAGGCCGGCATGCAGGGCTTTGAAGACCCGTTCAACCGCGGCACCTATCCGTGGGGACACGAGAATGCCGAATTGGTGCAATACTTCCAACAGCTCGGTGCGCTGCGCAAGGCGCACGAGGCGCTGCAAAGCGGCACGATCGTCTACCATGCCGCGCAGGGCCGCGCGCTGGCGTTCTCGCGCCGCACGGAGCACGACCACTGCCTCACGGCAGTCAATGCGGGCGACGAGCCCGTCACGCTCACCCTTCCGTGGGACGGCACGCTCGCCGAGGACGCCCTGTCCCATCAGGAGTTCTTCTGCGGCAACGGCCTGCTTCGCCTGACGCTCGAGCCCTACGGTACGATGCTGCTGACCGAATCGCAGGAGTGATTTGTTTCACGTGAAACACTGATTTCAGGTCATGGTAAAGGTCAGCGCCTTTACCATGGCCCTTTTCTGTCCTCAGCACTGCCCCAGCGGTGATACCCCATCACCGGCCCAAACAGGGGCAAATCGGGACGTAAAGGTCTGCGCCTTGTCATGTTTCACGTGAAACAAATTTGCAAAATTTGAGCTTCCCTGTTGAAATTGAGCCGTTTTGTGCTATACTGAACAAGAATGAAAATGGATTAATGCTTCTATGACTAAGGTGGGTGTTTTTTTGGCTAAAATCGTTGCAATCGTCAATCAAAAGGGCGGCGTCGGCAAAACGACGACCTGTGTCAACCTGACCTCCTCCCTCAAGGAGAAAGGCAATCGCGTCCTGCTGTGTGACTTCGACCCGCAGGCTAACTCCACCTCCGGCATGGGTGTGGACAAGGCCGCCTCACGCGGCGTTTACGACGTGCTCATCAACGGCGCAGACGTCACGGCCAGCGTGGCGCACACGCGTTACGGCGACGTGCTCCCCTCTTCAAAGGCACTGGCGGGCGCGGGTATTGAGATGATCGACCGCGAAAACCGCGAATTCCTGCTCAAGCAGGCGCTCGACGTTCTCTCGCCCAATTACGACTTTATCCTCATCGACTGCCCGCCGTCGCTCGAACTCTTAACGGTCAACGCCCTCTGCGCCGCGAATTCCCTGATCGTTCCTGTGCAGGGCGAATATTTCGCGCTCGAAGGCCTGTCCGACCTGATGCACACGGTCCGCATGGTGCGCCGCAGCCTGAATCCCGGCCTGGAACTCGAAGGCGTGCTGCTCACGATGTTCGACGGGCGCACGAATCTCGCCCTCCAAGTTGCGGAAGAGGTCAAGCGCTACTTCCCCGGCAAGGTGTATTCGACCGTCATCCCCCGCAATGTGCGCCTTTCCGAGGCGCCGAGCCACGGCAAGCCGATCAACTACTACGACCGCACCTCCCGCGGCGCGGAAGCGTACAGCGACCTCGCCAACGAGTTTTTGAAGCAGAACCGCTGATACATTAAATATAAGGGCGCATTCCGCCCGCTTCATCCCACAGAAAGGAGAAGTTTCCATGGCAAATGCAAACCGCGGGCTCGGCAAGGGACTCGGCGCGCTGCTGGGCGACGCCGCCCTGCGCACCGACACGTCCGACAACCTCTACCTCCCCATCTCGCAGATCGAACCCTACGCCAATCAGCCGCGCCGCCACTTCGATGAAGAGGCTCTGCAGGATCTGGCCGATTCCATCCGCGAACATGGCATTATCCAGCCGTTGACGGTCCGCCGCCTTTCTTCCGGCTACTATCAGATCATCGCGGGCGAGCGCCGCTGGCGCGCCGCGCGCATCGCCGGTCTCAGCGAAGTGCCCGCCATCGTCATCGAGGCGGATGACCGCAAGATGACCGAGCTTTCGCTCATCGAAAACCTCCAGCGTGAAGACCTTGACCCCATCGAAGAAGCCGAGGGCTACAAAACGCTGATGGACAACTACCATCTCACGCAGGAGGAGGCCGCCGAGCGTGTCGGCAAGTCACGCTCCGCCGTGGCAAACAGTCTGAGATTGTTAGGGCTTTGCCCCGAAGTGCGGCAAATGCTGCAAAACGGCGACCTCTCCGGCGGTCATGCCCGCGCGCTGCTGCCGCTCAAGGCCGATTTGCAGCTCGACGCGGCAAACCTGATCGTCAAGCAGGGCCTCAGTGTCCGCCAAACCGAGGCGCTCGCCAAGCGCCTGAGTAACCCTAAGGAAGAGCGCAAGCCTACAAACGACGAGCTCATCGCCGAGAGCTACGGCCGTCTGGCCGCGCAGGAGCTCAGCGACAAGATCGGCCGCACCTGCCGCATCGTGTCCGGCAAGAAAAAGGGCCGCATCGAGCTCGACTATTACGGCATCGACGACTTAAACGATCTGCTCGAAGCGCTCGCTGCCATCAAACGCAGAAAGAACGGAGGCGAATAACCATGTCCGATTTGATTCACGAGGGCCCCAAGGACCCGAACAAGCCGCCCGTGCCCGGCGAGGAAAAGCCCACCACCGAGCGCGAGCGCATGAAAAAGGTATATACTTACGTTGCGATCCTCTTCACCGTGGCATTTTTGCTGATTTTGTGGACATTTCTCATGAATCAGCGCAGCATCAACGAGATCAAGGACGGCAACACCGCCCTGCAAAGCACCTTACAGCAGAACGACTCGCTCGAAGCGCACATCGCTGAGCTTGAAGAGCAGCTTGCGACCGCGGAAGAGGACAAAAAGGCGCTCGACGAGACCGTCGGCCTTCAGTCCAACCAGCTGCGTGCGCTCGACTGGCTGCTTGAGATCGAAAACGCCTACAACACCGGCGATCTCGACGCCGCGAAAGACAACATCCGCTCATTCGAGGAGACCGGCACGGTGGAATTCCTGCCCAAGGAGCCGCTGCGTACCGGTATCACCGGCGACGACGCCCCCTCCCCCGCCGCGCGCTACCAGTCCATTGTGGACAAGCTGTTTCCGGACGGCGTAAAATAAGAAGTCAAATGGTCATTTACTTTACAACGATAACGAGGTAAATCATTATGCTGGATATGAAATTCCTGCGGGAAAATCCCGATCTGGTCAAGGAAAACATCAAGAAGAAGTTCCAGGGCGAAAAGCTCCCCCTCGTCGATGAGGTCATCGAGCTCGACGCCAAGAACCGTGCCGCCATCACCGAGGCGAGCGAGCTGCGCGCCAGCCGCAACGCCCTCTCGAAGCAGATCGGTATGCTGATGGGTCAGGCGAAGAAGGACCCGAGCAAGCTCGAAGAAGCCGAAAAGATCAAGGCGACCGTCAAGGCCAACGCCGACCGCCTCACCGAACTCGAGAAACTTGAAGAGGAGTACGAGCAACGCATCCACAAAATCATGCTGCTGATCCCGAACATCATCGACCCGAGCGTCCCCATCGGCCCGGA
>ENA-OOXT01002362-OOXT01002362.1-human-gut-metagenome-genome-assembly--contig:-NODE-2362-length-10686-cov-2.071865_pt1 | contig 10686 bp, 9 predicted proteins | sample MGYA00241590_ERZ501349 | MGnify/ENA primary metagenome ERZ501349 (study PRJEB25962, sample SAMEA2042838) | human gut metagenome | biome: human gut; feature: human-associated habitat; material: faeces...
CGTATTCATTTAGTACGCCGTCTAAATCTATAAGTATCTTTTTAGTAAACATAAAATTACCTTATCAAATGGACTGTCATTCCTGTTAATAATGTTCTAATAATAACATAATTGGAATATGAGTCAAGATATTAGACAAATATTAGCAAATAATATTAAAAATCTGCGAACACAGAAAAAATTAAGCAGAGAAGAATTATCTTTAGTCTTAGGAGTTGATAATTCTTATGTTTCAAAACTTGAAAAGGTAAAATTAATATTACTTTAGATAAAATTGAAATGCTTGCCAATTATTTTGAAACAGAAGTATATTTATTATTGAAATAAATCTCATAGATAATTTTGAGTATCTCAATTTGCAAGCTAGAAGTTAAAAGTATTCTTAAGATATTATTTCTATTAATATAGACATTAATTAAAAATACAAATTAATATGCTATATTTAAAATTTTTAATAAAAATAACAAAATAAATTTAAAAATTTGCGTTATTTAACATAATTGTTGTATACTCTTTTTGAAATAATCAAACTTAACAAGAACGGATATGGACAAAAAATTTACAAAAATCGGTATTCCAAGAGCAATTTCTTATTATAATAATTACCCTTTTTATTATGGTTTTTTCACATCTTTAGGGATTGAAATTATTCTATCTGATAAAACCACAACAAAGACAATAAATGAAGGGACTAAATATGTAGTATCCGATACATGCCTGCCAATAAAAGTATTTACAGGACATGTTATAAATCTTATAAATAAAGGCTGTGAAGCAATATTTATACCTTCAATTCAATCAACAGGCTATAAAATTAATAATTGCAGTAAAATAAGAGGTTTACCTGAAATTATCAGAAATGTAATTGATAAACCTTTTACAATGATTGAACCGACATTAGACAAAACAGAAAATATTAATTTCAAAGATTTTTGCACTCAAACAGCAAATGCACTTGGAATTACAGACAAACAAGAAATTAAAAAAGCAATCAACAACGGTTGGAAAGTTTATAATTCATTTATTGAAATGACTAAATCAGGTGTAAGTTATACCGAAGCACTTGAAAATGCAATAAATGGCAAATTTATCAAGAAAACAGTAGATATTGTAAAACCTCTATCCGTTGCGATTATGGCTCATGGGTATAATCTTTTTGATGACAGAATTTCTTTAAATTTAATAAAAAAATTAGAAAAAATGGACGTAAAAGTCTATACATCAGTTAATGTTTCAAGAGAAGACTCATTAAAAGCAATTGATAATATCGGAGAAGTTCAATATTGGGCAAATGAACTTGAATTGACAGGAACTGCAGCTTATTATTTGTTAAACGAAAAAGTCGATGGTATTATTGCTCTTTCAGCTTTCGGATGCGGGCCTGATTCATTAATGGTAGATGAAATCGCATATCACTGCAAAGAAGCAGGAATGCCTCTAATTCATTTGACCATTGACGAGCACACAGGAGAAGCAGGTTTTATTACTCGTTTAGAAGCTTTTACAGATATGCTTTTGAGAAAGAAAAGAAATATTCTTACTAAAAAATCAGAAAAATCAAAAGAATATATTCAAAATAAAAATATTGTTGAAATCAAAAAAGAAAAAATTCTTACAAGCTCTATTAAATAATCAATGGAAAAACAATTTTTTAATTACTTAGGTGCAATCCATATTCATACAAAACTATCTGACGGTACTGGAGATATAAATTCAATTTCCAAAGCTGCAAAAAAAGCTGGGCTGCATTGGATTGTTATTACCGATCATAATAATTTTGATATAGAAGAAGGATTTTATAATGGGGTATGCGTAATAAAAGGGGAAGAAATTTCTCCTTGTACATCTAATCATTATATTGCTTTGGGGATAAAAAATTTAATTAATCCTAGTGACGATACTCAAAAATTTATAGATGAAGTAAGAGCTCAAGGAGGTTTTGGCTTTGCAGCTCATCCTGATGAATCAGAGAATAGAAAAAATAAAGCACACCCAATCAAATGGACAGATAAATCTGTAATTCCTGACGGAATTGAGATTTGGAATTGGTTTTCTGACTGGGCAGATGATTATGACGAGTCAAATATTTTCAAAATAGCTTATTCATACTTTTTTAGGCATAAATTAATTCAAGGACCACAAAAAGAAACTCTAAAATGGTGGGATGAACTAAATAAAAAATCAGAACACATAGTCCCTGCAATTGCAGGAGTCGATGCCCATGCACTAAAAATTTCAAAATACATTATCCCTATAAAAATATTTCCATACAAAAATTGTTTTAAAACATTGACAAATATTATCCCTCTTGAAAATAAACCTCCTGAAGATTTTGAAGAACAAAAAAATTTAATCCTTTCATCTATAAAAAACGGAAATAATATAATGATTAATCGTCATATAAAAAAAGATATTCCATTAATTTATATTGAGAATAAATCAATTATCGTAAAACTTTCAACCAAAGCACAAATAAAAATTATTCAAAACGGAACTCCAATCCATTCAGAAATTAATGACAACTTAAAATTTCCAATTCAAGAGAAAACAAAATATCGAATAGAAATTTATCTAAAAAATCAACCTTGGATTTTCTCTAATCCAATTATTCTTAAATAATTTTGTGTTAGGATAATTTTTATGAATACTGCAGAAAAATTAGAAAAAACAAAAATGGAAAATACAATTCCCACAAAAGACCGTATAATAGCTTGGCCTAGAATGGGAAGAATAGATATTCCGCTAAAAGCATTACTCGTATCATTAGGAGCAAAAGTTGTAATCCCGCCCCCAAATAGCAACGAAGCATTAGAAATCGGGGTAAGAAACAGTATTGAAGGGATTTGTCTGCCATACAAATTAAATCTGGCAAATTACATAATGGCATTAGAAAAAGGCGCAAATACTCTGATGATGTTCCAAGCACCAGGATCATGCAGACTTGGGAATTACACAAAAATGGCTCAAAAAACTTTAAAAACCATGGGCTACAAGTTTGATATGGTAATTTTCGACATGTACAAAAGTAAAATGAAACAAACTCTGCAGGCATTCTGGCACGTAACCCATTGTATAAATCCTTGGAGATACTATAAAGGCTTTAGCTTAGGCTTTAATAAATTCTTCGCAATAGATACAGCAGAAAGATTACTATTCTACACACGCCCAAGAGAATTACACAAAGGTGATGCTGAAAAATGCTATGAAAAATGGCTTAAAATTACAGATGAAACAAATTCTGTATGGAAAGCTAAAAAACTAAAAAAACAAATAATAAATGATTTCAAAAAAATCCCAATAGATAAAAATAAAAAAGTTCCTGTAATTTATTTAATCGGCGAATTTTTTGTACTGCTTGATCCATATACAAACCAAAATATAGAAAAAGAATTAGGAGAAATGGGTGTAGAAGTACAACGTCAGATAATGTTTGGAGATTGGCTTGAGCACGTTTTAAAACCTTCAATTTTTTATCACAAGGAATCTCATAGAGAAAGATCTGTTCGTTATGCAGAAAAATATATGAAAAGGGCAATCGGTGGAGAATGCATAGAAACTGTCGGAGATACAGTTTATGCTGCAAAAAACGGAGTCGATGGCATAATCCATATTTCGCCATTCTCTTGCATGCCAGAAATTGTTGCCCAAAACATTTTACCCAAAGTAAGCAAAGAAGAAGATATTCCTGTAATGTCATTAGTTTTAGATGAACAAACAGGAAAAGCAGGTTATATTACTAGAATAGAAGCTTTTATCGATTTGGTAAAAAGAAAAAAATTAAGAAAAATTAATAATTAATGTAAATTTATTACCCATATGGGTAATATTATTTGTCCCCTTTACTTGTTTATGATACTCTTGAATTTATAAATAGCTGAGAGGGGATAATGATGATTACAAAATCCAGAAACGAAATGACATTTGAACGTTTAAAGTATTACAGACACCTTGCAGGAGGTGCATTAGAATGTATCGCAAGCAGACTTTCAAAAACACCTAAACCGTTATGTTTTTCATTAATGGTTACAAGCAGATGTAATTGCGATTGCGATTTTTGCTTTTGGAAATCTAAAAAAGGTACAGATGACATGCCAACTGATGAAATCGTAAGATTATTAACAGAAGCAGGTCAAATAGGTTATATGGACAGTATTTTATGGGGCGGAGAACCTCTATTAAGAGAAGATTTTGCTGAAATTTGTAAAGCATCTCATGATGCCGGTCTATATACAAAAATCGCAACTAATGGCTGGTACTTAGAATCAAATCCGGATTTTGCAAAATATACAGATTTAATGTTTGTATCCCTAGATGCTATTGGTAAAGCTCACGATGACATTCGCCACATGCCTGGGATTTGTGACAAAGTAATGTCAGGGATTGAATATCATAAAATTCATTCTCCAAAAATGAGAATTTATGTATGCTGCACAGTTTCAACTCAAACTAATTTTGAACAAATTAAAGAAGTTGCACAATATTGTAAAGATGCTGATATTTTATTATATTTCACAGTTAACAAAGCTGCTTCAAGACCTGATGAAGCTCAAAATGTTGTAGAAACTGAATTAGAAAATGAACAATTAGCAGACATGTTCATAAAAATAAAAGAATTAAAGAAAAACGGTTATCCAATAAGAAATTCATACTACTTTATGGATTACATAATCAACAAAAAGACATACTATGAATGCCATTGGCCAAGAATTGCAACCGTAATTTATTCTAATGGCGATATGTTACGTTGCTATGACAGAAAACCGTTTATTAGCGTAAGAAACAGATCATTAAAAGATGTAATCAAAGATCCTGTATTTATTGAAACAGTAAATAAATGCAAAGACTGCAAACTTGCTTGTGTAGGTAATTACGCACTTGATGCATCAGGATTATGGAAACTTGAATGGCCAGCGATTAAATCATTAATGGAAATCGCTATTACATAAAAATTTAAACAAATTAAAATTTAAGGAAACTAAAAATAAATATAAAAGGGATATTATGAAAATAATTGCACTATTATTACTAATGACATTTTGCACAGAAGCTGGAGTATTTGCCGCAACAATAAATAATCCTAATCAAATGAATACTTCATCAACATCTCAAAAGAACATGCAGTATCAATATCAAGGTACACAATCACAAAATGTATCTTCGAAATTAAGACAAGTGCAAAATGAAGAAGTTCAGTTAAATACAAATGCTTTTAGTAATAATTACCAAACATCATTACAAACAAATCAACAAACATTTGAATTAAGTCCAATCGAAAAATTATTTAACGGAAAAGAAAGTGAAATTACAGGCACTCCACTACAACAAGTCGGATATGATTTATTCACATCTACAACTTCTTCTGTAAACGGAACTGCCGGTAAATTTGATAATAACTATAAATTAAGCATCGGCGAAAAAGTCAATGTATATTTATACGGTGATTCAATAGATGTTATGGCAATATCAGGTGCAAATTTATTAAACCCTACAACAAAAACAGAAGTTGATTCTAAAGGTTCTATATTCATTCAAGGTGTAGGTCTTGTAAAAGCAGAAAATAGAACTATAAGCGAAGTTGAAAATGAAGCAAACAGATTAGCTTCTCAAAAATATAAAAGCATAAAAGTAAAATTAACAGTTGCATCAGGTCAAGAATTTTCAGTATTTGTATACGGTCAAGTAAATAGACCAGGTAAAATTCTTGTAGGAAATAATTCATCAATAATTGATGCATTAAATGCTGCAGGCGGAGTCAAAAAGACAGGTACTTTAAGAAATATCACATACACATCTAATAACAAATCAAAAAATGTTGATATTTATAAAGCACTGTTCTCTGGCAACGATGACGGAATTATTCTAAGACCAAATGACAAAATTTTTGTAGATAGAATCGGTGACGTTGTAGCTATCAAAAATGGGGTTACAGTACCAGGTATTTATGAAATTAAAAACGGTGAAAACTTACAAAAAATTATAACTTTTGCAGGAGGACTTTTACCTGCAACTCAAGTAACAGAAGTTACATTAACAGGTTATGATACAAATTCAAAACAACGTACAGCTGAAAACATTGCTTGGAATGAAGCAAAAAATACTAAACTAAAAAGCGGCGATGCAGTTGAATTCAGAGAATTATATAATACAGCAGAAAATATTGTAACTATCCAAGGTAACGTTAAACATCCTGCAACTTATGCTTATAAAGAAGGTATGAGATTATCTGATATTTTAAAAAGTGAAGATGAACTACTTGAAGAAACTTTCATAAATCAGGCAGTAATTAGAAGAATTTCAGGAAAAGATAATTCGATAGAAACAATTCCTGTATTTTTAAAAGAATTTTTTGCAGGAATGAATGACCCCGTATTAAAGCCAAAAGATATCATTAATGTTTATAAAATATTCCAAAACACTTAACTTATACATCAAATATGATGTTAAATGATGTAATGACAGATATTCAATTTTTGGAATCTGACGTAGATGTAAAAGATACAGAAGATACAAAAGAACCTGAAATAGCATATAAAGGATCTGTTGAAGAAAATGATGTTCAATTAGCTGGAGGTACTGCAAATTCAAATAAATTAATTCCTGCAGAAAATGTAGCTGTAGAAATTACAAGTACAGACGGCACAACTCAGGTATATTACTTATATGACATTATGATTAATTCAGATAGAATTAAGTCAATTCCAATTATGCCAGAAGATAAAATTTTCTTTAGAACTTTGCGCGGTAATGAAGTTATGAAAACCGTAAAAGTTTCAGGATTTGTCAAAAAGCCAGGTGTTTTCACATTCGTTGAAGGCAAAAGATTAAAAGATATGATTGAAATGGCTGGTGGATTAACTTCTGAAGCTGACTTAAGAGGTGTTGTATTCAAAAGAACAAACCTTCAAGGTAAACAAGTTGAATTGGCTCACAAGAACAACGAAAGAGATATAAAATTAATCGAAGGCAGAATGGCTAGTGCATACAAACCAACTGAAGGCGACCAAAAATCTAAAATGGAAATGCTTGAAATGCTTAAAGCTGATGATTTAACTCTTGCAAATAAATACAACGGACAAATCGCATTAAATATTAAAAACAATGATTTAGATAAAATCAAAGACCTTGACAATATAGAAGTTCAAGACGGTGATGATATTTATATCCCAAGAACTTCAAATCATGTAAGTGTAATCGGTGAAGTATATAACGAACAATCATTTGTTTATAAAAAAGGCTCAAACGCTAAATACTATATCAAAGAAGTTGGTGGGTATACTCCAAATGCTAACAAATTCAGATTATACAAAGTATCAGTTAACGGTCGCGCTGAAAAAATCGGAAATGGCAGCAATATTGAACCTGGAGATACAATCGTAGTACCAAGAAGAATTGCGGGTAATGACTGGATTACTCCGGTATGTGATACTTTGAAAGGTATAGCATCAATTATCGTTATGGCATTTGCTATCAACAAATGGTAAAAAATTAATTACCAAAAACTTTAACAGATTTAGGGACGATATTTATTTTAATGTCGTCCTTAAATTTTTGTTTTTCTCCATCAATATGACCTGTAGAAAATTCATTTTTTATTAGTAATTCATTCGTTTGAAAATACATAGCCTTTGAATTTGAATTTTTATAATTAAAAATTATCCCTAAAAATTCTATGAAAAATGTAATCGGATTTTTAACTTTCAAAATAAAAACGTCAAACTTCCCATCTTGCAAATTACAATTATTAGAAATTGATACCAAATTTCTATACATATTACCTGCATTTGCAACAATTATACAAGTCGCAAGAATTGATAGTTTTTTGTTATTAAAAAATATAGTATAACTTTTTTGCTTTAACCTTAGAGCAAACAAAATCCCTGCTAAAAAATATGCAAAATACCCGAATTTATTTTTAAGTGATTGTGGAGTTTTGCATATAATATCAGAATCATACCCTAAACCAAGTCTTAAAACAGAATATTTATCTTGAACTTTCAAGACATCAACATTTTTGATAAGAGAATGATCTATAATTTCAAGAGCTTTTTTAGGATTTGTCGGAATATTTAATTTTGCTGCAAGTAAATTAGCTGTTCCGCAAGGGATTATTCCTAAAACTTTGTCTGTATTTACAATATATGGAATTACTTTATTTACGGTACCATCACCGCCAATTGCAAAAACCGTATCAAAATCTTCAAAATCAGTACTTGTTAATTTGCTGATTTCAATAGTTTTAAAACTGCAATTTTTTCTCAACAAAAATTGTATAACCAATTTTTTATACTTTGCAGCTTTTTTCCGACCAGCATTTGGATTGTTAATTACAAGTACATTTTTCATATCCCGATTATTACATAGTTAATATTAGTTAGCAATATGTCTATAATTTTGATAATAATTATTATGTTTGGGTTATAATTATTGAATAATAAGGAGTATTTTTAAATGAGAGTAGAAAAACAATCAACAGTTTGGCAATCAAACTCAATGGGGAAATTTGATAATTTAAAATTGAAAGTTAATAACTTTGCAATTGATATGTTATTGAATTATTTAGGACATAATTTCAGCAAAGAAAAATTAATAAACCTTGCGAAAATATTTGAAAAAATATCAGGTTCTAAAGGCGGTATCAACCACGCAAGAAGAATGCAATGGCTTTTTAAATCTGAACATCCGCATTTATACTGGTGGAAAAAGATTTTAACAGAATTAGATCCAAATTGCAGAAACAAATGGATTAAAAACTTCTTTGTAAACGGATATTATGGAGATAATTTAAGAAAACGTTCAGAATTTAATGAAAAGAACGGATTTTTCCCTCCAACAGTTTTATTAGCGAGTATTACAAAACGTTGTAACTTCAATTGTAAAGGCTGCTGGGCACATGAATATGACGTAAAAGAAGATTTAACAAAAGAAAAATGGAGAGAAATTTTCACAGAAGCTCGTGATGTAATGGGTATCCATATTTTCCCAGTTGTAGGCGGGGAACCTTTTGCAAGAAAAGAATTTTTAGAATTAGCAGAAGAATTTAACGACTGTACATTCATAACTTTCACAAACGGTTCATTGATCACTGAAAAAACTGTTGAAAAATTGAAAAAATTAGGTAATGTCCAACCAATGTTTTCAATTGGCGGTTTGAAAGAAAATACAGATGCCGTTCGTGGAGAAGGCTGTTTTGATATGGTTATGGAGAAAATGGATATGCTTAAAAAAGCTGGCATTTTCTTTGGTGCAAGTATCACAGCAACAAGTCAAAATTGTGACGAAGTAACATCTGATGAATTTATGAAAATGCTATCAGATAAAGGAGTTTTATGGGCTTGGTTTTTCCATTATGTACCTGTAGGAGACAGTCCTGATGTAAGTATGGTACCTAATGCTCAACAAAGACAACAAATCTTAAAAGCTGTTTATAACGCAAGAAATACATTACCTATGATGACAGTGGATTTCTGGGGTGACGGACCTGAAATGATGGGATGTATTGCAGGCGGAAGACAATATATTCACGTAAATCCACGCGGGGATGTTGAACCTTGTACATTTGTTCATTTGGCAACACACAACCTTAAAGATTGCACACTAACAGAAGCTCTTGCAGCACCATTTATGCGTGCAATCAGAGATGGTATTCCTTATGAAGACGGTAATATGCTAAGACCTTGTATGATTGTAGACAGACCTGAAGTCTTAAGAAAATATTATCAGGAATTCAAACCTTATGAAACACATGAAAATGCTGCTGCATATTTGACAAATCCTGAAATTACATCAAAAATTGATAAATATTCTCAAGATGTTAAAGAAATCTTAGACAAAGACTGGAGAGAAAATCTTTGGATGACAATATTCCCGCTTGAAGGCGAATATTACGTAGATAGAGATCACTTCTGTTCAACAGAAAAACCTGTTAAAGAAAACAAATGCAGTGGAAACTGTGCTTGCTGCGGTAAATAATATGAAAAAAACATTTTCATTATTAATTTTATTTATAATACTTACAGCTTTAATAATCTCTTGTCCCATAATAACTCAATGGGACAGGAGTATTATTATATTCGTTCAGCAGAAACTCTCTTTTTTACCACTATGGATTCCAATGCTTCCTGATTGCATACTTTACACTGCAATGATTATTTCGCCGCTGGTCGGTTTTGGAATATTCTTTGTAAAAAAAAGATTATGGATTGATTTAATTTGCATATATTCAATCCCACTTATTACATTTTTATTGAATTGCATAATAAAACCAATAATAAAACGGGAAAGACCTCCAATAGAATTGCAAATTACAACAATTCACCCAGATAGTTTTAGTTATGTATCAAGTCACAGTTTAGTTACAATTTGTCTATGGGGAGTTGTAATTTGGTATATTAATAAGTTTTGTAAATATAAAAAATTAAAAATTTCACTAATTTTAATTGGAATTTTGTGGATAATCTTTGTCGGATTAAGCAGAATATGGCTAGGAGTGCACAACCCTACAGACGTACTTGGAGCCTATGTTTTAGGAAGTTTTTTATTATGTTTATATATCACATTTTTAAAAAATTATAGACATTTAATTGATAATTTTATATTGAATAAGAATAATAATTAAAAAAATAATCAAAAGTCTATATTTTTTCTTATATGTTTATTGTAGAATAATAAGAATACAGCTTGGAGTAA
>ENA-OOXT01002363-OOXT01002363.1-human-gut-metagenome-genome-assembly--contig:-NODE-2363-length-10679-cov-1.888554_pt1 | contig 10679 bp, 7 predicted proteins | sample MGYA00241590_ERZ501349 | MGnify/ENA primary metagenome ERZ501349 (study PRJEB25962, sample SAMEA2042838) | human gut metagenome | biome: human gut; feature: human-associated habitat; material: faeces...
TTCTTTTCATGTAATGTCCAAAGCTGTCTAAGAATTTCCCTCTCAGGCATCCCTGCTTTATCTATTGTAACCATTAACAAAGCAGAATCCTCCATATTGGAAGAATCCTGTATACACAATTGGAATGCAACCATCAGTACTTGACGGATTTTAGCATTAACCTGCTTTTCTCCCACATGATCCACAAAATACTCTTTATTTTGCAGAAAAGCCTGAAATACGGAATCCTGATAATCGTTGATACACATCTCAAACATAATCCACCCTTTCTTAGTCACTAAATCCTCAGAAGAAAAAGATGGGAAAAAATCTCGGGTGACATCAGGTAAACTAACAACTTCACCTGCATCATCTAAAGCAAAAAGATAATCAGGCAACAAATCAATAGAACGTTCCCCGGATTCATAACGTTGTTTCACCATAGCATAATTAGCCCGCTCATCTAACCCCCGAGAAATTTTAGCCAATAGCTCCTCTCCAGGACAAATACCCACCATTTTATGTAACAATTTTCCTTGATTATTAAACAATAAAAAAGAAGGACATTGTTTCAGTTGGTATTCTTTTTTAAAGAGAACACCAGCATGTTCGTCCATATCCATATCAACCAAAATAAAATGGTCATTCAAAAAACCTGCAATATCAGGTAAAGATAACACTTTTTCTGTCATATCATCACATAAACGACAGGGTGAATAGGCATAGACCAATACCATTTTCCCCTCTTCCTTTGCCTGTATAAAAGCACTATCATAGGATGTCGCATAATGTAACGGTTGGGCATTTATCAGCCATGGACATATCACCAATAAAATAAGTACAAATCTCTTCATTTTAATCTTCTTTATTCTTCACACAACGAACACTATAAGCAGTACCATCTGTTCTGGAATAGAATCTCAATATTCCAGATTCTCCCATTCCCACACTTCTAACAACCGCTATTTGAGTGCTATCCGTCTCTGCAATAGCTGAAGCAGACCAAAAATAAGCATTTACTCCTTGACGAGAATAAATATTCACTTTTTCTCCTGTCCCGAATAACTTTCCTCCACACATCAAGGCATCAAAGCCAATACCATTATCACCACTTTTCAACAAATCCCCTTGTCCATTTCCTCTCCATTGATTCATCAAGGAAATTTCCTTCCCAGACATTCCTAACGTTTTTTCCAATTCTTGCCAATCCTCATCTGTCGGCAAACGCCATCCCTCCGGAACCGCAGCCACAGCCGCTTCATATGAATAAAGATAACCGAATTCCTTCAGGAACTCTCCGTTCGGATTAGTTTGATAAAATTCCTCTAGTAACTCTTTCGGCAATTGGTCGCCAACTTTATCAATGATCTCCTCATAAGAATATCCTTCTTGATTCAACTCATCAATTTCAAAATAAAGATCATCAGAAATCAAGTATTCGACCCAATAGTCTTCCACTAACTCTATAAATTGCTTTGTGCTCAACTCTGGCAACTCCTCATTCCATGTCCAACATCCATCAAAAGCACCTCCATCATGTTGGAAACGTAAATTTTCTGCCATCCATACCTGATTACCTATTGTAATACAACGATAAGTTGTCTGATCTCTCTCATCGGTAAAATTACCGATTTGCACATCCGGACATACCACGTTATCCTCATCCTGACAACACCACAGGACAAATAAAGATATTACCAATAATATTTTTCTCATACTAAAACAACTATCTATTAACACTCAGTTATTCTTTCATCGGAATATAATCCCGAATAAACTCGTATTTCTGCATCACTAAAGGATAATTTCCCCAACGCCTTTCAAATTCTTCTGGTGAGACGGAAATAATCTCATTAATATAACCCTGTAAATCACTATCCGGATAAGGTGGGGTACAATCAAAATAAACATACTCCCAATCATCATCAAAATCAAGTTGTTCGTAACTAGATACAAAACCATATTTCCCCAACACATCTCTCACCACTTTCTTATCCTCCTCTAAAGCATCTGGATCCGTTAAAATATCCGGATCAAAATTCTCTGGCAAATCCGGTTCCAACTCTTCCCATTTTACATCATAATCATCCGGATCTGAAACTTTTGAAAAATTATCAACAGCATTATCGTCTATTTTATTCAAAATTACATCAATCATAATTTTGTTAATATACTTTTCTACTTTCACATCTGTATTTTGTTTCAAAACATCAGAAAGCAGCAATGTCCTGAAAAATATCCCTGAAGATATTGAAGTGACACCTCCTGACATATCCGGTCTCACGGTTTTTTCTGTCAGCAACATAGAAAATGGATAAATACTAGCTGGAATTGTTTCCAAATATTTAGCAGCAAGTTCCAATGCCATAAGACACTTATCCGTCCCCTTTATATACGTGTGAGTATAAGGAGTACTATAACTTTCTGAAGTAAAATTCCAATTTAAATCTATTGTTTCATAACGGAATATAGAATCCCCATGAATGTCTATCTTTACAAACATTTTACCGATTGTATCATTTAAGAATACTGGAATCCCGTATTTTTGATAGATTTCAAACGCACGATGTTGTACCGGGTCATTAGGATTATCCTTTATTTCCCAAAAATTTTCATAATAGGACGGTTCACTCTCTATATTCTCGTCTTCACACCCTATAAAAAGACACCATCCTAAAAATAACGCAATAACTATTCTTATCATCTTCATAATTCTAGCTTTACTCATTTTCAATCAGATTTCCATCTGCATCTAAAGATGCAAACGCTTTACGTACGTTACGCTCGTTATCCGGCATATCTTCATGATATTCCCGGATACTTACCGGAATCCTAAATAAATAAGCAGGATCATCTTTTTCCAAACGGAACAATTCTGCCGTATTGAATTTATAATTATTATCCTGACTATACTCGGCAAATACCCTAACAATTTCCTTTTTAAAAGGATACTTCACACATGCCGCATAACGACGCAGATCAAACCAACGATGTCCCTCCAAACATAGCTCTTTTCTCCGTTCTTCCCGAATTTCATTGATTAACTCTTCCCCGCTGTATTGCATATCCACATACTGACCTATCCTGTTCCGACGCAATTGATTCAACCAATCACAAGCTTCTGCATCATCCAACATCGCACAAGCTTCTGCCATATTCAAATAAGCTTCTGCCACACGCAACGTAAAACCATCTGAAGGCGCCGCTTCTCCCTCTTTCTTTGAATATTTACGATTTAACGCAATACTATCCGTCGATACATTTTTTTTAAAATACAATTCTTTACGATAATCCTTATCATCATACAGATTATAGAGGTTTCTTGACACGCAAAAATCCCCTCCTTCCGCAGTTAGGACATTCACCAAAGTCTGACTACTTTGAGAAAAAATAATTTCCTCATTATTCTTATCTTTCCTATTAATAACAATATTATACACATTATCATATATATCTATCATTTCACTAGACATAGAAGATAATATAGGTGTATCATCAAGCATAAAATTAACCATTCTAGACTCTCTAACAAAAGGAATATTAAATATAGGTAAAGTAAGAATCACAAGAATAATAAATATATATATATAAGATTCAAGAATACCAACAAAAATACCAAGAATTTTAGATGGAATACTAAGTATAACAGTAGCTTTAAGTATTTTTTCAATAAGACCAGTAACCACAAGTACAGCCCTCAAAATAAAATACAAAGCAGCAAATATAATTAGAAAAGCAATAATTTCATAAAGTAAAATATTTATAGCATCAATTCCCTTTATAAAACCACCAAAACTAAAAAATGGTAAATTCTCATACATAATAGTAGATAAATTATTTTTCAAAGTAAAAGATAAAATAACAATAACAAACATTCCAATAAAATCAGTTGTCTTTTTTATAAACCCGGCTTTAAATCCTTCAACAGCTCCAAAAGCCAAAAGTATAATAATAACAAAATCCGCTACATTCATAATACATCCTCCTATGAATATTATATACCAAATAAATAAAAAAATAAAGAATATAATCCTAAAATTATATTCTTTACTGTATATATAAACTAAACCCCACTATTTTGACTATTATCATTATCATCATTAACCACTTCAAATACCATACTATCGCTAGAATCAAGATAATCATTTTTATAATGTACATCAAATTTCTTCCAATTAGTATTAACCTCAAAAGCAAGATATCCATTAGCCTTTTTGCCAACAGCCAAATTACCACCTATTTCTTCATAACCATCAATCGTACCAAGTATCACTGATTCATCAATAGCGGTATCATCCACATACCCATCAAAGTCATAAGTAGAAATATATGTATCATCATCACTAATATTCTCCACAGTAAAGAAAAATACCAAATATTCTTTACCATCCTCCGGAACTCCAGAAAGAACACCTTCAATTTCAGAATATGTAAGTGCATTATTCAAAGTAATTTTAAGTTCATTATCAGTTAAAGTATCACCTATAGTACCACGAGCAGTAACAAGATTATCAACATAATCTTTAATATCAACACCATTTTTTTCAGCATAATTAATACCAATAATACCAATAACAACTAATACCAATATAGGAAGTATAATAACACAACCAACTACAATTAAGACAATAGCCCAAGTAGGAAGCCCTTTCTTCTTATTACCTTTATTATTACCACTACCATTAACCATAGTACCACACTTAACACACATAGCGGCATTTTCTGGAAGTTCATTTCCACAATTAATACAAAACTTAGCCATATCCTTCACCTCTCTACTCTAATTATATAATACTCATAAAAAAAAGACAAGAAAAAGAGAAGAAAACTAAATATTTTCCTCTCTTATCTGTTCAATAATATTATGCTTTTTAATCTTACTAGAAGAATACATCATTGTAAGAAGAACAATTATAAATACCGAAACAATAGATATAATAATAGCCTTCCAAGGAATAATAATCGTACTTATACTCATCATATCAGAAAGTGAATAATGAATAAGAATAGTAACTCCTATACTAACAGGTAAAGCAAATATAAGTGACTTCATACCAAAGAATAAACTCTCAAAGAATAACATCTTATTAAATCCACCTCTAGTAAGACCAATGCTCCTAAGAACTGCAAATTCTCTCTTTCTAAGTGCCATACTAGTAGATATAGTATTAAATACTGAAGTTACTCCAATCAAAGTAACTAAACTAATAAAACCATACATAAGTATTTTAACAACCAATATTAAATTATTAGTCTGTTTCATAGATTCTTTAATATTAATATAATTAACATTATTATATTTATCTAATTCTTTAGTTAATTTATCAATATTATTAGTATTATCACTTATAATATTAAACTGTGTAAAATCAGCACCACCATCTGATATACTATCATATAATTTCTTATTAACAATAAGTTTAAAATCATCCATATAAGAAAACTCTTCAATCAAATCAAAAGATTTATTAGTAACAAAAATATTATCTATATTCTTATTACAATACTTAGTAGTATCCACATCTTCATCATTATCATCAAAATTACATATCTTAATATTAATATCACCACTATTAATTACTGGAATATCATAATTAACCCTCTTATTATTACCATAACTTACACCCTTAAATCTATTAAGTAAAATAACACTATCTTTATCTAAACCAATTAAATTTTTATATTTATTATAAGAATTATCATCTAGTACTAAAATATAAATACTCTGATATTTTAAATTATTTAAAGCCTTTATACCATCATCGCCATAAGCACTCTTATAAAAATCAAGATATTCATCACTATAAGTATAATCACCAATTATAGATAAATTACCAACACTATAAGAAACATATTCTTTAACATCACTACTTTTAACTATCTCATTAATTTTATCCAGTGCTTCTTTATTATTATCATCGCCAAAATAACTAATTCGATAATCATAAGGCACTTCACCCATCACACTACTAGCAGTATTTAAAGTATAATTCATATATGAAGAAAAAGAAATAAATAAAACAATACTAATAAACAAACTAACAATAGTAACACGATACTTCTTTTTATTTCTCTTGATATTCTTAAGAGCAATCTCTCCTTCAATTCCAAATAACTTTAAAACAAGCTTACTTGTTCTAATTTTCTTTTTATTAATTTTAATATCATCATTCTGTCTAATAGCTTCAATTGGAGAAACCTTACTTGCTCTTCTAGAAGGGATAAAAGCTGATACACCAATAACAATAATCATAAATATTACTGGAATAATAATAAATAAATAATTAGTAACAAGATATAACTTATATTCTAACATATCACTAATTAAATTATTAATAATAAGAATAACAGTTCCAATACCAATATAAGCACCAAGTATTCCAAATACAATACCAATTACACCAACCACTAAAGCTTCATAAAAAACAGATTTCTTAATTTGTTTTTTTGTGGCTCCAATACTTGATAGAAGACCAAATTCCTTCTTTCTTTCCATTACCGAAATAGCAAAAGAATTATAAATAACAATAATACAACCTATACTAACTAAAGATAGCATAATAATCATCATACCACCCATAGAGGACATAACATTACCATAAGTACTTTCACCATATAAAGCAAGTAAAGTACTATTATAGTTAATATCACCATTATAGTTTAATTCTTTGGCTAGTTCTTCAGACTGTTTAATAATATTTTTATTCTTATTAAACATAACATATAAGTTTACATTTCCATTGTCACTATTTACATCAACTGTAAAGGCTGTATATCCAGAGGCAGAATAACTTTCAAAATTACTTCTATCAACTATACCAACAATTTTATAAGTATGAGTACCTTCATTAGTAAGAAACTCACCATCAACAAGTTCACTATTAGCTAAAGTAATATTTCCATCTATATTCCTACTTCCATAAGTAAAAGTAACAATATCTCCTACTTTATAATCAAGTCCCCCATTAGTTATAACATGATTAGATATAACAATTTCATTTTCATTCTTAGGAATATCTCCTTCTATTAACTTAAGTTCATCAAAATATTCCCTATTTACACTAGTAATATACATATAAGGCTTATATTCATTACTAGATTCAATTTTACTAAAACCAATAGGTTTTTCATAGAAGTAAGTAAAATTCTTATTCTTAATATCATTAAGTTTTATTAAATTTACATCATTATACTTAGCCTCATACTTACCACTATAACCTATAGTATCCCTAATCATCAAGTCTTGAAAAGAAGAAAAAAGTAAACCAATACCAACCATCAATGCAGTCGATAAAATAATACCAATAATTGTAACAATTGTTCTTTTTTTATTAAGACGTAAATTCTTAATCGTCAATCTATTTAAAATACTCATTTTATCTTCTCATCCTTAACAATATGACCATCTTCTAAAGTAATAATTCTATTAGCCTCCTTTGCAAGATTCATATCATGTGTAATCATAATAATAGTTTGATGATATTTTTCATTAGAAAGTCTAAGTAAATCCATAATCTCTCTACTAGCCTTAGAATCCAAATTTCCCGTAGGCTCATCAGCAAGTATTATATCCGGTTTAGAAATAAGTGCCCTACCAATAGATACTCTTTGTTGTTGTCCCCCAGATAATTCATTAGGTAAATGATTAACTCTTCTCTCTAGTCCAAGTATATCTATAAGTTCCTTTAAATATTTTTTATCCACTTTCTTACCATCAAGTAATATTGGTAAAGTCATATTCTCTTCTACATTAAGAATAGGAATTAAATTATAAAATTGATAAATAAGTCCTACTTTTCTTCTTCTAAATACTGCTAAAGCATCATCTTTTTGTTTAAAAACATCAATATCACCTATAATAACTTTTCCACTAGTAGGTTTATCAACAGCACCAAGAATATGTAATAAAGTAGATTTACCACTTCCACTAGCACCAACTATAGCAACAAAATCTCCTTCATCAATAGAAAAAGAAATATCATCAAGAGCCTTAACCAAAGTACTACCTTTACCATAATTTTTACATAAATTACTAACCTCTAATATTTTCATTTTTTAATCCTTTCTATTATCTCATCATAACTAATACCCATCTTAGTAAGTTCATCAATCTTTTCTCTAATAATACTAATTTCTTTATTAATCTTCTCATCAGTAGCCTTCTTAGTATTCTCTGATATAAAAGTTCCCTTAGTACTAATAGTAGTAATAACACCTCTATTTTCCAATATATCATAACTCTTCTTAACCGTATTAGGATTAATACCCAAATTACCAGCCATTTCTCTAATAGAAGGAATCTGAGTTTTCTCTTTTAAAATACCCAAAGCAACATATTTTTCAATACCATCAACAATTTGTTCATATATCGGAATTCTACTTTGATAATCCAAATTAATCATAATCTGTCTCATAAAATCACATTCCCCCATACTCAGCTATATCATCAAAGGAAATCTTACTTTTTAATTCATTTAATTCATCAATTTTATTAGTTATAAAAACATTAGTTCCATTATTACTATGAATATTAATATAACCATACTCTTTATTAATATCAATATCATTATCAATATTATCAATAATAAACTTACTAATTTCTTCATATAGTTCATTATCATAAGAACAATAATGATTATCTATATAATAACTATATATACTGTTTTCATTATCAAGTTTATTAAACATCTTCTTAGTATTATTATTATAATATCTCAAAATACCAAGTTCTAAATTCTTATCACCACTTACATTAAATTCAATATTCCTTACATTAAAATTATCATAAATATAAAGTGAAACATCAAATAAACCATCATCAGTATTACTACCAAAAATATTCTTATCATTTTTATATTTATTAACAATCATATCAGAAAGATTATTATTATCTATACCAGTATAACCATCAATATATTCAATAGCAAAAACATTATTATTCTTATATTTACTAAAGCCCTTCATAAAATCTTTATCATTAATAAGAATATTATTAATATAATCATAATTATCTTTAGTAGTATAAATAGTAAATTTATACATACTACCATTTACTTTAGTTTTAATATTATAACTATAAGTATAATTATCTAAAGAATCAGCATCTAAAAGTAATGATATACTATTATTAATTACTTCAATATTTTTAGTACTACCAATCACCATACCATTATCATCTAAGAAAGAAATCTCTTTAATATCCTTGGCATTAATATTAATCTCATCATCATTAGTTAAAGTTCCAACAAAAGCAACTATACCACCAACAACAACCAAGCAAACAGCCATCTTAAAGAAATTAGTAACTTTTTTTCTAGTAATTAAATCATATATAATTAAATACGCAAATATAAGAACAAGTAATAAAACAATAGAAAAAAGATCATAACTAGATAAACTAAAATTCTTAATAATAACATATGAAAAACATAAAATCGGAATAGTAGTTAACGTTCTAACCAGTATATGTATTTTTTCATTTTTAAATGAAGTCCCAACAACTTCAAATTTTTTAATATTAAATAATACCATTCCCACTATAATATATATTATACTTAGAAAGACCATCTTAATAATAGATTTATTAATATTACTATCGCCGTCGATTCCAAATACAGTAATTTTAATAAGCTCATAAGGCATAGTATAAGTAATATTATCATACTTTTTTATATTCGTAGTATAAATATTATTCTTCCTATCCACTTCACACTTAACATTATCACAATAATAATTTAAAGGCTTACAACTATCATTTATGCATTCAATCTTAATAGGAGTATTACCATAATAAGAAAAATCATTAGAATTAATAAATGTACTAATAAATGGAATTAAAAACATAATAAGTAAAGTAACCACTATTGATGTAATCTTATTTGAAGATACACTAACAGCAATATTAGTACAAACAAATACAAATATATAAGAAATAGAATATATAAATAAAATATCAAATAACATTCTATAAGAAATTATAATATTACTATATATTAAACTAATAAGTAACATAATTACAAAATTAACAATCTGCATAATAAATATAATACAAATACCACCAATAGTATTAGTTAAAAATATTTGTTTTTTATTAATAGGCATCGATAAAGTAAAATCAATAGACCCCTTTTTATATACAAAGCCAAACAAAGTAAGCGAAAGAATAACTGGAATAATATACATACCAAATAAAACAAATCCAGATATTTCATAAATATTAGGCATAAACTTTGTACCATCACTACATTTCATAAGAAGAACAATACCATTAAGAATAGGAAGTAATAACATACATAAAAGAATAATAGCTTTAGACTTCTTAATATTTTCTTTTAAATCTTTATTAGTTCTAAATAAAATTAGTAATCCAACACCTGTATTAACAAGAAGTCCGGCAATCATTGTAGCAAAATTAAGTACCTTAGAAAGATATAGTTGTGTAATAATTACAGATGATGCACAATTAGGAATTAATCCAACTAATGATGCGATAATAGGTCCAATTATTGGTGTAGAATTTAAAATATGTGCTAAATTATCTTCTCCAATAAAATATATAATTATATTTAAAACTAAAGATATTATAAAAATGTATAAAGTAATATTTATAGTATGTTTTAAAGCAGACTTAAATATTCCATGTTCACAGTGGCAATGTTCATGCTCGCATAAATCTTTTATTTCTGGTTCATCTTCTGAAG
>ENA-OOXT01002364-OOXT01002364.1-human-gut-metagenome-genome-assembly--contig:-NODE-2364-length-10676-cov-1.596460_pt1 | contig 10676 bp, 10 predicted proteins | sample MGYA00241590_ERZ501349 | MGnify/ENA primary metagenome ERZ501349 (study PRJEB25962, sample SAMEA2042838) | human gut metagenome | biome: human gut; feature: human-associated habitat; material: faeces...
TAAGCGGCGAAGTGCTTGCCGGTGCAAAGGGTACGGGTATTGATAACGATACTGTTGTTACTATTTGCAAATCAGTTAAAAAAATTTCCGATATGGGTGTTGAAGTCGGAATAGTAGTCGGCGGAGGTAACTTCTGGCGTGGCAGAACAAGCGAGCATATGGACAGAACAAGAGCTGACCATATCGGTATGCTTGCAACTGCTATGAACTCTCTTGCTCTTTGCGACGCTCTTGAGCAGCTTGGTGCTGATGTAAGGGTGCAGACTGCTATTGAAATGCGCCAAATTGCCGAACCTTATATCAGAAATAAAGCTATTCGCCATTTTGAAAAAGGCAGAATCGTTATTTTCGGCTGCGGTACAGGTTCACCGTTCTTTTCAACTGACACTGCCGCTGCGCTTCGTGCAGTTGAAATCAATGCAGATGTTCTTCTTAAAGCAACTAATGTTGACGGTGTGTATGATAAAGACCCTAACAAGTATGATGATGCGGTTAAGTTTGATAATGTAACTTTCAAAGAAGTTCTTGCAAGGGATATTAAAGTTATGGATTCAACAGCATTTTCACTTTGCAAGGACAATGATTTGTCAATCCTTGTATTTGACCTTACAGACCCGGAAAATATTGTAAAAGCTGTGTCAGGTGAAGCAATCGGCACACTTGTTGAAAACTAATAAATAATCAATTTTTTATAGAGAGGTATTGAAATGGAAAGCGTATTTGCAAAAACAAAAGAAAAAATGGATAAGTGTTTAACATCACTTGAAAGGGACTTTGCCGCAATCAGAGCCGGCAGAGCTAACCCAGCTGTACTTGATAAAGTTATGGTTGATTATTACGGTGTACCTACTCCGATTAACCAAATGGCTGCCGTAAGCGTGCCGGAAGCAAGGCTTCTTGTTGTTCAACCGTGGGATGCATCAACACTTAAAGAAATCGAAAAAGCTATTAACACAGCAGACATCGGTATCAATCCGCAAAATGACGGTAAGGTTATCAGACTTTCATTCCCTCAGCTTACAGAGGAACACAGAAAGAATCTTCAAAAGGATATTTCTAAAAGAGGCGAGGAAGCTAAAGTAGCTATCCGTAATGTTCGCCGTGATGCAATGGATGATATAAAAAAGCTTAAAAAAGATAACGAAATCACCGAGGATGAACAGAAAGACGGAGAAAAGAAACTTCAGGATATTACCGATGATTTTGTAAAACAGGCTGACTCTATTACAAAGAAGAAGGAAGAGGAAATCCTTTCAATATAGCTTTAGCATAAAGAGGAGCTGAATTACAGCTCCTTGTTTGCTTTTAATTCTCACTTAATTAGGAGGAAATTATGGCAATATTCGGTAAAAAAAACATCCAAACAGATGCTCAGTTTGATATACTTCCGAAAAATATAGGCATTATAATGGACGGAAACGGAAGATGGGCAAAAAAAAGAGCTTTGCCGAGAAGTGCAGGGCATAAAGCCGGAGCAGAGGTTTTTCGTACTATCAGTAAGGAATGCGGAAGATTAGGGCTTGAAAGCGCAACTTTTTACGCTTTTTCAACTGAAAATTGGAAAAGGCCAAAAGAAGAAGTTGATGCAATTATGCACCTTTTTAAAGATTATTTGCTTGAAGCTAAAAGTGATATTACAGCGGCAGGCAATATGAAAATGAAATTTATCGGCGAGCGTGAGGGTATGAGCAAAGAATTGCTTGACCTTATGGATGAGGCCGAGGAAGATACATCAAATAATACAGGTACTACAATTTATTTGGCAGTTAATTACGGCGGCAGGCTTGAAATTTGCGATGCTGTAAATAAGCTTGTTGCTATGGGCAAAACAAATATTACCGAAAAAGATATAAGCGATAATATTTTTACCCCGCCTGAATGTGATTTAATAATTCGCCCGTCGGGTGAGCAAAGACTTTCAAACTTTATGCTTTGGCAGTCTGCGTACAGTGAACTTTGGTACAGTGATGTACTTTGGCCTGATTTCAAAATAGAAGATTTGCATATGGCGCTTCGTGATTTTGAAAAGAGAAATCGTCGTTTCGGCGGATAAATATCAGATAATTTTGTTGTTTTGAAATAATAGGAGAATACGAATATGAAACAAAGAGTTATTACTGCAATTTGCCTTTTGGCAGTACTTGCAGTTGTTGTGTGGCAAATAAATACACCGATTTTGCTTATTGCTGTTGCATTTCTTTCAGCAGTTGCAAGCGGCGAAATTATGAAATGTGCAAAGGTTGAAAATACTTTTATTCGCGTGGTGGGAATTATTTTTTCAGCGTGCTTCCAGCTTTTTGCAAGCGCGAGGGTGCTTGAACCTTGGGTAAGCGAAGCAGTTTGGGGAAAAGTAATCGGCGCCGTGCCGAATATTGTTTACATCATTGTTCTTTGCCTTGTATTTTTCCTTGCAATGCTTAAAAATTATGCTTATACCACTTTTGAAGATGTAAGCGTATCGTTTTTTGCAAGCGTGGTTGTACCTTTCGGTTTCTCAATTTTCATTAGGCTTCGTGATATGTTTGTTGATGAGCAATTTGGTATTTACCTTATTTTATATGCTCTTATTTGCGCACTTGCTACCGATACCGGCGCACAGCTTACCGGTATGGCATTCGGCAAGCATAAGATGTCACCTAATATTTCACCTAAAAAAACTATTGAGGGTGCATTCGGCGGACTTGTGGTTAGTATGGTTTTAAACGCAGTTGCACTCACCCTTTATAATAAATTGGCAAACAGTGTTATTCCTCAAAATATGGCAACACTTCTTCTTGCAATGGTACTTCCTACTTCATTTATGGGTATGATGGGTGACCTTTCAGCTTCTGTATTAAAGCGTAATTTTGGAGTTAAAGATTTCGGCAAGATATTTCCAGGCCACGGCGGTGTGATGGACAGAATGGATTCGTCACTTTTCACCTTGCCTGTTACATATGCAATTGCACTTGTTGCAACCAAATTATTTTAACCTTTTGAAAGAGAGGATACCTTATGAAAAAAATATCACTTTTAGGTTCAACCGGTTCTATCGGAACACAGAGCCTTGATGTATGCGAAATGCACGGTTATGATGTGAAATGCCTAACAGCTAATTCAAAAGTTGATATTATGGAAGAGCAGATTCGTAAATTTAAGCCTGATATGGTTTGTATGATGAGTGAAACTGCCGCAAAAGAACTCAAAGCAAAAATCAGTGATACGAACACAAAAGTAGTTTGCGGTATGGAAGGGCTTATTGAATGTGCAACATATGATAAGGCTGATACGGTTTTAAACTCGGTAGTAGGTATGGTTGGTCTTCAGCCTACCCTTGAAGCTATTAAGGCGAAGAAAACCTTGGCTCTTGCAAATAAGGAAACACTTGTTGCCGGCGGTCATCTTGTTACAAATTTGGCAAAGGAAAACGGTGTTCAAATTCTTCCTGTTGACAGCGAACATTCAGCAATTTTTCAGTCAATGCAGGGTATGCCGAATAAAAAAGCTATTAAAAAAATTATTCTTACAGCTTCGGGCGGTCCTTTCTTCGGCAAAAAACTTAAAGAACTTGAAAATGTAACAGCAAAGGACGCACTTAAACATCCTAATTGGGATATGGGCGCAAAAATTACCATTGACTCTGCTACTATGATGAATAAAGGCCTTGAATTTATTGAAGCTAAATGGCTTTTTGATATGCCTAATGACGATATTGAAATTGTTGTTCATAGGGAAAGCGTAGTTCATTCAGCTATTGTTTATCAGGATAATTCAATGATTGCGCAGCTCGGTGTGCCGGATATGCGAATTCCTATCCAATATGCGCTGACTTACCCTGAAAGAGAGCCAAGCCCGGTTAAAGAACTTTCGCTTACGGATTACGGCAAGCTTACCTTTTTTGAACCTGATTATGATACTTTCAAATGTATAAATGTTTGCAAAAAAGCTATTGAACTCGGCGGGCTTCACCCCGCATCTGCAAACGGTGCAAATGAAGAAAGCGTAAAACTTTTCTTAAACGGTAAAATTAAATTTACAGATATTGCATATCTTAATAATGAGGCAATGAAAAATGCCCCTGAAAAAGAAAACTTTACTCTTGAAGATGTCCTTGAAGCAGACAGAAAAGCAAGAGAATATGTAATTGAGGCGGTAGGGTGAATATAACATCTATTTGGAACAGTGTGTATCCCATAGTAATAGCAATTTTATTTTTTGAATTGATAATTGTTATTCACGAGTTAGGCCATTTCGCAGTGGCAAAGCTTATGAAAATTCAGGTTAATGAATTTTCGGTAGGTATGGGGCCGAAGCTGTTTCAACATAAAGGTAAAAAAACTAAATATTCTTTAAGGCTTATTCTGTTTGGCGGTTACTGCTCAATGGAGGGCGAGGATAAAGAAAGCGACAGTGAAAATGCCTTTGTTAATAAAAAAGTTTGGCAAAGGATACTTGTAGTTGTTGCAGGTGCGGTTATGAATCTTATTTTGGGGTTGATAATTGTACTTATTCTTGTATGCTCTCAAAATCTTGTAGGCACAACTGAAATTGCAAAGTTTGATGATAACGCAATCAGCCAATCATATGGTTTGCAAGTCGGCGATAAAATTAAAAGTATTGACGGAATGAGGGTTTATTCCACCAATGATGTTATGACCGGCTTTTCAAGATGCTCAAACGAAAATGTTAACCTTGTTGTTGAACGCGGCGGCAAAGATGTGAGCCTTAAGGTTCAATTCGGCACGGAAAAATATGAAGGGCATCAATACACGGTAATGGATTTTTGGCTGCGCGGGGTGAAGAAAACACCTGCAAATGTCATTTCACAAACGGGTAAGGAATTTGTTTCTTATGCAAGAATGGTATTTCTCTCCGTTCACGATTTAATAGTCGGCCGTTACGGTATCTCTGATATGAGCGGGCCGATTGGAACAGTAAGCGTTGTTTCAAACGCGGTTAAAACTTCGGTTTATTCAATGCTCAGAATAATGGCTTTTTTAACTATAAATGTCGGCCTTTTTAACCTTTTTCCTATTCCTGCGCTTGATGGATGGCGCTTGTTTGTTTTAATAGGTGAGGGTGTAACCGGCAAAAAGCTTCCGCAAAAGGCGGAATATTTAATCAACGCTGTCGGTCTTGTAGCACTTCTTGCGTTGATGTGCTTTGTAACTTTCAGCGATATAACAAAGTTCTTTTAAAATCTTTTTTGGGTGAAAATTATGGAAAGAAGAAAAAGTAAAAAAATAAAACTCGCCAATACATTTATCGGCGGTGACAGTCCTATTCTTGTTCAAAGTATGCTTAATATTCCTGCAAGCGATATTGAAGGTTCTGTTCAGCAGGCAAAGGAACTTGCATCTGCCGGATGCCAGGTAATTCGCTTTGCTATTCCTAACGAGGAGGCTCTTAATCTTATTGAGCCTATTAAAAATGCAGTGGATGTACCGCTTGTAGCCGATATTCATTTTGATTATAAGCTTGCGCTCGGTGCTGCTGAAAGAGGAATAGATAAAATCAGAATAAATCCGGGTAATATAGGTGATGATTCCAGAGTTAAGGCTGTTGCAGATGCTTGCAGGCAAAAAAATATTCCTATCAGAATAGGTGTAAATTCAGGTTCGCTTGAAAAGCATATTTTGGCTAAATACGGTTCACCTACCCCTGAAGCTATGGTTGAATCTGCGCTTTACCACGCAAATTTGCTTGAAAAATTTGATTTTGACGATATTATTATTTCTATAAAATCAAGCAATGTTGAAACTATGATTAACGCATATGAGCTTGCGGCTCAAAAGTGCGATTATCCGCTTCACCTCGGTGTAACGGAAGCCGGAACCGAAAGAATGGGTATTATCAAATCGGCAGTGGGTATAGGCTCGCTTCTTACCCACGGTATAGGTGATACTATTCGTGTAAGCCTTACAGATTCACCTGTTAAAGAAGTATTCGCCGCATTTGATATTTTAAAAGCTATCGGGCTTAAAAATGACAGCCCTTATCTTATTTCCTGCCCAACCTGCGGCAGAACTAAAATTGACCTTGTAGGCCTTGCAAAGCAGGTTGAAGAAAAACTTAAGGATTGTAAAAAGCCTATTAAAGTTGCGGTAATGGGATGTATTGTAAACGGCCCCGGCGAAGCTAAAGAAGCAGATATAGGTATTGCCGGCGGTGACGGATGCGGCCTTATTTTTAAAAAAGGCGAAATTTTGCGAAAAGTTGATGAAAAAGACTTACTTGATGAGTTGATGAAGGAAATTGATAAATTATAATGAATAGATTTGCAGACTATTTTTCAAATTATGTTAATGATGACACAATTACATATATAGGTAACGGTGATATTTCTTCTTTCACGGTTTCACGCCAAAACAGAGAATTAACAGTCGGCGTTTCTTTTGAAAGTTTTGTTGATTACGCTGTTATTGACAAAGCACAAAATCAAATTGCACAGGCTATGGAACTTAAAAAAGTTCATTTAAAACCTCGCTTTCCAAAATCCCAATTTTCGCTTGACGGTATTGAAAGAATTCTTGAATATGTAAGGCACGAAACTCCTGCGGCCAACGGATTTTTTGACGGATGTGAAGCCGAACTTGAGGACAGAACCCTTACCCTTTGCTTAAAAAAAGGCGGTAAAGATGTTCTTGAATCACAAAAGGTTGACCGTGCAATTTCAAACAAAATATATGAACTTTTTGATTTGGATTTGGTAGTAAATTTACTTGAAGTGCAAACCTTTGATATTGAAAAAGCAGTTAAAAAAGCTGTTGAAGAAAAGAGAGCGGAAGAGCAGCATAAAAAAGAAGAGGAAGAAAAAAATGTCAACCACGAATTGTGGGACGAGCTTCCTGTTTTTAAAGACACACTTAAAAAGATTTACGGTAAATCAATCGGCGAAAAGCCGAAAAACATAGCAGATGTATCAACGGAAGACGGTTATATTACCGTTTGGGGCGATGTGCTTAAAACAGAAGTTCGTGAAACCAAAAGAGGCACAAGCAAAATTTTTGATTTTGATATATCGGATTACACATCTTCTATCACGGTTAAAATGTTTGACGATAAGCGTGTTATTGACCCTCTTGTTGATAAAATAAACGAAGCCGGTACGCTTGTGATTTCAGGCGGCTATCAATTTGATACTTTTTCAAATCAGTATGTTCTTCGCCCTTATGCAATTGCAAGTATTAAAAAGGCAGAAAAAACTGATGATGAGCCTGAAAAAAGAATTGAACTTCATATGCATACCTCACTTTCTGAAATGGACGCAATTTCATCTCCTACTGCACTTGTAAAGCAGGCTATTAAGTGGGGGCATGAAGCTGTGGCTATTACAGACCACGGCGTTGTGCAGGCTTTGCCGGAAGCATATGCCGCATCTGGCAAGGGCAGTAAAATTAAACTTATTTTAGGTATGGAAGGTTATCTTGTAGATGATGAAAAATATCCTGATTTTATCAATATGAAAACTAACCAGTATGAGCGTTATCATATTATATTCCTTGTAAAAGAAGATACATCTATGGATGAATCTATACCTAAAGAAGAAAGAAAATACGGAAGAAAAAATCTTTACGAAATGATTTCCGCTTCAAATGTAAAGTATTTTAAAAAGCGACCGCTTATTCCAAAATCACTTTTAAGGCAAAAAAGAGAGAGTATTATTGTAGGCTCTGCGTGTGAGCAGGGTGAAGTATATCAGGCTATTTTGGAAGATGTTGATGAAGAAAAGATTGAAGAAATTGCTTCATTTTATGATTATCTTGAAATTCAGCCAAACGGTAACAATGCTTTTATGCTTCGCACAAGCGACCGGGAATATGTAACTAATAAGCGCGGCGAAGAAAAGAAAAACCGTTATTGGCGAGTAAACAGTGAAGAAGATTTAATAAATTATCATATTAAACATACTTTGGCAAAAACTCAGGAAATGTTTGACTGGGACTTTGGTAGTGATAGTGATACGATTGACACAAGAAACTTTGAGCTTTTAGTACAGACAAACGGTTTCGGTACTGGTATAGAAGAGAATGGTAAACATTATGTATTGTATGGTACTCTCAGTGGTCGATATAATCAGTATTATATGCCTACTAAATCTATTATAGCCAATCCATATTTAAATATTAGTAAAGAATATACTATTGATAAAGATTGTGTAATATTCAATAATGACGGACTTTATATGGGTTTATATCCTATTATAAAATATTATGCTAAACAACTTGCTGAGAATGATTTGTCCAGACGTCTGGTCTTAATCAATTGTAGAGCTACCTTTGCATTTGCAGTTGATAATGATAATGGTGCTAAGAGTGCTAAGGATTTTTTGGATAAATTGGCAAAGGGTGAACAAGGTGTTATTATGGATAAAAGTTTTGAGCAAATGATTGCTGCTTTACCATTAGCTACACAAGGTTCTGCTCAGACTATTATACAGTTGTTAGAGGATAAACAGTATATCAAAGGTAGCTTATGGAATGAACTTGGTGTTCAATCTAACTATAATATGAAAAGGGAGACAATAACAGCAAATGAAAATATCCTTAATGTCGATAGTTTACTTCCTCTCGCTGATAATATGTTACGTTGTCGTCAACAAGCGGCGCTAAAATATAATAAAATGTTTGGTACTAACTGGTCTGTAAAATTCTCATCTTCTTGGGAAAAATTACGTACTGAAATTAAACTTTCACAGGAGAGAGATTTCGGTGATAATAAGGAACAGTCCAAACAAATGGACAAAGAAGAAGAAGTTAAAGAAGTCGGTTCTGATAAGGAGGTTAGTGATGGAGATAATTAAGTTGAAAGATTTTTTAACCAGTGATATGTTAACCGCATTATGGTCTGCTCTTAAAAGTGGAAGATATGATGACCTTAACACATTACTATCACAGTTACGATTTCCTAATGTAAGAAGTATATTTGAAGATTATAAATATGAAAATGGTGAGAGGACTATTTCACCACTTCTTGAAAATATTATTAAAGTATATGATGAAGAAAATGGGCAGGCTAATGCTATTCTCGGTTGGATAGATGCTCATTACTATATTAAGTGGAAGTTTCAGTATGACGCTTTGGCTACTAAATATGATATCGTTTCACCATATGATATGACCATAGGTGAAACAGAGTCCAATCAACTGGACACTGATACCAGGATAGACCAAACTACAACAGGGACGTATAGTGATAGTGATAAGCTTAATTCTCATAACACAGATAATACAGACAGTATATATGCTTTTAATAGTACTACGAACCCTGTACCTACTGATAAATCAGTTGGAACAGAGGACAGTTCTCGTACTGGGAGTGGTTCTAACTCTGGTACAAAGAATATTACTACTGATTATGGCTCTAAACGAACTATTACTCGAAACTTAACACGTAAGGGTAATATTGGTAACACAACTAAACAAGAACTTATTGAACGTGAGTTACGTCTTAGAGATACTCTCGTATATAAGATAATTTTCAAAGACCTTAACGAGTTTTTAACTCGTTTGGTATATACTATTTAAGGAGGGCAATAATATGACTATTGCTACGGTAATCAAAGGTGTGGAACTTGTGTTCCTCTGTATACTTGCTATACTTGCTTGTGTACTTCTCGTCGTTAAGTTTTTCCAGAAAGTTAAGGCTAATAAACTTGCGAAAGCTAAACAGTCCAATCAAATGGACAAAGTTGAACAAGCCGAAACTGAACTTGCAAAACTTGTGGGAATAGAGGATAACATAATGAGCTACATCGAGGCTGCTGAAAGTACGTATGCATCATTTAAAGAGCTTGCCAAAGGTGCGGGTATGTCGGGTAAATTCGGTTCTACTAAACTAAACGATGTGCTCGGTAAGATAAAAACCGATTGTCTTACTTCCGGTATTGCATATGACCAAAGCTACTGGGAAGGTAAAGTTAATCGACTTATAGCCTTTTCAAAAAAAGTTAATGCGAGGTAATTATGCAGAATAAAGTTTTAAATGAGGTCGCTATCGAGCAAATGGACGACCTCATTAAAGCCGTTAAAGATGGTGGCGGAAATATCGTTTTGTATAGACATAATATATCAATTCAACTTAAAAGCGGTGTGGAAAACAAAGGTTATATTTATATAAATTATATATCTTCAGAAAATACAATCGTTGAGACTTTAATGGATTTAAAAACGTTAATAAAAGAATTCGCCAATAACTTTGTTAATGTTCCGTGTAGTGGTTATTATAATGCAACTTCTGCAACAGCCTCACCTGTTATTGGGTTATATAATGAAGATGGGGCAATATCATTGATTTACAATGACGGTGCAGGTACTGGTGGTGCTGTTATAATGTCCAGTTCGGTTATTGTTGATACCGTTACAACGATTTAAGGAGGTTTTATGCAGAATAAAATAAATCAAAAAGTTCCCATTGCTAAAATGGATGAGCTGATTGCGGCAATTAGAGAAAGTGGTGGCGGCGATGGTGGTAGTGGTAAGTTGTATCAGCATAAAATTAATATTAGCTTTACAACATCGGGAAAAAGTGGTACTGGCACTGTTGTTATATATAATAAGTCACCTGATGTTATAACTGATTTAACAGCTAATTATATAGTTAATTCATTATCCATTATATATCCTCGAGTATATATATATAATAGTTTTTTTGATATTATAAATATAGTTGGTAATGGATATGCTATCGGTTTTCAA
>ENA-OOXT01002367-OOXT01002367.1-human-gut-metagenome-genome-assembly--contig:-NODE-2367-length-10670-cov-1.856147_pt1 | contig 10670 bp, 8 predicted proteins | sample MGYA00241590_ERZ501349 | MGnify/ENA primary metagenome ERZ501349 (study PRJEB25962, sample SAMEA2042838) | human gut metagenome | biome: human gut; feature: human-associated habitat; material: faeces...
TAAGTTATTTTGGTTTTTATAATAGAACTAACATAATTTTTTCAAATACTAAATTAACAATGCCTGTAAAAGGGGTGAATAAGCCAAATCAGTTTAAAGGAACAATAATTCAGTTGGAGTTAGATAAATCAATAAATAATCATGTAATTCTTTTTTCAAAAAATGAACATAAATGTAATTATTTTAAACAAGTAAATCCTCATATGCAAGAATTAAATAAGTATTTGTATGTTTTTGCAAAAGATTCTAAAAATATTTCATTTATTAATGATGAATTTTGGAATGTAATCAGAAAATTTGGAGAAATTTATACTGCTAAAGGTTTTGAATTTTCTTTCAGAAATAATATTGTTTTAATTGCAATAAGACAAAAAAGACCAATGCAATTTGGCTTTTTGTTTAGATCTTTATTAAATGCAAAAAATTACGATGATCTGATTGACAGATTCATCGTAATTTATGATTTAATTGATGTTTTAACTAAGGTTTAAACAGTTTTATTAATCTGAGTTTCCTTTTCTTGTTTTATTTCTTTTGTTGTAGAAATAGGATTAGTTGTTGTGTTTTGTTGTTTATTATTTATAACTGTTGTTGTGCTTGTTTGAGGAGTTTGAGTATTTGCTTGTGTCTTTTTATCATCTCGTTTCATATAAGCATAAGCAGCAGTGCCAATTGCAGCAATAGCAATACCTGTACCAATGATTGTTTTGGTCCATTTATTTCTTAATTTTTTAGCTCCATCTTCTACAGCAGTACCGAATTCACCTACTAAACGTTTTAGTTTTTCAAAGTTTCTTCCTTCTATACCTTTGTCAACTTCAAAAACTTCAGTCATATAACGTTCATTTGCAGTTTTCCCTCCGTTATAAGCTGCATTTTCATGCCAATCTATTTTTTGAGTAATAGCATCTTTTACCATTTCTCCGTATTTTGCTAATTTCCCTTCCTCAGGTTTTAAGTTATAATCAGAAGTTGCAGCAATAATACATTCTTTAAGTTCACTTGCATTGGCAAACATTCTTTCTGCATCTATTATGTTTCCAATTTCTTCAGCTTTTTTACCTGCAAGTTTTGCAGGATCAATTTTTAAACTTTCAGGGTTTCTTAAGTATGGATTTTTAGTTAAATAGCCTCTTGTCTCTGTGATAAAGTCAGGAGCACCACCTGTTTTGGTAGATATTACAGGAGTACCTGATGCGAAAGATTCTAGTGGTGTAATTCCGCAAGGTTCAAATCTTGATGAAAAGATTGTATAAGTTGCACAACCAACAAGTCTATTAGGGAAAAATCCGTTTACATAACAAGCATTACCCTTGTATATTCCACCATCTAGTTCGCCAATTTGTCTAATGATATCTTGAACCCAAGTATAATCTCTTGCATCATTCTCCCATACTCCGGCACCAACTAATAGTTTGGTGTGTTTTTTTATTTTTGAATCAATTTTAGGGTCTTTTAAGAAGTCAAGAAAAGCTTGGAATGTTGAAGGATATCCCTTTTGTGGGTCTGGTCTTCCCCAGCCCATAAATAACATATCACCATCTTCGTATTTTGATAGATGTCCAATTATGCTGGCATTATTTTCTGATACCTGTTTATCTGTAAAAAACATTTTGGTAATACCTTGTGGACCACCTTTTTCAAAAGCATCTCCTAATGAATCTAGTAACCATTTAGTGTTAGATTTTTTTGCATTTAAAACTTCGTCAAGGTTATTAAGTTTTGGGTCGTATTTATATGTTGTAAATCCTTCTTTTAATTCTGTTAATCCATTAATGTTATTTCCTTGACAGAAATTTGCTGTTGGATCGTCTAATCTTAAGTTTGCAGGTGTACTACCATTTGTAATATCAATGGTTTTTGTCGCAGCTAATTTGGTTGTTAAGAATTGAGCAATATCAGGAGTTTCCAGTGATTTCATTTCTTTACCGTAATTGACTGAAACAGTACCACCACTCATATTTTTAGGGTTAATATTTGTTCCTGCAATAGGAGTCATAGAAATATTAAATGTTCTTACATCATTCGCAGTATCAACATAGTCATCTAAGAAATTAGCCATAAATGGTCTTAAAATTTGATTTGCAAAATTCTTTTCTGCTAAAGGGGCTTTATCCCATTCTTTACCCCATCTTGCTTCTATTTTCTTTAATTTTTCAAGTTGAGAATGTTTTTTTAATGTTTCTATGTCTTCAGGTCTTGCAACCATTTTGAAAAATTCAAATGGATTGCTTTCTGCTCCTTGGTAATCTCTTCCTGGGTTGTGGAATGTACCATGTACTTTTAATCCGTTGTAGTAAGTATTTCCAAAATGGGAAGCGTCTGCAATAGCATTCATTGTAATAAATGCAGGTCTATCATGTAACCACCAGTTCGCAGGATTATAAAAACCGTGTTCTTTTGTATTTAATTTTGGCATTATTTCTATTAATGCTCTATTGTTATCAGCATAAGCAACATTTGTACTTACAAGATGTTTTGTTTCTGTTGGGTTATTCCCAGAAGGGAATGATCCGCTTGTTCCATATGCACCATATGCACTGTATCCTTTATCCCCAGAACCGTATGCTGTATCAAATTTTGCTAGGTCTTTTGTGTGAATAAAGTATGCTGCATTTCTTTCCGGTACTTCTGGAGCTGCTATTATTTTGGATTTTATTGTTTCTAATTCTTTTTTTACTTCTTCTGAATTTATTTTTTCATTGTATGCTGTATCAATTCTTTTTTTTATTTCTTCTGTATTGAAATTTTTTTCAATTTCATCATTAATTTTTGATTGTATTTCTATTTCATTATCATGTATAGGATAAAATCTTTCTCCATCTGTTGACTTTTTGGCATCATATAAGTCTCTTGCTTTTAAAGTAAGTTGGAAATCTTTTTCTTTTGCTTTTGCTAAATCTTCTTTATATTTTTCATTAATTGGAGCTGCTATTTCGTCTTTAATCGATTTTGTTATTGTTGCAAGAATTTTCTTTTTGTAATTGTTAATTGGTATATCAACAGTATCTGCAATATCTGCAGCTCTAAAGAGTCTATATGTTACATCTTGTGTATCTGCGATACTTCTGTCTGCAGCCCTTTTAAATGAACCTTGAATTCCTGTATCTTCTAATCTAATGATTTGAGATATTCCCTTATCATCGGGCTGTAATCTGATAGCATAAGCAAGGCTTTCTCCTTCTTTTAGTTTTACTCTTTTGCCTACTTCTTCTAATGTTTCATCTTGTTTTGCAGAGATAAAACTTTCTGCTGGATAACGGTCATTATAAATACCTTTTTCATTTTTAGTAATTTTAACAACGGTTACTCCGCCATCAGGGTTATTAAAACTGTGATATGGTGCAAAATCTCTTACGTCTGCGCCAGCTTTAGTTCTCCAACTTGCTGGTGCTTCTTGGGCAACTACGCCTAAACCTCCAAGATTGTAGGCTTTTACTCCAAATCTTTTGTTTTCTGGAGCATATGATAGGAATTGATGAATGTTTTTACTATCATTTCCTGTGAAAGTTAAGATAACTCCTGATTTTACAATTGGAGCAGTTAAATTCATAGCAACAGGCATGGTTTGATTGCTAGAATTAACATTGTCATTTCTTTTGATACTTGTTGCCCTCATTTGTGGCATAATTGAATTTACACGCATATTTACACCTACATCCCATTTATAATATTTTATACTTATTCTTAAAATTTAGCAGAAAATCTAATCTGCTATTATAGTAAAATGCTGACAAGTTTTTTTTCAACACCAATCGGGTAATTTATTAAGAAATATTAAGTAAACTTTTTTTTAATAATTAAGGTTTTTTTTTTAGGTTTAAAGTATGATTATATCAATAGTTTTAAAAAGGTGATTAAATGGATAGATTTTTTGGAATATTAGGAATAATTTTAATTTTTGGGATAGCTTATTTAATGTCAAATAACAGAAAGGCTATTAATTATAAAACGGTTGGTATGGGCTTTTTATTACAAGTTGTATTGGCTTTATTTATTTTTAAAGTTCCAATCGGTCGAGCATTATTTTATAATTTAGGTTTGTTTATCCAAAAAATTCTTGAGTTTGCAAAAGAGGGTGGATCATTTGTATTTGGTCCATTAATGACAGAACATAAAATTACTGCTGTATTTGGAGAAGGCGCTCAAGTATTTGCATTACAGTTGATTGCCTCTTTAATATTTATGATGATTTTGGTAAATATGCTTTATTATTATGGAATTATGCAGCGTGTAGTTCCTCTTTTTGGTAAAGCTATGAATAAATTAATGGGTGTAAGCGGAGCTGAAGCTTTGTCAAATGTTGCAAGCGCTTTTGTAGGACAAATTGCAGCTCAAATTATGATTAGACCTTATCTTGCGAAATTAACAAGATCTGAATTATTAGCATCAATGGCTGGTAGCATGGCTTGTATTTCCGGGGCTACAATGCCTATTTATATTGGTATGGGAATTCCTGCTCAATATCTTTTGGCGGCATCAATTATGGCAGCTCCTGGTGCTCTTGTTATTACAAAAATTGTATATCCTGAGACTGGAACACCAGAAACTAGTGAAGATATAAAAATTACTTACAGCAAAAGAAGAAAACCTTATATAAATGTATTTGATGCAATTTCAGCTGGAGCTTCTGAAGGTATGAAAGTTGCTATAAATGTTGTTGCAATGATTTTGGCTTTAGTTGCATTAGTTGCAATGATTGATTGGGCATTGGGACATTTAGGAGTATTAATTGTTAAATATTTGCATATAAATTTTGCCTCTTTTGATTTGAATCATCTTTCATTGAAGATGATTTTGGGTAAAATCTTTGCGGTATTTGCATATTTTATGGGTGTACCTTTAAAAGAGGCTACAACTGTTGGTAGTTTGATGGGTACTAAATTAGTTTTAAATGAAATGGTTGCATATTTTGATATGACACATTTGCCAACTGCTCTTTCTGATAAAGCATTTTTAATTGCAAGTTTTGCATTATGCAGTTTTGGAAACTTTGGATCTATTGCTATTCAATTAGGTGGTATTGGTGAACTTGCTCCTAACCAACGAAAAAATCTTGCAAGACTTGGTGTTAGAGCTTTGATTTGTGGAACATTAACTTGTTATATGTCAGCAGCAATAGCTGGTGTATTATTTAATTAGTTAGATTTAGGTAAATGTTTTTGCCAGTCAGCATCAAGATTTTGAATGAATCTATGGGCATCAATCACATCATCATAATTAATTGGGTCAGGTCCTTCTTGGACTTCCAATGGCTCATATGTATTTATATCAAAATCTGTGAAGCCTAAAAATGCAACACCGAAATTTTTTCCGCAGTGTTGGCATTCAAGACCTATTACAGTTAAGCCTTCTTCTTCTCTTTTTATGGTTATTGAATTTTCGTCAAAACTATTTTTGCATTGCGAGCAGCAAATATTGTTAAATAGTTGTCCTATTTTCTTTTTCATATAATCCTCTTTCTTATTATAATAAAAATTTTTATTAAAAAATGTTAATTTTTTTGACATCATGGGAATAGAATTAGTAAGATGATTATGTCGTTTTAATTCATCTAAGCTAACAGATAGGAGTGTTATCATGGAAGCTATTAACTTAATTCTATTCGGTTTCATTGTTTATACTGCGTTAATCGTAGTACCAAGTATTTGGGAAGAATTAACTACAGAAGGATAATGAATCCTTTAATTTAAAAGACGGAATATGTTAGTTTAAGTTCCTTTTTTCGTCAAAAAAAACTTAAGAGTGAGAAGGTGTCTTTATTAAAAAGTGTATTTTGTACGTTATTTGTTTAACGCTTTATTTTGCTGTGGGCAAAATTTCGTCTAGACATTTGCGCGCAATATCTGTTACTAAGTCCATATCTTTTCTTGACATAATTAGAGGTGGATTAAAATAAATGACATCTCCTAGAGGTCTTAAAATAACTCCCTCCATCAAAGCCTTTTTGTAGATTTGGTAACCGGTTCTGAATCTGCCATCAAAAGGCTTTTTACTTTTTTTGTCTTCAACAAGTTCTATTGCGTTAATAAGTCCTATGTGGCGAACTTCTCCTACATTTTTGTGAGAGAGAAATTTTTCTTTAATCATATTGTTGAAGTATATTGCATTTTCTTGTGCATTTTTTAAAATTGTGCCATCTTCCATCAAATCGAGTACAGCATTTGCCGCAGAACAAGCTAGAGGATTTCCGCTATATGTATGGCTGTGCATAAATGCTTTACCAGTATTGTAATCATCATAGAATGCATCATAAATTTTTTGAGTAGTTACAAATAATGCCATTGGCATATATCCGCCTGTAAGACCTTTTGATAAGCACATAATATCAGGAGAAACTCCAGCGTGCTCAAATGCAAACATTTTTCCAGTTCTACCGTAACCTGTTGCAATTTCGTCAGCAATTAAGTGTACATTGTATTTATCACATAATGCTCTTAATTTTTTTAGATACAAAGGAGGATATACTTTCATCCCAGCTGAACCTTGTAATAATGGTTCAACAAGCATTGCTGCAGTTTCGTTTCCGTATTTTGCAAAAGTTTCTTCTGCTTTTTTGAAACATTCGCAATTACAATTATCTCTATTTTGACCGTAAGGGCATCTGTAGCAATCAGGGCCTTCAACTCTTACTATATCCATTAAAATAGGCTTATAAAGTTTTGTATATAAGTCACAGTCTCCTACTGATAGAGCTCCTATTGTTTCTCCATGGTAGGCTTCTGTAAGAGCCATAAATTTTGTTTTTTGTGGATTGCCTGTTTGTTCATGGTATTGAAAACTAACTTTCATAGCTGCTTCAATAGCAGAGGGGAGCCGTTATCAGTAAAGTTAAATTTGCATAATCCTTTAGGTAGAATTTTAGATAATCTTTCGCATAGTCTTATCGCTTGTGTATGCGTGAAATTCGCAAATATAACATGTTCTAATTCATCGACTTGTTTTTTTATTGCTTCATTAATCTTAGGGTTACAATGTCCTAAAAGATTGCACCACCAAGAGCTGATTACATCAATGTATTTTTTACCGTTTGTGTCGTATAGATATACTCCTTCTCCTTTTTTTATGACTATTGGTTGTAATTCTTCATAGTCCTTCATTTGAGAGCAAGGATGCCATATATATTTTAAATCTTTTTCTACCCAGTTTTCCATTTTTATACCTCTTTAAATAACATTGATAAATCTGCTATATCTTTTTCATTTTTTTGTACTGTTGCTACTACTTTTATACCTGTTAAGTTTTCGACTTGTATTTTGTTGTCTTTTTGCATAAAGTCATTTTCGTTATAGTTATTGATTATAATTCCTTTAACATTAATTCCTTGATTTTTTGCGTATTCTGTTGTTAATACCGTTGAATTTATTGTGCCTAACTCACCAGATGCAACAACTAATATATCAAGTCCTAATGCTTTTATAACATCAGGTAACATAAGTTTTTGCTTTCCTAGGTTAAAAGGACATACTATTCCGCCGGCACCTTCTACAACGATGTAATCATATTGGCTTTTAATTCTATCAAAATCATTTTTTATTTTTTCTAATTTTATGGGGTTATTTTCTATCTGAGATGCAAGATGTGGTGATACTGCAGTTTTGTATACAAATGAAACGCAATCAAGTGGTTTTGCATCAATCCCAGCTGTATCTATTACGAATTTACAATCACCAGGAATTAGTTCTCCATTAATAATTTCAGCACCGCTTAGAGCAGGTTTAAAATATCCGCAGTTGTAGCCAATTTCTCTCAATTTTTTTACAATTAAAGCTGAAATATATGTTTTTCCTACATCAGTTCCTGTTGCTGTGATAAATATTGCTTTAGTCATCTTTTCTCCAATCCCCTCATTTATTATTATAATTTATATAAATAAAAATGCGGCAACTTTATGTTACCGCATAATTTTTATTATTCAATCTTTTTATTATAATGATCCGCCACCGCCATCACGGAAGTAATCATAATGTCTTACATCATCATAGTTATTAATGTACTCTGCTTCAACATTCTTTTGGAATTGTGTTTTTGGTACGGCAGCTGTACTTCTTGATGCAAGTAATGCATCTATATTTGGAGCAAGAGTTAATTCAAAGTGGAAACGTCCATATTTTCTATCTGGCTCCCAATGGTTACTGATTAATGGATAGCCCCAATATAATCTTGCGCTTAAATCTCCAGGTAATTGAACTCTTAAGCCCATACCTACTGATGCTGCAAAATAACTTCCACCATAGATATCTTCGCTTGCTGTTGGGAAAATTCCAGCAGTATCAGCAAATACTGCACCTTTTACATATCTTCCGATAAATGGAATTTTTTCTCCAGTTCGAGGACTTGTTATTTCTCTTGGTAATAATGGGAACATTAATTCTCCACTGATGAAGTAGCCGTTTTTACCAATCATCATACCTTCAGAATAACCTCTTACTGTTGCCAAACCACCTGTTTGCATTTGGTCTAAGTAAGGGATTTTTTTATCTCCAGGAATGATTTGATAATTACTTCTCAATTGCCCAATTATACCGTGAGAAAAATCGTGTAATCTAACTAAGCTACCGCTATATTTAAAGTAATTATTATCTCTGTCACTGTTAAATATTGGGAATGAATAATATGCATTTTGATTTAAATACCAAATACCATATTTAGTATCTTTTCTTAACATCAATGCCAATTCTGCTGATGTAATATTATCTGTACTGTTAATAGCATCACGCATTAAATCATCAAATATAGGACTACCTGTTCTAATATCAGTGAATGTTCTAGCTCTTTTATAGTTGATGCCTGCATATGTTTTTAATTCAAATCCAGGTTTTCTAACAATTGGTTGTGTATAATACAATGAATATTGATAAGCATTACTACCTAATTTAAGAGGAGTCATTGGACCATATTTGATATCAGCAAATGTTGATGAGAACATAAATCCAACGCGACCGTCTTTTTTGTTTACAGGGAAGTTGTAATCAAAGAATGGACTTTGTGCACCTCTTGAAAAATATGAACCTAAAGACATTCTATCTCTGTGGCCAAATAAACTATCTGCATATAACATTGCACCGCCACGAATACTACCAGTGCTGTAACGACCTGCGTTATCCATAATACCCATTACGTGGAATGGAAAAGATTCATCTGCAACTAGTTCAATATCGGTAGTTCCAGGTTTTTCACCTGCTTTTAAATTAGCTGATAATTTTATACCTTCATTGTATCTGTTAAAATCTAAGACATCTTTTTCTAATTCAACAATATCAAACAGTTCTCCTTCTTTTTGCGGTAATCTGCTTGTAATATATCCATCTTTAGTCCATTTGTTTTGTTGAACTGAAATACTTCCAATTTTACTTTCTGTTAATGCAATGTAAATATTGCCATTTTCAACAGTTTGCTCTGGTAAAAATGCTCGTGCTGTTACAAAGCCTTTTTCAGCATATAAATTGTTAATACTGTCAATTACTTTTTGTATATCTTCAATAAATACATTTTTTCCAACAATTGGTTGAACTAGCTTATTTATTTCTTCTTTTGTTAAAATCTCTGATGGAGCTACTTCTACAGAATTAACGAATACTCCTTTAGTATTCATTTCTTCAACAGTTGCTTGTTGGATTGATCCACCATTATAATTTTGTATTACTTGGTTCCCAGCATTTGGATCATTATCAAGTTTTTTTCTTTCTTGATAATACTGATAGTCTTCGTTTCTATAATTATCTTGGTATCTTTCTTTTAAATAATTGCTATCATGCATTTGATTCATTCCGGCTTCAGCTCCAATTTGACCTGGAACTATTGATGCTCCGCCGAATGGATCAGCATTTGCTGGGTTATAAGATGCAGATATTGTTAATGCAAAACTCATAAAAGTAATTGCACCAATAATATGTTTTTTAGAATTAATCTTTTTCATTTAATCACCTTTAAAATTAAAAAAATATATATATTTTTATTAAATCAGGTCAAGATTATTTTTGCTTTTATGCGTTTAAAATTATCCTTTTTTTTAACTTTTATTAAGATAAAGTAATAAAAGTTAAACTTTTTACAAAATTATAATTGACCTGTTACTATTATATATGATATAAGTGTGCTTGTAAAGATTTTATTTTAAAATTCAATTCTTTAGAGTATGATTTAAAATAAATTTGGCACAAGTAGTGTATAAGGGAGAAAATATGAACAAAAAGATTAAATTTTTAGTTGTTGGTCTATCTACTTTTGTAATTGGTTTAGCTTTAGGTAATTTTGCAATGTCTGATGTTCCATCAAAAATTGCAGTTGTAGATGTAACTTCTGTAGTAGGTGCATCTTCTCAAGTTAAAGCTTTAAAGAAAGATCATGAAGCAAAAACAAAAGAAATTGTTGCATTTATTGAGAAAGCAAGGAAGGATGTAGCAGCAACAACTGACGTTAAGAAAAAGCAGGCTTTAGAAGAAAAGTATAATAAAGAATTAGCTGCTAAAAAGGCTGCTATGGATAAAAATTATGCAACTAAATTGTCAGCAATTGATGATTCTATTTCTAAACAAATTGAAGCTCAAGCAAAAGCTGGCGGATATGATATAGTTCTAGCTAAAGGTGCTGTATTATATGGTGGTTCTGATATTACTGAAGCAGTAAAAAAAGCTGTAAAATAGGTATTTAATTAAAATAAAAATCCC
>ENA-OOXT01002382-OOXT01002382.1-human-gut-metagenome-genome-assembly--contig:-NODE-2382-length-10635-cov-3.520888_pt1 | contig 10635 bp, 12 predicted proteins | sample MGYA00241590_ERZ501349 | MGnify/ENA primary metagenome ERZ501349 (study PRJEB25962, sample SAMEA2042838) | human gut metagenome | biome: human gut; feature: human-associated habitat; material: faeces...
CTTCAAAGCCGTCTGCATCTTTGTTAATTTCATATTTTATTATTTTTATTCTTTTATCGAAATTTCCTGGATTGATTACCATAGTCCACCTCTTACAATAGATTTACCGAATGCATACCTAGAATCGTCTCAACCACGCGGTTTAAGTGGCTTTTATCAACGTAAAAACTGCGGTTGTCGTACATATCTTGCACGAGCACAAAAACAGCGATTATAAAAGTTTCATGCTCATCAAGGTCAGCCTCAGAAAGCCCCGTGTAATCACAAATAAAACGTATTGCCGCTTGCAAAAATGCTGCCAATTCTAAGATTTCTTCCTCGGCTAAACTTCCGTAGTCAAGTTTCAAGTAATTGGCCAAAGTTTTAACAGTTATCTCACTAACTGCGCGGAGCCCGCGCCGGCACTTCGCGTCCGAAGTTGCATCTGAATTTGAATTCATCATCACGCGTCCTTTCTTTACGAAGTTTTAAGTTTTTTAATCACTCTCCATAAGCCCTGCGGCTTTTAATTTTTCCAACAAAGAATTAAAATCTGTCTTTAAATCTGCGATTGTTGTTGCAGCGCTTAAAGCTTGATTTTCTGCAACAGGGAAACCGCTTAACTTAGCTCCGTTCAGTACTTCCAGACTCCCTCCAATAACCAACTTGTCACCGTTTTCTGAATAGTTTTTTGTGTTATAGCTCATCTAAAATCCCCCTAATCACACGGTTGCTGCCATTTTTAGGCCAGCAATCATCTGATGATTTTGAATTTTCGAATCGCATTCAGCCCAACCGACTATTCCAATTGCGTTTTTGTCTATATATTTTTCGCGCATGAGTTGAATTTCCAAGTTTTGAGATATTTTCATTGCCATACCTGCAAAATCGCCGTAAAGAACAGAAATATTGCCCGCTGTTGTAGGTTCTGGCATATTTTCTGAAACATAAACTGGCTTGCCTAAAAACTGCCACTCAAAGCCCGATGTTATGCCTTTTCCGTAAGCTAAGTAATAATTTCCGTTTCCGTCCTTTGCTTTGCGAAGCTCAGCAAATACAGCCTTATTCATAATCCACATCGCATTTTTCTGATATTGCTGCGGAACAGCGAGTTGCAAGCTAATCAAGTTATCGATTTTCGCAGCATTGGCAGCTGTGTAAGTTGTATTGCCCGTTGCTACTAGGTTTGTTGTCGAAATTGCTCCAGTCATGTGATTATTAGCTGCACCCGTTCCAACAAGCAACTCTTTCTCCCAAAACTCTGCAAACGCTTGCGCCATCTTGTTTGTAAGGAAGTTTGTAACGTTGATGTCAACGTTGTTCAAAAGCTTGCGACTAATGACCGATAAAGCGCCGTGCGAGTAGCCTTTGAGCTCGATGGACGTGAACTTTCCTTGGCCGGCAACAAGTGCTGTAAATTCATCTCCCTGATACGCAACGTTTACGTCCCCGGTTGGACTGTCCACACCAGTATCGGCGCCATAAACCGGAATTTCTAGCGTGCCTTTGGTGTTAAATTTCTCAACTTTTTCATAAATCGGCGAGAGCTCACCGACCTTTTCAATGATTTTTTTCGCAATGGTTGTCGGGACAATCGCACCATTGCTGCCGTAGGACATCCCGGGGCTAGCTGCTCTTTCTTCGCCCGTGATGATAAAATCAACGAACGCACGTTCCTCCTTTTTCTCTTCCTGATTTTCTGTTTTTTCTTCGCTTTCAGAAATTTCTTTTTTCTTTTCCTCAATGTTCATTTCGCGTGCCTCCTCCTCGGCGTTTATTGTTGCGTCAATTTCTGTGATGAGCTTTTTTAGCTCGTTAAATTTGCTGATTTCATCTTCTGTTAAAGCCCGTTTTTCGAGCTTTGCTGCGTTTAAAAGGTTCTGCATCTCTTCCTGATTTTCTGCTCGTTTTTCTGTTAAGTATTTAAGCTCCATTGTTTGATTTTCCTTTCGTCGCGAGCTTCTCGCTCGTTATTTTTGCATTTTAATATGCGCGAATTGGGTCCAGCGTCACGCTGGTATTTTAGCTCCAATTTATTTACCTCCAATTTGTTTTAAAATTTGTTCATACTCTGAATAATCAATTTTTCGCTCGGTTTCATCTATAATTTTTAATTTAAAATCTTCACCTCTAAATTCTATTTTGAAATTTTTATCAGCGCGTGTTTCAATAGACGTGCCAATGTAGCAAGGAATTTTATGTTCATCAATTATTGAGACTTCTACCAAGTTCATTTCATCTACAAAACGTCGTTTTAATCCGTTTTCAAGAGATTCTTCATGTTCCTTTAAAGCCTCAAACCCGAAACTCCAACCTCGAAGTTTCCCTTTTTTAGCTTTTTCAATTACTTCGCCGTCCGTTATCTTGCAAATTGCCCTAAGACCAATATTATCTTCGAAAAGTTCGATGTTTCCTTGCTTAGTTGAGCCTAAAACTCTCGATGGTTCGTGGTTTAATAGGCACAAAACATCGTCGCTTTTTTCTAATGCTCGCTGAAATGTCTTTGGGCTGATTTGCTCAACAAATTTTTCTCCGTTGTCGTCGAGCATTGGCCTAGAATCCCTCGCAATTGCATTAACATAACCGTTCAACAAAATACTGTCATTCCTGATTTCTATGCGCATCGTTCTCACTCCCTTCATTTTTTTGTTTTGCCTTTACGTGCAAAAGCTCGGTCATTTCGGGGTTCGTCCTCTCCCCGAAAAGGCACGTCCTTGCCAGCTAACAGCTTGTAAACGCGCCGTTTTTACGCTGGCTAGCGGACTACCACCTTTTCGTGGGCCCCTCCAGTTTTTCAAATTAAACGCAGAATCTAAAACAACTCTTTTAAGTCGACGCCATAAATTGCTTGCCAAGCTTCAGCCGGATAGGTTCGAACGCTACCATAATTTGCGTCGAAGATTTTAGGCATTTCCAGCTCATGAGAGGTGCAATAGTTTCGAAGTGGTTTCCAATCAAATTTTGATTTCAGCCGTATCTCCGCAGCCTTTATGCTCGCAAACTCTTTTGACTTATCGAGTTTTCGCTTCAATTTTTCAACTTCCTTTGACTTTTGGCTCGCCGTTTCCATCGCCTCCGCTTTTCTTTTCGAAAAGAAAAGCTCGCAAAAGAAACGAATTCGCGCCCAAAAACTACAAATAAAAAACGCTCCACTTCACGCGTTTTCCATGCTGCGCGACCGGTTGGCTCTAAATTTCGCTTAAGCTGCAACGCGGCTCGGCCAGCGCGGCCACGCACCTTCATCGGCGTACAAACGCAAGGCTTCAGGATAGCTTCTAGGTATGCACGAGTATCCACCGGTCTTGCGAATCTGTGGCAAAACTTCTTCTGTCACCCAATCTTGAAATTTTTCAGCATAAGGCTGCCTGCTTTGAAAAATGCACTTGTACAAATTTGACTCGTTTATAAAATTTGCAACTTGCCTCCGGCCGAGCGAATCGATGACGTCGTTATTAACGACCCCATCTTTTTTTAGACGGTCTTTGCAGTCACTCACATTTTTAATGTCTAGAATTCTGCATACATCGGCTAAACAAAAATAAGGCTGGTTGTTTATTAAAGTCGTTCTTATTTCTCCAAAATCTTCGTTTTTAAATACTGTTAAGTTGCTCATTTTTTAGGCCTCCATTTTCGTTTTCAATATTTGTAATCTGATTTGTATTTGGGGTGTAGACTTCCTTTGTGACCGGATTAAACAGCACATCTTGAAGCCCTAATTTGATAAAATTAAGCCCCAAAGGCTCAAGATTTTCAAGATATCTAACTTCATCTATCTGCATTAAATTAGATTCCAATGCGGCTTTATAGGCTTCAAATCGAGTTTTGATGTCACCTTTGATGATTTCTTTTGTGTCGAAGGCAAAATAAAAAAACTTCTTCTCTTTTTCGAGAAGCAAGTCTCTGTTTAATGCACATTCAAATGTTGCCAAAATTGGCATAATAGCGGTCTTTATGAAGGTTTCCCAGCTCCAATCAGTTGGTACACCGAAAATTTCTAAAATCGAATCAGACATCGATTTTTTGCTTTCGTTTAACTGCATTTCGACACTGGTATTGCTGGCTTCTTGAAAGGTCAGACCCTCGTTGAGAATAATGACATTTTCATCGTTATTCGAGTAAAACTTATACCACGCAGCTTTCAACGCGTCGATGGCTTCTCTTGTCAGACGATTTTTTGCGTTTATGAAGCCTTTTTTGTTGCCTCCGGTTGAAACGAGATTTTGCTCGAACTTAAGCGTTGTATATGCAACTTTTAAAAGCTCTCCATTTTCCGCTAGAACCCCGCTGCCACGTGCTCCATCCTTGGTCGCACGCAATATTTTCAAAAACTCAAAAGGCTTATACGTTTGACCGTGAACCAGAATGTTGTAATCCTTGAAAATTGGGTCAAAATTCTGATTTACCGTAACGTTTTTGCTGTCCACATAATGTAAAGATTTTACAGAATTCCGCTGCTTGTTTATGTATGCATACGCATTGCCGGTCAACAAATAATCGCGAACTAAAGCCTTTTTAAACTGCGCTCCGTCAAGCGTATCTTTTGTGTCATCGTTGAGTAAATCGCAGCGTAAATCTGGTTGTTCAACGATTTTAGGCTTTCCATTGCTGATGTCTTCGTGATAAAGTTTTATAGGAATCATCGATACAGTCTCGGCGATTAGATGCACGCATCGAGCGACTGCGGGGATATTTAGTGCTTGCTCACAGCTGATAGAATCTTGGCTTAAAATAGCACTTAAAAGCACGTCATTTGCTGTTTGTGCTGGCTCTTCGATATTTCTTTTTCGGAAATTAAATAGTTTCATTTTTTATCACCATCTTTAATTCTTAAACGCGTGCATACGGCATATTTTATTAAGCTAAGTAAAATGCGCGACGTGTCGGCGGCGGCTTGCCGCTAAATTACTTGTACAACCCAGTTGTCACTGAAAATCACGTCTTGCTGCAGCAGATAAACCGCATTTATTAGTGCCACCACCATATCGACCTTGCCCTGAGATTTTTTCTTCGTAACGTATCGGTTCATGTTGGTGTCGTAAGTGCAGCGCGCGTTTTCAAAGTTTATCTCTAACAGCGTATTTTTTTCATACTCAAATTCGCCATCTGTGATTTTCTCCGACAATAATTTTGTGGGTGGGTGCAAGGTGTCACTGTGCTGGCGAATCTCGACCGTGTTGTATTTCTGGTTCCACTTTTGTGCACTCGAAATTGCATTATAGCGGTCAAAACCGATAGCTCGCACGTTAACACCGTATTTTTCTTCAATGGAAAATACAAAGTCCTCTACAACACCGTAATCGATCGTTCTATTGCCACAAGCGATACACTTACCAGCGGCTACAAATCGGCGATAATCAAGCTTTTCAAACTTATTTTTTTCATCGATTCGCCCTTCCGGAATGAAGCAAACCACGTCAGCCAAGATTTTCCCGTCCTCTTCAGCGCAAATCGCGACCGCTGTGTTGTCATTTGACATCGATAAATCCACGCCAACATAGACTTCTCGCCCGGCCCAATCGATTTTGTTGACCCGACAACGCTGCAAATCTTTGATATCGATAAAACTTTCCGTTCCTGCGCCTTGGTAGATGATATTGCAATGTTTTGTCAGAAAATTTTCTCGTGCGGATTCAATAGAAATGGCTCTAGCCCGCTTTTTGAACAGGTCTTCCCAAATTTCTGAAATCTCCAAGGCAACCGGATTTGCGTGTTTTAGAATCGTGTCGTCGAACGACCAATTGTCAGTATTCTCCGGCTCGTAGAGCAGGGAAAAGACCGTTTCATCGCTTTGTGTACCATCTAAAATTCTCTTAGCATAATTGACTTCATCCTCAAACGGATTGTTAGCCGTTGGATATTTCGTTGAAATTATGCACCCCAGCTTATTCAAAATATTTAGCTGCCCAGAGCGCATAGCTTCAATTGCGTAAGAGTTCGGCAAAGCCCCAACTTCATCAGCTAAAAAGACGTTTGGAAGCTTGCCGTCCATCCTAGAATTGCTGTAATTTAGCGGAATGTATCGGTTTTCGTTTGGAATAAACTCAATGTAGTCGCGCAAAACTTTGAAGCGTGGCGTGTCTTTATTTTGATAGACAAGCGGGCTCGACTTTAAAATTTCCTCAATTGCAGTTTTAACTTCACGCGACAAAGCCCCGTCTGGCGCAACTGAGTAGAACTTGCTGAATTTTGGTTCCAATAAAAAAAGCAACACAAAAATGGTTGCAATTGTAAAAGTTTTGAAATTTTTCCTTGCTATTTCTAAAATTGCTGTCTCGTAACGCCGTTTGTCTGGATTTTTTCTATGAACGATACAAAGAATAGCCGCATAAAAAAGCCACTGATACCCGCATGAGCACTCATAAATACTGCTCCCAGCCTTAAGACCCCGCGGCATTACGAGTAACTTTAAAATATTTTCAATTTGCCGCAGCTTTTGCTCATCCAGAAAATATTTTTCTGATTTTCCATCGCAGATTTCCAGAAACTTTTCGCACTGCTTGATAACGTATTTAGGCGCCGGAATAGTCCCGTTTACCACATTTTGAGCATATTGAAAGCTTTGATGGACAATCATTTAGCGCGCCCTGACAGGAGTTCAAGCAATGGGTCTGGTTCGCCACCATCTTGCCGGTCTCGCAGCGTCGTGATTATTTTCATCAGCGTTACGACCGTCTTATTCGCGCTGTCTGTGGTTCGGTTGTAGTCGGAGATTGCCGGGTGCGAATAAACATTTTTGCGTCCCTTAACGTATTCTTTCGTAACCAGCGTACCTTCTTCGTTAATCGTTCGCTCGAGGTCAGTCAAAATCCCGATTTGAACCTGATATCTTTTGAACGTCGTTATGAAGAAAAAATTCTGCTCAACACCGTATTCCTCGGCAATTTTCAGTATTTGTCTTGCTTGCTCATTTAAATTTATCTGTGCCATTTTTACCTCCAGATTTCTAGATTTTTAATTTCCCGAAAACTGCGTCCATTTGTTTCTTGCGGGTTTTGTAGTAATAAATCATCCAGTCCGCAAAGCTGTTTTTCGTGCACATTCTGGCTCGCAAACTGTCTTGAAATAGGCTCTGAAAGCAGCCAGCTGTACCATCTAGCTTTTGCCTTGGCGACGGCAGGACTTTGTCACCGTTTAAAATGTGATTCAAATTGAATGTGTTCGGCTGAAAGCCAGAAAGGCCGTCGACTCCGCAACATGTCAAGCTGTCACCTAGACTGCGAATTCGGTTTTCGCCAGCGTAAATCTTCAATCCAATCGAATGGCATTTCTGTTTTAGCTCCAGAAAATCTTTTTTTATATCTTCATACTGGTAAACAAAATCGCCGCCAATCTTAACTAAACCGTCTTTTTTCCGCTTAAATTTCATCCCTTCGATGATAGCCCCGTAGGCGCCAGCATTTTTGAACAGCTGCAAGTTTTTATAAACGTCCAAAAAGACTTCTCGCATATACGGTTGCACTCTTACGATGGTTCTTCTTGCGACCCTTGACACGCTTTCTAAAATTTTTAACCGCTCAGCAAAGGTTGGACAGCCTTTTTCGAGCACATCATATTTGTCGCAGACCATGCTGATTTGAACGACGCAGTTGCAGTTTTTTATGAGGTCTAAATACTCTTTGTTAGCGATGATTTTGCCTTTAGTTGACACAACAAACGGGTAATTTTCATCCGCAAAAATTTTCAAACATTTATATGAACTGCGATATTTTTTCTCGCACGGCTGAAACGGGTCAGAGAGCCCACCCCAGTGCAATGGAATATCCCAATCACACCAGTTGGTTTCTTTCGTTCTTGCGCCGCTAATGAAATTCATTAGCGCCTTTGAAGTTTCTTTTTTAGAAATTTGAGAAATGTCGATTCTGTGCCGGGCAAAACAGTAACTGCACGCATGAGAACATCCGCTATAGTTGTCAAAACGTATCGGTAAGTCGCATAAATAGCACTGTGTTCCACATTCTGGCATCATCCTACCCCCATTTCGGCCAAGCACAGCGCAATCAGTTTTTGCTTACCGTTTGAAGCGAGGTATTCTTCAGCGATAGTTTTGTACTCAAGAGGGAAGATTAGCGTCATTTTGAAGCTGTCTTGCTCGATTTCCCTTTGGCCAAGCTCTTTTTCTAACAAGTCGTCTATAAAGTTTTCGCAAAGATTTTGCGTCTCATCCGCCAGTTCAAAACCAAAATCTGTCATATCGAAGTCCAGAATGTTATCGAGCTCCAAATTCAGCACATAGAAGTCAAAGCCAGTATTCATCGTGAGTTTGTTGTGTGCCAAAATATAAGCTTTTTTCTGCTGCTCACTCAAATGCGACAACCTGATAATTTCGATTTCATCAAAACCAAGCTGTTTTAACGCCTCGTAGCGCCTGTGTCCTTCGATGATGACACTGTTTTCATCAATTGCGATTGGGTCATTGTTCCCAAACTCCAAGATGGACCGTTTTATTTGCTCAATCTGTTCAGGTGGGTGAAGCTTTGAATTATTTTCATAGGGTTTAATTGCATCTATGCTTATCTTTTCTATCTTCAATGTGTGTTTTTCCTCCTTTGTATGTCAATCGTAAAATTAGACTCATTCGCGAGCAAATTTGCTTAGTGTTGCATTCAAAACTTAGTTCGCGACTTGGCCAGTGCGGCCACGCACTCCAAAAAATTCACGTTTAGCTTACTTGGTGTAAATTTAGGAGAGCTGTCGGTGTTAAGCCGTTTTTTGGCTTTTTTAGTTAACAGCTGGGGGGCTTTGCTCTTGCTGTTTTATTATCTCTTTGACCTCATCATATGGAATATCTCCTCTATCACACATCGCATGGTGCATCGAACATAGAGTAATCAAATTGCTATTATCCAGCCGAAGTTCTTCGTCTGAGCTAATTGGTACAACGTGGTGAACTTGCAAGTCTTCGCAGTTGTATTTGCGCCGCGTACCATAGAGCTCTCTAATGCATATCTGACATAAATAATTGTCTCGCACCTTGATTTGCTGCCTCTTTGCTTGCCATTCTGCACCGCTTCTAAACCTCACTGCGTCATCGATTCGCTTACGCTTGATTGGTTTCTTACTGCAAATATATCCCTCAGCGTGGATTCTTCCGCAGTGTTTGCATGATTTCTGAATTTGTTCCGCCTCCATTTTTTAATAAAAGCAGAGCGCCTGTATTCAGACGCTCGTCGAGAGCCTCGACACGCAAGTCGCGCACAAAGCTCAATTTTAAAAAAAGAACTTTCACACGCGAAAAAGCTAGCCGATATCCCCAAGTCTTTAGTGAGAAATTCTGTGAAAAACCTTCACAATAACATATTATCACGATAAAAAGGGACAAAAGGGACAACTTTAATTACTTTTTTAAATATCTATATAATTTCTTTTTTACGCTATCGACAGAGTTTCCACCACCAATTTGAAATGCAATTTTTCTCCAGCTGTATCCATTCACAAAGCGACATGTTAATATTTGCCTTAAAAGTGGGTCGTCCACGCTCTGAATAAACCTATCAAGCCGATTAAGTTCGTAAAAACACTTCTTCAAATTAAGGTCTAACAGAGCTTTTAAATCCGCAATTTGAGCCGCATAATTGCCGATTTTGTCCGAGATACCTTTGCCTGTTGGTAAACCAGTAATTTTTGTTGAACAATTAGTTGCGACAGCCTCTAGCTCGGCAATCCGACGCTGTTGTTCTTTTATTTCCTTTTTCAAGTAGTACAAATTTTTCAGTTCACGCGAAGTCATTGCGCGTTCAGATTTCTGAGATTTTTCTGCATACTTTGGCGCGAACTTGGGTCCAGCGTCACGCTGGTCTTTTTTCGTCAAAACGCTTCACCTCACACTTCACTTTTAGTCAATACTTTTTCAAGCGGAACAATTATCACCGAGTTTTTGCACTCAGTATCCATTAGCTCTGCTTGGTAATATAGCGGTCCATTTTTCTTTTTACGCAAAATGCACGCTGTGAAAATAAAATCTTTTATGGTGCAGCCATCAAAATTTATCTGTCCAGTATCGTAATAGACTGTTTTTCCCAGCAAGTTCTTCACCAATTTGATGTCCATAACAATTACCTCCAAGTTTTCTTCGGTTTCGGCTCCTCATATTTGCGGTCAAGCTCCGTAAAATTCATGTAATTTCCGTTGAAATTAAAAAGCGTGACACCTGTTGTGCCACGCCGATTCAAAGCCACGTCAACTCCAATGGTTTTACTTTCCACCAAGCCTCGCTCATTCAAATTTTTCTCGATACTCCACATCAAAATGACCTTGTTGGCGTCCTGCTCAATAGAACCGCTGTCTCTAAGCTCTGACGGGCTTGGCCGAGTACTTTCGTCACTTGTTCGATTTAGCTGCGATAAGCACAAAATCGGAACTCCAAGCTCCGAAGCTAAACACTTAAGTTCTCGGCAAATAGAACCAACTTCCAAATTTCGGTTTTCAAACCTTTTTGTGCTTCGCATCAGCTGCAAGTAATCAATTACAATTAGCCCTAAATTTTTAATCAATTTAGACTCTAACCGGATGTCGTTTACCGTGCAAGCTGGATTGTCATTGATTTTTATCGGCAGACTGTAGATTTCATCGATAGTCTCGGCAATCTTGTTAATTTCTTCATCGCGGATTTTCTGAGGTCGGCGCTTATCTCTAAAGCGCCGGTCAATTAGCGTGTTC
>ENA-OOXT01002393-OOXT01002393.1-human-gut-metagenome-genome-assembly--contig:-NODE-2393-length-10598-cov-2.805653_pt1 | contig 10598 bp, 9 predicted proteins | sample MGYA00241590_ERZ501349 | MGnify/ENA primary metagenome ERZ501349 (study PRJEB25962, sample SAMEA2042838) | human gut metagenome | biome: human gut; feature: human-associated habitat; material: faeces...
CGAGCCGATTCAGCAGTCGCAACCAATCCAGCAGCCCCAGCAGCAGTCGCAGCCAATCCAGCAGCCGGCCAACCCGCTTCCACCCAGCTTCGAGCCCAAACCGATCACTGCGGAGATTTCGCTTGTCGCCGACCCGACTACCGGGGAGGTGCGCTGATGATGTGGATGATCTGTCTGTTCGGCGGTCTGGGAGCCATGGCCCGTTACGTGCTCGACGTGTCAATTCAACAAGGCTGGAACCGCGAGAATCGAAGAACGAATCGCAACTTCCCGCTATCCACGCTCGTCATCAACGGCGTCGCCTCCCTGTGCGCCGGCATCGCCATGATGTCGTACTATGCGCAGTCGGTTGATATGGGCACGGTAATGACGTTCGTTGTGGGGTTCCTCGGCGGATTCTCAACATTCTCGTCGGCGATCAACGAGGTGCTGTCGCTGATTCGCAAACGCCGTTTCGCCATGGCCCTGGGCTATGGCGCTGCCACGGTCGCGGTGCCGCTCACCTGCGTGGCGCTCGGATTCGGCATCGCCATGCTGGGCGGCCACGCATAGCTGTCACCGGCTCGGCCGCGCGTAATTTTCACGTTACACGGGCGGTCATCGGGTAACGCTCAGGAAATCTGAGCGCAACCGCGCGAGCTGTTTCCTCTCCTACGTTGTGAAAACAACAAGAGAGGAAAAACCTATGACAGCCGTAACGTATCTCACACGGCATCGTCGACCGGGAATCGTCATACTCTGTTCGATTGTCGCCGTTCTCTCGATGCTTTTCGTACTCCCTCCCGCCATCGCGTCCGCAGCCGATTCCGGCGCGCAGGCCGTCGATGAATGCAATCCGACCGCCAGCAACGGCTGCGTCAACGGCATCCTGCAGGACGCCGACAAGAAGCCGATCGCCGACGTCACCATCACGCTGTCCGGCAAGGCAACGGCGGAAACCAAAACCGCTGCCGACGGCAAGTGGGCGTTTTCCGTTGCCGATGATGGCGATTACACCGTCACCATCGACGCATCCGTTGCGAAAGAGCACGGTCTGAAGGCAAGCAGCGCAACGGTGACGATCAGGAAAGCCAGCTTCGACAAGCAGCGCGGAGTCGTCCGTTTCGACCAAGCTGGCGATTCCACCGGCAGCGGCACGTCCGGCACATCTGGATCGTCCGGCTCGGCAAACGGCACGAAAGGCGCGACCGGCACATCCGGATCGACGGCGGCCACGCAATCGCCAGTCAAAAAAGACGGCTCCAATGTCGGCAAACGCATCTGGCAGCAACTGTATTCCGGCATTATCTTCGGCCTGATGCTGGGCCTCATGTCCGTCGGCATGAACCTCGTCTACGGCACCACCGGCCTGCAGTCGTTCTCACACGGCGAACAGGTGACGCTCGGCGGCCTCATGGCATACGTCGGCACGCAGATGCTGCACATGCCGCTCATCGCCTCCGCCATCTTCGCCATCGTCATCGGCGCGCTGACCGGCTTCATCCAAAACGAAATCGTCTGGGGGCCGCTGCGCAGACGCCACGTCGGCACCATGCAGCAGATGATCGTCACCATCGGCCTGTCCATGGCGTTGCAGTACACGTTCCAGTTCTTCTTCGGTGGCGACATCAAAGGCATCGTCAAATCGGTGCCGGACAGCTTCCAGCTCGGACCGATTACCACCGACATGCCGACGCTGGTCTCCGCGCTCATCGCCATCTGCGTGATCGTCGGCGTCACCCTGTTCCTCTACAAGACGCGACTCGGCCGTGCCACACGAGCCGTGTCCGACAACGCGGCGCTCGCCGCGGCATCCGGTATCAACGTGGACCAGGTGGTCCGCGTGGTCTGGATCCTCTCGTGCGCGATGGCAGCCCTGTCCGGCGTGCTGCTCGGCGTCTACCTGAACGGCATCTCCTGGAACACCGGCGCGACCCTGATCCTGCTGATGTTCGCCGCGGTGACGCTCGGCGGCCTCGGCACCGCCAATGGCGCGTTGATCGGCTCGCTGGTCATCGGCATCGTGGCGGACATGAGCTCGCTCGTCATCCCCAACGATATGCGTTACGCCAGCGCGCTGGCAATCCTCATCATCGTTCTGCTGGTGCGCCCGCAGGGCATCTTCGGCAAGCAGCAAAGGGTGGGCTGATCCATGGACATCATGACAATCATCTCCAACGCGGCGGGCGAACTGATCGCCCCGACCACAGCGGCGTACGTACTCGCCGCAATCGGTTTGAACATTCACTTCGGCATGACGGGCCTGATGAACATGGGCCAGGCCGGTTTCATGCTCCTTGGCGCATACGGATTCGCCATCACGCAGTCGATGGGCTGCAACCTGTTCGCCTCCGTATGCGCGGCGCTCGCGCTCGCGGTCATCTACGCGCTGCTGCTGGGCATTCCGACGCTGAAGCTCGGACCCGACTATCTGGCCATGGTCACATTGGCCGCCGCGGAAATCATCCGCATCATCGGCAGATCGACGGCCATGACGAACTTCACCGGCGGTTCCGCGGGCATCTCGCCGCAGGACTTCACCGAGAAATTCGAATCGCTTTCGCCGCTGCCGGACGGTTCGACCACGTTCCTGCTGTGGACGTACAGCAACAACATCGCCAACTCCTGGTGGCTGCGCATCGTGGCATGGGTTTTGGTGGTGATCGCGGCGCTGCTGTGCTGGCGCTGGTTCCACTCGCCGTGGGGCCGCATGCTCAAAGGCATCCGCGAGGACGAGAACGCGATCCGTTCGCTCGGCAAGCCGGTGACGCGATACAAGATGGAATCGCTGATTCTGGGCGGCCTGTTCGGCGCGATCGCCGGCATCATCTTCGTCCTGCCGCGTTCCGTACAGCCCGATTCGCTCGGCCGCACCGTCACCTTCTACGTGTGGACGATTCTGCTGCTGGGCGGCGCGGCCACGATTCTCGGCCCGGTGCTTGGCTCCTGCGTGCTGTGGGTGCTGCTCACCTTCGTCAAGGAGGTCATGCGCAACACCGTTCCCGAAACCCTCATCTCTTCCAACCAGATCGAAGCCCTCGGCTGGGTGATCGTCGGCGTCGCGCTGATGTGCCTGGTGATCTTCAGACCACAAGGCCTGTTGGGCGACCGAAAGGAGTTGGCTTTCCATGCCTGATACAACGAATTCTCCGACCACTGGCGTGCAGCCGGCCACGGAACCCGCAACCGGCGTGCAACCCGTATCCGGTGTGCAGCCCGGCGTACCATTTCAGGACCTCACCAAATGGGCCACCAAAGCTCCGGAAGGCGAGACCCTCATCTCCACCGCCTATCGTGACAAAGTCACCGACGATCTGAAATTCGTCGAAAACAAGCCGGGCGTGCACAAGCCCGACCCGATCCTCGTGGCCGACAACGTGACCCGCAAATTCGGCGGCATGACCGCCGTGGACGTGAGCCACTTCGAAATCGAACGGCACGGCATCACCGCGCTGATCGGACCGAACGGCGCCGGCAAAACCACGTTCTTCAACCTGATGACCGGCTTCGATACGCCGAACACCGGCACCTGGCAGTTCGACGGCAAGGACATGGCCCACGTGCAGCCCGAAAAAGTGGCGCGCATGGGCATGGTCCGCACCTTCCAGCTAACCAAGGTGATGAGCCGTCTGACCGTGCTCGACAACATGCTCCTCGGTGCCCCCGTGCAGCCGGGCGAAGGCATGTTCCGCGCGCTGTTCCCCGGCATGTGGAGGAAGCAGGAGCAGGCGAACATCGAAAAAGCCGAGGCGCTGCTGGAACGCTTCCTGCTGATCAAAAAGAAGGACGATTACGCCGGCGCGCTTTCCGGCGGCCAACGCAAGCTGCTGGAAATGGCACGAGCGCTGATGTCCGACCCGAAACTGGTCATGCTGGACGAGCCGATGGCCGGCGTGAACCCCGCGCTGAAACAGTCGCTGCTCGACCACATCATGGCGTTGCGCGAGGAAGGCACCACAGTGCTGTTCGTCGAACACGACATCAACATGGTGAGACACATCGCCGACTGGGTCACCGTGATGGCGGAAGGCAAGATCGTGGCCGAAGGCCAACCGAAGAGCGTGATGAACGATCCGGCCGTGATCGACGCATATCTGGGCGCCCACGCGAACGTGGACCTGGGCGACGATTCCGTGCTGGAAGACCTGAAGGAGGCCTGAAATGAGCGACATCGCAAGCGTGGCCGACGAGCCGCTGACCCGCGCGCAGATCCACATGGGCGAGCCCGAAGGCGAACCGTTGCTCGACGCGGTCGATTTGGTGGCCGGATACATTCCTGGCGTGAACATCCTGAACGGCGCATCCCTGACCCTGCATGAAGGCGAGATCGTTGGTATCATCGGCCCGAACGGCGCAGGCAAATCAACCCTGCTCAAATCATTGTTCGGCCTGGTGCACATCCACTCCGGCAAGCTGCTGCTGAAAGGCGAGGACATCACCAACCTGCGCGCCGACAAACTCGTCTCCCGTGGCGTCGGCTTCGTGCCGCAGACCGAAAACGTCTTCCCCAGCCTGACCATCGCGGAAAACCTGCACATGGGCGCGTTCCAAGCACCGAAACTGTTCAACGAACGCTTCGACTACGTGTGCTCCATCTTCCCCAAACTCGGCCAGCGCAAGAACCAGCTCGCAGGCCAACTCTCCGGCGGCGAACGTCAGATGGTGGCCATGGCCCGCGCCCTCATGATGAAACCATCCGTCCTCCTGCTCGACGAGCCCTCCGCAGGCCTGTCCCCAATGCTTCAGGACGAAACCTTCATCCGCGTGCGCCAAGTCAACAAAGCCGGCGTATCCGTGGTCATCGTCGAACAGAACGCCCGCCGCTGCCTGCAGATCTGCGACCGCGGCTACGTCCTCGACCAAGGCCGCAACGCCTACTCCGGCAAGGGCCGCGACCTGATGAACGATCCGAAAGTCGTCTCCCTCTACCTGGGCAACCTGGAAGAAGAGGTTCAAGAGGAAGGAAGGTAGGACCCAGGAAATCGCGGAACGGAGCGTATACCGCCTTTCCTTGCCGCTCGACGTACGTTCGTACGCCTTCGGGCTCGGACGGCGGTCTCCGCACGCGTTCCGCGATTTCCCCCTATGATTCAAAATTCTCAATTCCGATTACCGCTGTTGGGACACTGCCCGACAGTGGCTTCGGCATGCCTGAAAACAAGCTCAAAACCTTGTGTTTCCAACAGTTTTCGGGCTTCACCTTCGGTTAACTTCACGCATACACATTCGGTTTCCTCGGCACTTATAGTGCGATTCAAGATGGTCGAGCAACACATCTCGATAATCGTCACCAAGGGTTCGGCAATCAGCGGAGCCAAGAGAGGAAACGGTGATTCAAATGAAGAAGATCAACATGAAGGGCATGAGGAAACTGTCCATCACAGCCACCGCCATGGTGGCCGCCGCAGTCATGGCGCTCGCCGGCTGCGGTTCATCCAACTCGTCCAGTTCATCCAGCAGTTCGGCAAGCACCTCCGGCACCAAAACCAGTAAGTTCGTGCTTGGTGGCCTATGGCCGGAAACCGGCTCACTGGCCTACCTGGCCCCGCCGGAACTGGCCGCCGAAAAACTTGCCGTCAAAGACATCAACGACGCTGGTGGCGTGCTCGGCAACAAAATCACCACCGTTGACGCCGACACCTCCGACGCGGACCACGCCGACCAGAACACCTCCGCCGCCCAATCCGTCCTCAGCAAGAACCCGTCGTTCATCATCGGCCCGGCCTCCAGCTCCGTGGTCAAGAACACCTACAAGTCCATCACCTCGCAAAACGTTCCGATGCTGTCGATGGGCGCCACCTCGGCCGGCTTCTCCGGCCTTAGCGACTACTTCTTCCGCACCGTCGCCCCCGATACCGTGCAGGGCGCGGTCATGGGCAACCTGATTGCCCAGGACGGCGTGCAGAAGCTTGCCATCGCGGTCTTCAACGACGAATACGGCACCGGTCTGCGCGACACCATCGCAAAAACCGCATCCGAGGCCGGCGTCAATATCGTCTATGGAGAAAAGGATACCTTCGACCCGACCGAAACGAACTTCTCCTCAATTGCCACCGCCATCAAGGCATCCAATCCGGACGCGACGCTCGTCATCGCCTTCGACCAGACCAAGCCGCTGCTGAAGGCGCTCGCCTCCGCGGGAGTGGACATGCACAAGCTGTACTTCGTCGACGGCAACACCTCCGACTACTCCAGCGAGCTCGACGCGGGCCTGCTCAAGGGCTCGAAGGGCACCATCCCTGGCGTCAACCCGTCTGACGACTTCGTCAAGCGCCTCAAGTCCACCGGTGTCGACCTGAAGAACACCACCACCTACGGCGCTGAAACCTACGATGGCATCATCCTCGCCGCGCTCGCCGCACAGAAGGGCGGTAGTGCCGATGGCAAGACCATCCAGGCCAATATGGCGGCCGTCTCCGGATCCACCAAGGGCGAGAAGTGCGATTCCTACAAGGCTTGCCTCGCGCTGCTGAAGGACGGCGAGGAGATTCAGTACAAGGGCCAGACCTCCATCGGCGCGTTCAACAAGAACAACGATCCAAGCTCCGCCAACATCGGCGTCTATGTCTTCAACAAAGACAACAAGCCGGTCTTCGACCACTCCCAGGAAGGCTCCGTGCCGACGGCCTGATGCGCAACGTCTGGCCGTGCTGTCTGGCCGCACAATGAAAGAGACGGTGCGACGCAAGCGATGGCAATCGCAAGCGCCACGCCGTCTCTTTCATATGCGAAACGCGCGTTTGTCATGTCCAGAACGGGGGTTTACGGGGTATTTCAGGCGGAGGCGAAGAGGGGTGGGATAGGTGCTGTCGACTGACGGCCCATATTGTGCAAACGATTGCGGAACATCACTCCAAACATATGTAAAATAACACTTAATATCGCGATTTGTTACGTCCTGACGTTGACGGGGAGAGAGGTGTTGGCATGGTCGGCATGCGCGACGTGGCGAAAGAGGCCGGAGTCTCGCTGAGCACGGTTTCGCTGGTGGTCAACAGGACCGGATACGTGTCCGACGACATGCGTGAGCGGGTCAACACCGCCATGAAGAAGCTCAACTACGTGCCGAATGAGCTGGCTCGCAACCTGTACAAGAACCGCACGAACCTGGTTGGTGTGATTGTGCCGACCATCCGTCATCCGTTTTTCGCCACCCTCGCCGCGCATCTGCAGCATGAGCTCGCCGTGTACGGCCTGCGCACCATGCTGTGCTCCACCGCCGATACGGAAAATGGCGAGGCCGAATACGTGGACATGCTGCGCCGCCGCATGATGGACGGCGTCATCGTCTGCTCGCACACCACCCATCCGAACGATTACTGGACGTCCATCCATCGGCCAATCGTTGCCTTCGACCGTGTGCTCGGCGACGGCATCGCATCAATCGGCTCCGACCACGAGCAGGGCGGTCGGCTGATCGCCCACATGCTGATTAATACTGGCGCGCACCACGTGGTGATGATCGGCGGCCCGCGCGACCAGTTCTTCGATTTGGCGGCGCGCAACGGAGACAGCCCGGACGATTTCGACCTGCACAAGACAACGTTCCCGACCGTCCGCTACTACCTTGCGCTGGAGCAGGCGCTGAAGGCGGCCGGCGTGCGGTACGAGTACGTCGAAGCCGGCAATGTGGAGGATTTCCAAGGGTATAAGAACGCGGTGAATGCTGTGCTCAACCGTATGCCGGTGGACGGTGTCGATGCCGTGGTCAGCTCCGATATCGGTGCCGCGCTTTGCGTGCGCGAAGCGATGCGGAGGCATATTTCGATTCCGCGCGACCTGCAGATCATCGCCTACGACGGCACGTATCTGACCGACCTGGCCGGTATGAAAATGACCGCGGTGGCGCAGAATTTCGACAAAATCGCGCAGGTCGCGGTCGGCAATATCGTTCGTGCGATCGCCAAGGAAGGGGATGCCAAGGCAGATACGACAAGCGCCACGGGACGCAAGCCGTACGAGCCGGACGTGCTGATTCCCGTGACGCTCAAACTGGGCGATACCACCCGCTAAGCGGTCCGTATCGCCCATCATTTGACGGGCCGTTTCACCTGCTAAGCAGGTCGTTTCGCCTTATTCGTAATCGCCGGTCGGACCGATCTTCAACGCGTCCTCGTGCGTGCGGCCCGAATGGATCGCATCGTTGATCGCCTGGATCTCCGCCGCATCCACGGCAAGCGCGCGTCCATCGATCTCGCTGATCGGAATGGACCACCCTCCGTGCGTCATGTACAGGCTGTCCGCTTCGCGTAGTTCGGCGATCGGCAGCTTCCTGTACTCCGCCTTCCTGCCTTCTTCAAGCGCCCAGGCGAACATTTCGCGCTGCGACGTGCCGTTCAGGATGCCGATACGCGGATCAGGCGTGACGAACGTATCGCCATAGCGTGCCACGATCGACGAATTCGGGCATTCCATCGTGTAGCCGTCCTCCGTGAACAGAATCGCGTCGCCGACGCCACGGCGGGCGCATTCGCGGTGCACGGCGCAGTTGAACGCGTAGCTCAACGTCTTCGCGCCGTTGAGCAGCCACGGGGCGCGTGCGGTGATGTCCGACGGGTAGCCGCGCGTCATCGAAGCCATGGTGATCGGCTCCAGCGAATGCAGCGTGCCCTTCGCGTCAAGGAAGATGTAGACGGTCGGCGTGCGGTCGGCCGCCTTGCCCACGCCGGTGTCCGGATCGAGACCACGGGAGACGATGATGCGCAGCATCGGACCGGGTTCCGGATCGTCATACTGGTCGATGACCAGCTGGACCGCGCGGGTGAGCGCGGGAATGTTCGGCTCGGGCATGTCCACCAGGCGGGCGGAATTGGCGAGACGCTTCAGATGGTTCTCCAACGAAACCGGGAAACCCTTCCATACCGTGGTCGCTTCGAAAATGCCGTCGCCGCGCAGCGCGCACAAATCGAACGCGTTGATGATGGGGCTTTCCGGATCGACGAAACGAACCAGATCCGCGTCGGGTGCCACGCCTGCGCCTCCGAATAGCGTCTTGCCGTTACCGACTGCCAGAACGATCGAACTCATGGGAACCTCTCTTCCGCGCTCCGCGTCTTTTGATTGCCGCTTTATTGCTGTTGCGCTGTTGTGTTGCGTCAGCGTTCGCGTGCGTCTTCGGCGTCCAACCTAACCATGGTTTGTTTCCACTTGGCACCGCCAATTTGCAATGCGGAAACATACGCGTCATGAATCGCGCGGCTCCCGTAACGTTCGGCGACCAAGGTGAGGGAAAGCGACTCTGAACGTCCGTTTCTGCGGAATCGGATTTCGGAGTTCGTCGGCAGTTCGTTCGGAAAAGGCCGGACGGCGGCCGACGGGAAAGGTAAGCGCAATGGTGGATGGGATGTCCGATATGGGAACAACCGAACTTGGCGCGGCGAGCACGCCCGAACAGGCGCGCGCCGCGTTCCGTGACGGCCTGGTCCGCCCGACCTGCGGCATCGCGCAAGGCTACGCGCAGGCGAATCTGATGATTCTGCCCAAGGAGCAGGCATTCGATTTTCTGCTGTTCGCGCAGCGCAATCCCAAACCCTGCCCGCTGCTGGAAGTGATGGAGCCGGGCGTCACCGCACCCGTCACCGCGCCGGGCGCCGACATCCGTACCGACGTGCCGTTGTACCGCGTGTGGAAGCGTGGCGAACTGGTAGCCGAAGTGCCCGATATTCGCGAGTATTGGCGATCCGATTTGGTCACGTTTGTGATTGGCTGCAGTTTCACATTCGAGTTTCCGCTGATGGAGGCGGGCGTGCCGGTGCGGCACATCACGGCAGGCCGCAACGTGCCGATGTACGACACGTCGATCGAGTGCCGTTCGGCCAGCGCGTTCCATTCGACGATGGTCGTGTCGATGCGTGGCATTCCGTCTACGCAGGTGGCCGACGCATGCCGGATTTCCGGCTATTACCCGTCCGTGCACGGTGCCCCCGTATGTGTGGGCGAGCCGTCCGCGATCGGCGTCGACGACATCATGCATCCCGACTATGGCGATGCCCCCGTGTTGGAGCCGGGCGATGTGCCGGTGTTCTGGGCGTGCGGCGTGACCCCGCAGGCCGCGGTGATGGTGTCCAAACCGGAATTCGCGATCACGCACGCGCCGGGGCACATGTTCATCACCAGCAAACGCGATTTGGAATACATGGTGTGAGGCCGAGCGGCAGGTTGCGGGGCGCGGCATGAGATGCGTGCTGCGGCGACTGCGGCAGAAGGAATGTTGCGGCGGCGGAACACTACGACAGCGAAACGACGGAAAGGCGACGGAAGGAATGGAAACGATGGCTGTGCAGGAAAACAGACGGAAAGCAGACGGCTATGCGAATCGATATGAACAGCGATATGGGCGAAAGCTTCGGTCGTTGGACGCTCGGCGACGACGAGGCGCTGCTCGACGTGGTTTCCAGCGCGAACGTGGCGTGCGGCTTCCATGCGGGCGACCCGTCCGTCATGCTGAGAACGTTGTCATACGCGGCGTCGCGGGGGGTAATGGTCGGGGCGCATGTGGCGTACCGCGACCTGGCCGGATTCGGGCGCCGCTATGTGGACGAGTCCCCCGACGAACTCAAGGCGGACGTGATGTACCAGATCGCCGCGTTGGAAGGCATGGCGCGGTCGGTCGGCGCGCA
>ENA-OOXT01002397-OOXT01002397.1-human-gut-metagenome-genome-assembly--contig:-NODE-2397-length-10582-cov-2.269782_pt1 | contig 10582 bp, 7 predicted proteins | sample MGYA00241590_ERZ501349 | MGnify/ENA primary metagenome ERZ501349 (study PRJEB25962, sample SAMEA2042838) | human gut metagenome | biome: human gut; feature: human-associated habitat; material: faeces...
CGCGGCGACGCCAGTCGATCGTTGCCAATACAGCATCGGCCGGTTTATCTACAGAGACAATTACCCGATGGTTTCCCAATGAATCGGCATTCCATATACCTACCCCATAAAGTTCGTCTGTGGGTACAGCCTGTGCCTGCAAACTACTATAGGCAAACAGGCAAAAAAGTGTAAATAGCAATTGTTTCATGTGTACTAGTATTTATCTTTAATATTGCTTTATACGATTGATCAATTCATCCTGCGGACGTCTTTTCGCCAGATCGGCCGGATCAGCCTGCTGGATAAAGACATTCTTCAAACGTATGTTTTCCTCATTAAAAAACACTATTTCCTCGTCAGAGAAACTGCCTTTTAACAGATCAAGGGGAGTATATAAGGAATACCCCAGTTGCTGCAATAGATCTCCGGCTACGGATTCAAAGATAGCAATATCTTCGGAAGATAATTCACGCAGAAACTTTTTTGTATTGTCTTTCAGGATCGGTTTGGTTACATTTGCCCACATTTTGCCTGCAACCGCTGTATTTTCAGACTCGCGGCTCTTATAATAATCCATCACCCTATCAGAATAAGGAAGATGCAGGAAATTGCAAAGCTGCCGCATCATTTTTTCCGGACTGGCAATAAGTGTTTCGTAATTCAGCATAAAGAAATGATCGGCCGCCGTCCTGTCCTTCAAACGGAGAGCAGCTTCCTGATCCTTTTTCCAATTTTCAGCCAGTGCATAAATATGTTTCTCTCCGACAATAGCCTTTTTAAACGAAAGAGCGACATCACGACCGTCCCGGTATAGATAGATATAATAAGGAGAAATCCCGGTAGATTCAATGCCTTCTGCATACAGCATATTTTTCATGCTTTTACATAGCCAGAAAGAAGCTCCGGTCTGACGGGCTGCTGATTCATAAATCACCCGGAACAACTCATACAACGTTTGTTGCCTGCAGGCTGCTACCACTTCATCTGCACGAATCGTAATACCTTCCCAGGGAACCGGATTCACTGTGACTAACTCGCACACATCCTGTGCCAACCGATAAAAATTAGACTGATCCGTCAAATCGCCATATTTGGGAAGCAATGGTAAGAAACGCTGAAGAATATGCGGAGGATGGGGAGCAGCGATCTCCCGGATTCCATCTAGCATGACACGCAACAGATTGGATCCGGATCGCTGGGTTCCAATCATTTGTATACCTTGTATTGTATTCATAGAATTAGAATAAGATAAAGCTCGCCACACCTGCTCCGATGATCAGGTAAACCGGACTGATTGTGTATTTTAGTGAAATAAAAAATGTAACCAGGAAGATAATAACCGAAACAACCGACAGCATAATCGTCTGTCCGATCGTAACGGCTGAAGCAAAGATCATTCCGATAACAGCCGCCCGTACCCCTTTCATGGCTGCTTTTACAACGGATGACTGATTCAGTATTTTTACAAAACGGGATAATAAGACGGTTAATACAGCCGGCGGAGTGAACATCGCCAACGTTGCCAGCAACGCCCCCGTGATACCTGCCACTTTATACCCGATGAAGGTCGCTGTAATAAATATCGGTCCGGGAGTGATCTGCCCTATCGCTATCCCGTCGGCAAACTCAGCCGAGGTCAGCCAGTTCAAGTTATCCACGAACAACTCATGCAAAGCCGGAATAACAACATATCCTCCTCCGAACAAAGTCAGGCTGATACCGGAGAAGGTCGATACAATCTGAATACCTTCTGGAGCACCCGGATATTGTCCTCCCCAAAGTAAGATACAGAGTAATAGCAAAAGAACAATCCCGGAAGTCATCAGCTGCCTGCTACCCGTCCGCTTCTCCCCATCTGATATCAACTCTTGTCCCACAGACTGGCGAAACAAGAAACCGCCGACTATCCCGCTACCGATAATCAACAGAAAAGTAACCGTAAAACCACCGATAAAAATCAGCAACAAAGCCGCCAGCAGGCAAAGAACCCATTGGGCAGGTAATTTGATCGTCTTACGTGTCATCCCGATAGCCACCGTAACGATCAAAGCAGTAATAGCCGGAGTGATTCCGCTGAACACATTCTTTACCGCAGGTATATTTCCGTAGGAGAAATACAACCACGAAAGAAATATAACCAGTAAGAACGAGGGAATAATGATTCCGGCAAAAGTCACAACCGCCCCCGGTATCCCCCTTAAATGGTACCCGACATAGGCAATCGTATTTACGGCTACGGGTCCTGGCAGTACGGAGGTCAGGAAAATCCCATCCAGCAGATCTTCTTCTTTCAGTTTCTTGTCTACTTCCACTAACTGCTTCTGTACGATAGCCACTAGCGACATATAACCGCCAAATGCCGTAGCTCCCAATTTCAGGAATGTAAAGAAGATATAGGATAGCGATGCACGTTCCATATTACTTGATTTCTTTAAAATATTTATCCCAGGTTTCTACCGGAACATACACTGCCCGATAAGGAGCAAAATGCAGGACACTTTCCCAAAGAACCTTTCCTTCCTTATCCGTAACCATCACCGAACCGGTCTTCGAGCTACATTGCAGTAAGTTCCCATTCGGCAAAATAGAGGCATTGCCCATCCGCGAAGTATATTTATCGGCAGGTAATAAAGCATTGATTGTTATTTGGGCCGTACGGTTCTCTTCATCCAACCGGAAAGCCTTACCTCCGGAACGTTGATTATGTAAACCATTATCGAAAAGCATCAGATCGCCATTCTCCATAATATAAGGTGAATGTTGGAAAGAGAAATAAGCCGTTGTATCCATTCTAAAGTCTCCGTCCCTCCCAAAACGCCAGACCAGTTCACCGCTTTTGGCATCCACCTTCCAAATCTGATCTTCAATAGGGGCCGATAATAAATAATTATCGTCTCTATCAAAACAAAGCCCATTGATATGAAAACGATCGTATCGGTATTCTCCGATATACGGATCATTCTCTATATCCCATACATCCCAGGCAGACCATGTCTTTAACACATTCCCCAGTGTATCGATAACCATAATGCCATCGCCCCCTAACGTATCCGTCTCCATTTTACCGTTTACGGATATTGTAGCAATCTTCTTCGGACGGTACAATGTATGTATATGATGGTCTTTATCCATTAATACATCATGATGAATCACCTGATAATCCGATTCCTTTTCTATCTTATCCAAGTCTAGGCGCCACATCGTTTCGCCCGTCAGAGATACTTCCGCCAGCCCGGTTCCGCCGGCAAACCCAATCGAACCTCGACGCATCGGTTTTTTATGTTCATCGTTGCGTACTTGCTCCGGAGTCATCGTATAATCATCTATTACGTCCTTCACAAACGGACGCAGCATTGCCAGGAATGTACCTCTCGGCGTAATAGAAGCTGCACGTACTCCAATATCATCCACCTGCCAAACCCAACGTACTTCACCCTCATTGTCAATCAATGCCATGTAGCCAGGCAAACGACCAAAACAAATTAATATCATCCCATCCCCCAAAGCCGTTGTGTCATGCGGATGTAGTTCATTAAACCAATGATTGACCAACCAAGAAGACTGCTCACGAGTTTTAAAAGTCAGTTCTTTTGATTTTTGCTTAAAAAGGTTATCGATAACCACTCGATAAGTATATTCGGTATTAGCCTTCAAAAGTAACAAATCCAAATGATGAAGCGTATCCGCCGGAGAAGTTCGGGTCCGATAAGACTTCCCGGTCTTTTTTTCCGTATATTCAATATATACAGGAGCTGGCTTGGCTATTGAAACATCTACCTTATTATACATGGCTGTATTACGAGGTGAAGTCAGAGTTATGGATCTCAATGTATTCTTTTCAATCCATATAAAAATTGCTGACAACAAACAGATGGCAACAACAATTCCTATCAAACGCTTCATATCGATCTTATGTATTAATTAAATGTAAGGGGGGCATGTCAAAAGTCGGAATTAAGGAACACAGACCCCCCCCTTGAAGATTATTTATTTCGGCAACCGTGAAGGATTCTCTGCTGCCAAATTCGGATTCAATTGAGCATCATTCAACGGATACGGGAAATACCGCAAGCTAGAAGTTACATTTGTCGGCTGAGCGATACCCAGCTTCTTTAAATGCGCATTTACGACTTCCTCATATTTTCCAAAACGAATCAAGTCTGCACGACGCTGGAATTCAAACACAAGTTCATAACCACGTTCTTTAAGAATAGCATCATTCATTGCTTCTTTTGTTGAAGGAGCTGGGAAACGATTATGCTTTCCATATTCCGGAGCACCGGCACGAGCACGAATCTGATTCAAGTAAGGAAGAGCTGCAGCCGGACCATTCAAGTTATTCTCGATTTCCGCCTTACAAAGGATCACATCCGACAAGCGGAAAATACAAATCGTACGCCCATCATAATAAGCATCTGAAATCATGTCGTACGTATATTTCATGGTAGCTACATTTTGCATATACTTGGTCGTATCATTCGGAACAACCGTTACCCCCTCTTCCGGAACCATGTAATGGAAACCGTAATCAGATTGATCATCCCGTTTTGCATCTCCCGTATAATCATAATAAAAGAACTCACGGCGTGGATCTTCTTTGTCATAACTACGCCAAAACGGAAGGGATACGCCATAATATTGCCAACGCCCCGGTACTTCCGGATGATCCGAAGGACCAAAGTGACAGGCAATCTCGGCAGCATTATTTCCCGTTTCATGCAATAAAGCAAAAATCATTTCCTTTCCATATTTGTTGTTTTCCGACCATACATATTTGAAATCACTTTCCAATTCATACTGGCCACTGTTCAACACCATGTCGATATATGTTTTCGCATTCGCATAATCATGATTACGCAAGTAGATCTTTCCCAGCAACGTAGCGGCGGCTCCACTCGTGGCACGAGCCAAATCCTGACCACTCCAGCTAGCAGGTAAAAGGTTGATACATTCTTTCAAATCAGAAATCAATGTCGCTTCAATTTCGGATACCGGAGTCAATGTCGCATCATTCATTGTAAAAGGATTCTTCACCAACGAAGTGATAAAAGGAACTGCTCCCCATGCATCTGTCAAATCACGATAAGCCATTGCACGCAAAAATTTAGCCTGCCCCTTCACCAGATTCTTCTTTTCTTCCGACATATTGACAGCATCCACATTATCTAAAATCGTATTGGCATTCGATACCACATTATACATATCCCTCCAGTTGTTACTGAAATAGCGGTTGCTGGCATCATACGTCATATTACTCAGTTTAGTCGGGTCGCCAGCCGCTGTAGAATAACCTATATCGGTAGCATAATCGGTAATCATAATCATATACCCCCCGTAATATAACCAAGCATCTCCCGGATAAGGATTCATATCCGAATATAAACCCACGACGGCTGCTTCAATATCCGACTCCGTACTATAAGCATTCGTTGTCGTCAAATTACTATATATTTCAGGATCCAGATCGGTACAAGCCGTAACCAACCCCATCGTAACCAGACCTAATAAATATTTCTTACAATTCATTTTCAAATTCTCCTTTCCATTAGAACGTAATATTCAAACCTACCGTATAAGTACGCATAGCAGGATAAGCATTGAAATCCATACCTGCACCAGCATTTGCCGTTTGTTGGCTTCCACCTGACTGGGCAGCCTCGTTAGCTTTTGTATCCACTTCCGGATCCCAACCGGAATAACCTGTGATTGTAAACAAGTTCTCGGCTGAGAAATAAACCCGGCAAGAACTTACTATCTTTTTAAACGGAATCGTATAACCCAATGTCAAATTCTTCAAACGAAGGAATGAAGCATCTTCGATAAAATGGTCGTTCACATATCCGCCATACTGCGAATAGTAGAAACCGTTACGCGGGATATCTGTATTCTTGTTTGAAGGTGTCCAACGATTCAATGCGTCTGTAGTACGTTTCCACTCCAAATTCATACGTGTCATGTTTAACAGATCATTGCCAATAGATCCCTGGAAGAAAATTGACAAGTCAAATCCTTTCCAGGCAAAGTTATTGGTCAAACCAAAAATCAAATCAGGATTGGCATTGCCTATAATTGTACGGTCATCTGCATCGATTTTACCATCATTATTCACATCCTCGAATTTCGGATCACCTGGTTTTGAATTCGGTTGAGCAGCATACGATTCACCTTCTTGCAATACACCTATATACTTCCATCCATACAAAGAGCCCAGAGGCTCTCCTTCACGTACGATAGCATAATCATTTTCCGATACAGTTCCCATCGGTTTTGAAGAAGTGATACGTATGTCACCACTACTTCCTAAGTCTAATACCTTATTCCGGTTGAGTGCTAAATTAAACTTTGTGTCCCAAACGAAATCACCAGTCAAATTATGAGAAGTAATATCCAATTCAAAACCGCGATTCGATATCTCACCAACATTCTGCTGACCGGAAGTAAAACCGGTATAATAAGGTAAGGAAACTTTCAGTAACAAATCTTTTGTTTTTTTCCAGTAACCATCTAAAGTAACAGACAAACGATTGTTAAAAAAGCCCATATCGAAACCGACATTATACTGAGTTGTCGTTTCCCACTTCAAACTGGCATTTTCAGGACTGCTTTGGTTAAGATGCGTACCCGGCATATTGTTTGAACCATCTAAAGTGACATGATTGGTAGAAACCAACGCATACGATGCATAATCGCCAATACGTTCGTTCCCAGTAACACCATAGCCGGCACGTACTTTCAAGTTGCTGAAAACACCCCAATTCTTCACAAAATCTTCTTCGCTGGCACGCCATGCCAAAGATCCTGAAGGAAATGTTCCCCAATGATTGTTAGCTCCAAACCGAGAAGAACCATCTCGACGAACTGTTACCGTTGCCAAATACTTATCATTGAACGTATAATTTACACGACCAAAGAATGAGGCCAACAAATTCTCTGTCTTAGAAGAAGAGACTCCTTTAATCGAAGCTGCCCCCAAATTGTTCCATTCAAACAAGTCGGTAGAGAAACCTTTTCCGTTTGCCGAACGAGACTCCGCACTGTACTTCTCATACGAATACCCCAACATTACATTCAAGTCGTGTATATTGTTGAAAGTTTTCATATAATTTAAAATACCTTCAAACACCTGTCGAGTTGACCTGAAATCATACGTAGAAGCAATACCCCCTTCTATTTCTCCTGCATAAGTAGTAGATTTCGGCAAATAAGAACCTTTGAAATTATGCAACAATTCGACACCGGCTGTAGCCTTAGCCGTAAATCCATCAAATGGATTGACTTCAAGGAAAGCTGTTCCGTTGAACTTGTCATTTACCATTTCTTTTTTACGTTCCAGCAAATTGGCCAATGGATTATCCCCACGACCACCTGGAACACGTCCATACGTACCATCTTCATTATAAGGTTTTACCGTAGGATCATACTCCATCACGCTCAACATGACGTTCTCACCCAAAATATTTCCGCTATAGGTTTGAGCATTCGAACGTTCGCGGTGGGCATACATCGTAGCACCGGCTTTAATGAAATCGTTAATGGTTTGATCTACATTCACACGTCCTGAAATACGGTTAAAATCCGTATTCTTCAAAACACCCTCTTGCTTATAATATCCTAAACTGGTCAATACCTTTGTCTTTTCAGAACCTCCACGGAACTGGATATTATGATCTTGTACCAAAGCTAGGCGTGTACAAACATCCAACCAATCGGTATCTACGGTAGACTGTAATTGAGAGGGCGTATAAACTCCGTTAGGGTTGCCTTCTTGGCCATCAATTTCCTGATACAATGCATTTTGCAAGTTCATATAATCCTTTGCATTGAGAAACTCAAACGGATTATCCACCTTCTGAGTTCCCAAGTAACCACTGTAAGAAATCTTGTTTTCGCCTGCTTTTCCTCGTTTCGTCGTAATCAATACGACCCCATTCGCACCACGTGCTCCATAAATAGCCGTGGCCGACGCATCCTTTAAGATTTGCATGGATTCAATATCATTCGGATTCAGATTCAAGCCTTCAGAAGAAGGGAAACCATCCACCACATAAAGCGGTTCGTTAGTAGACGAGATTGAGTTATTGCCACGGACACGTACCGCAATAGTACCACCCGGTGCTTTTGAACTTTGCGATACCTGCACACCGGCCGTTTTACCTTGCAATGCCTGGGCTGCGTTACTCACCGTACCACCCAGCACCATGTCATCTGCCGATACAGTCGAAACAGCACCGGTCAGGTCTTTCTTCTTTACATAACCATAACCAATGGCAACCACCTCATTCAGACCGATTGCCTCTTCTACTAAACTGACATTCAACACAGACTGGCTACCTACTTTAATTTCTTTCGTAGTATAACCAATAAAAGAAATAACCAAAGTTGCATTGTTAGGTACATCCAGGGTATACTTACCGTTCATATCGGTAACTGTACCATTTGTGGTTTCTTTCTGCACGACATTAGCACCAGGTATAGGTTCTCCGGCACTATCCGTTACAACCCCCGACACCCTTTTAGCCTGTTGAGTGATCATAACACTTTCATTCTTTGCTTTCGTTGCATCCACTCCACCTGGAATAGCATACGAAGAAACGAGGGAAGATAAACATAATCCAGCTATAAGACCGGACCTTGAAAACACCTTCCGCGTCTGAGAATCCACTGCTCTTGCAGCAAGATTGTCTTTCAGTAAAGCGTTGTTCATAAATTTGAATTATTAGATTTATATCTGCATTACAATAACATCACTCTTTAGAATAACTTGTCGGAATACCAACAATCAACCATAGTCCTATGGGAACTATGGCATTTTCTAAAATATGACCTGTGATAAATTTAAAACTTTTGCAATCGACATAGCGATAATCAGGCTTATAGCCTGATTATCGCTGATAGTATTATCCAATAATCGCTAAGAATTTTACAATTCAACTGTTAAAAATAAGATCAATGTGATTTTTCTCGTAAAAACGTGTAACGAAATAAAAAAAATCATATCTTTGACCCAGACATGAAATATCCATAAAGACATAGTTCCCATAGAACTATGATTCTTGACTTTAACTTTGCTCGTTAAAAACAATACCACTTTCTAATATTATATATTCTCTCAGACATTTTAATTCTAATCTGCACATAACATAATTCTATATCACTCAAATAAGCAAGGGCATAGACAATGAACATAATACCTCTTTTAAATTATCCCACATGAAAAATAAGATTGGAAGAGAAATGCCTATTGTATATTCAGTGTGCATATTACAAAATAAATTGTTTTTGCCTTTTCATGCATACATTCCCTATTGACCATTTCGGAATTCAGTATCCAGGATAGAATTTGAGAGAGATAGTCAGGAAACTCAATTCCCAAATTGATAAAATTTACAAATCAATAGTTTAAATAACGGAACAGTTCACAATCCATACACATTTTATTATGTAACATTGTCCGGTACGCATTAAGGAGTCCGCTGTCCGGTCTGCGGTCAGTTTAGTAATCATGTGAAGGGCCATTATCTATGTTCCCTGCAAGGGCTTGAAATAGCGGGGCATCCGCTTACGCTTATGGTCAATGTGCGTAAGTTCCGCTGCAGAAATATCGCGTGTCAAAGAAAAGTCTTCAGCGAACCCCTCTCCCCCGCTGGCTTCTTCGCACGCGCGAAATACCCGGAAAGTGGAGGAACGCATCCGGAGCATATCCTTGAAGACCACTTCCCGTATCGCCAGTAATCTGCTGCATGAACAAAACATCGTCTGCAGCCAGTCCTCTTGCCTGAGACGTGCCAATGTCCGTCATAATGGAGTCCTTTTATAATATGGGGGACGAAAGGCACCGGCGCAGACTGAGACGGTTCATTGATGCAGAGGACTGTATGAGGAAGGGGATAATGGACGATCGTGACGTAGAGCGTGCGACTCAAGAAATCAGTAATGACATCAAAGAGGGACAATGGAAAATAAGGGAATACAACAGAAGTGTGGCAGGTAGAAAAAATAAAAACCACGCCTCTGTAAAGGCGATACATGATTTGAAAAAGTGATCTGAAGACCTTAAGAGAATTTGCCGTAGGCATAAAGAGAGACAAGGAGGCTGTCCAAAATGCAATGGATATCTATCTGAACAATGGAGTATTGGAAAGGACAGTTAATAAAACTAAAGCTATCAAAAGACAAATGTTCAACAGGGCAAACATTACTTTGCTAGTCAATAAACTTATTAGCTTGAACACTTGAACTGCTCCGAAATTGACGAAGATTCAAGTTTTTCCCATTTCCTCTGTCACTGTATCACTGATTTCTTTTTACCAATTGATATTCAACTTGTTTGATTAGTGATATATGCCCGTTTTCTCTATCACTACGGTATCACAACCCTATCACTGGCAACTTGGATGGGAAACAGGTATACCGCTTATACATATCTGTATATTAGTATATTACAAATAAAACAAACAATAAACACTTGATTCCCATCCCTGCAAATCACTCGATTATTTTGTGTAAAAACGGCTATAAAATAGGTGAAACCGGGTAGTTTTTATTGTCCGGCAAGGCACTTTAGTTGCCGGACACCCCCATGTTACCCCCTTTTACACCC
>ENA-OOXT01002400-OOXT01002400.1-human-gut-metagenome-genome-assembly--contig:-NODE-2400-length-10578-cov-3.569895_pt1 | contig 10578 bp, 11 predicted proteins | sample MGYA00241590_ERZ501349 | MGnify/ENA primary metagenome ERZ501349 (study PRJEB25962, sample SAMEA2042838) | human gut metagenome | biome: human gut; feature: human-associated habitat; material: faeces...
CCGCCACTGCCAAACTCTCGGCTTATAGTGATTATTTTAAAACTCATGATGAAACCTCCCAGCCTATAAAAGTGTTTATAACTCATTATAACGTAATTGCACATAAAATCAAAACATAAATTTAACAAAATCGCTTGCAGATAAGCACTCCGTAATCTATAATGACATAAGAATACATGTTGCTTTTACATAATCAATGAGATGGCAGCAGATAACATATGTTATGTTTTTGTTATTGTTTACACCACAGTGTGGCAAACAGCAATTATGTGACGTTTCAAAGATTGTAAAACAGCAGCATAGCGAATAAACAATTAGGAGGAAAACATGGATCAGGAAAAGGTCATAGTCATAGACTTTGGTGGTCAGTACAATCAGCTTGTTGCGCGCCGTGTCCGCGAGTGCAACGTGTACTGTGAGATTTACTCATACAAAATAGACATTGAGAAAATCAAAGAAATGAATCCAAAGGGTATCATCCTTACAGGAGGTCCAAACAGCTGTTATGAAGAGAATTCACCATCATACCAGAAAGAGCTGTTTGAGCTGGGAATACCGGTGCTTGGCATCTGCTACGGTGCACAGCTTATGATGCATAAATTAGGCGGAAAGGTAATCACACCTGAGGTTGGAGAGTATGGAAAGACAGAAATCACATATTCTGCAAACGGCGTGATGTTCAAGGATCTGCCATCAGAATCAGTATGCTGGATGAGTCATTTCGACAGAATTGCAGAAGCTGCACCGGGCTTTGAGGTAGTTGCGCACACTGCAGACTGTCCAATAGCCGCAACACAGAATGTTGAGAAGAAATTATATGCAGTACAATTCCATCCGGAGGTACTTCACACCAAGAACGGAACACAGATGATTTACAATTTCGTCCGTGGCGTATGTGGATGTGCAGGCACATGGAAGATGGATTCATTCGTCAAAAACACAATCGAAGAAATCAGAGAGCAGGTCGGTGACGGCAAAGTGCTCCTTGCACTTTCGGGTGGAGTAGACTCATCAGTACTCGCAGCACTCCTTGCCAAGGCAATCGGCAAGCAGCTCACCTGCGTATTCGTAGACCACGGACTTCTCCGCAAGAACGAGGGCGATGAGGTAGAGGGCGTATTCGGCAAAGGCGGTTCGTTCGACATCAACTTTGTCCGCGTCAACGCACAGGAGCGCTACTACAGCAAGCTTGCAGGCGTCACAGAGCCTGAGCGCAAGCGTAAAATCATCGGTGAGGAATTCATCCGTGTATTCGAGGAAGAAGCTAAGAAAATCGGAAAGGTTGACTTCCTTGCGCAGGGAACCATCTATCCGGACGTAGTGGAGAGTGGACTCGGCGGAGAATCTGCAGTCATCAAATCACACCACAACGTAGGAGGTCTCCCGGAGCATGTCGATTTCAAGGACATCGTGGAGCCACTCAGAAACCTCTTCAAGGACGAGGTCCGCAAGGTCGGACTGGAGCTTGGATTACCTGACTATCTCGTATTCCGTCAGCCATTCCCAGGCCCAGGCCTTGGAATTCGTATCATCGGCGAAGTCACAGCCGAAAAGGTACGCATTGTCCAGGATGCAGACTGGATTTACAGAAGCGAAGTGGAAAAGGCAGCAAAAGAGTACAAAGAGGCCCACGGCGAGGAACCATCATGGATGCCAAACCAGTACTTTGCAGCCCTTACCAACATGCGTTCAGTAGGTGTCATGGGTGATGAGAGAACATATGATTATGCCGTTGCAGTCCGTGCAGTCCGCACCGTGGACTTCATGACAGCCGAAGCAGCCGAGATACCATTTGAGGTACTTCAGACAGTGATGAGCAGAATTATAAATGAGGTAAAGGGAGTCAATAGAGTATTCTATGATTTGACCAGTAAGCCACCAGGAACTATTGAGTTTGAATAGTTGGAGCTAAGCTGTAAAGCCTTTGTTTACAAGGGTTTTACAGCTTTTCCTTTATAGGATTGCATTTTCATTGCATTATTTTTCTTCAACTGTTCTGTGATAGATTGCTGTATGTTGATTGCTGGTATAATTAGCAATGCTTTCAGTAGCAGATTGTACTTGTAATATTCCAGTCAGCTTTTTAGCAACTTCAAGATTCGTATTTGGATACAGATGACCATAAGTGCCGAGTGTTGTCTGTATTTTTTCATGTCCTAAACGTTCCTTGATAAGTAAAGGATTTTCGCCCATGCTGATAAGCAATGAAGCGTGTGAATGTCGCAAGGCATGAATTTTAATACGATGAACACCTGCTAAATTTGACAACTTTTCCAAAGCTCTGGGAAGCGTTGTTTTACTGGTTGGAGTTCTGTTATAACTTAGTACAAGTGGACAATCGGGAAGAACCTGTTGCTGAACACTTTGCCAAGCCTTTAGCTCATTGAGTGTATCTGAATCAATATAAATAGTACGGATACTTGCCTGTGTTTTCGGCTCAACGAATTTATAGTCCGTCATTGTTCGGTAATATAATGTTTTGGTAATGCTAAGCAAGCCTGTTTCAAAATCTATGTCTGACCAATGTAATGCTGACGCTTCGCCAATTCGCATACCAGTCATAAATAATAACCAGAACGATATAAACAGATAATGTTCATAATAGTCTTTCTTACAGAGTAAGGAAATAACCTTTTGAAATTCTTCTAATGTCCAGAAATCAACTTTGGTTTTCTTGCTTTTGATATTGCCTATCATACGAGAAGGATTTTTCTTCGCAATTCCAAGAACAATAGCTCTGTCAAATGCGATAGAAAGCATTCCCTGTACGATACGAATGTAATTAGGACTAAAATCTTTTGCAAGTTTCAACTGCCAGTTTTGAACATGGATAGGTTCGATTTCGTCTGTTTCCATTTTGTAGAAATAGGAAAAATGTTTCTTGATGGTAGTAGCACGATTAAGATAAGTGCTTTCTTTTACCTGTGTTTTATACCATGGCAGGTAGGTTTCTTCTATAAATTGCTGAAAAGAAACGCCATCTTTTTTTGTTGTTAATTCTTCGGTAGAAGCTAACACCAGTTTTGAATATTCTTCCTTTGCTTCTTTTTTCGTTCTGAATCCACTTCGGTATTTCTGTATCTGTTTTCCGGTAATGGGATTGTAGCCTAAATTAGCTCTGAAATAATAAGTTCCGTTATCTGCTTTCTTAATAGGGTCTTTTGCCATGATTTCACTCCTTACATGATATGCAAGAAGTACAATCAATCGTTTGTGTCTGATAATGTAATCCCTAATAATTCTTCCACGGCTTCTTTGGGTACTCTGTCCAATTTACGGGATTGGTAATAAGTATGCCCTTTTTCAATCATAAGTTTTTTTGCTTTTCTTATGATGTCTGCCGAGAAAGAAGTTCCATAACCTAGTGCTATGAGGTCTTTTTTTGTTACGGTAATCATAATCCTCCTTTCCATAGACCAGATAAGGAAATCTCAATATCTTGTCTATCAGTATATCAAATGATGAGCAAAAAAGCTCTATTAAGATGATTTTTTCTTGCAAAATCGTTGTTAGATAGTTTTACAAGCAATCAGACGGCTTCGGCAAGCTCCGCTGGTATCTCAACCATTCCCATTCCTGTGGGCTGAACCGTGTCATACGGGTGTATCATTATCCTGTGTTGCAGGTCATGGCAGAACGACTTTTCCAACGGTCGCTCCCAGATCATTGCATGAATCGCTATCTCCCGATTGGAAAAGTCACGGCGTACAACCTCTGATGGCTCACTGCAAGCACAAACGTATCTGACTGCTTTATTCACTTGTCAAAGAACTGTTAGGCTCTTGTCAGCCTGTATCAATTCATTTTTACAAATGGACTGATACAGAATGATAAGAAAAAGCGGAACAGGAAAGAGGGGAGTTTATTAAATCATGCTCCGCTCAAATATTACTTAATGTTCGTCTATTTCAAATTCACATATCATTTTCAAAAGGGCTTCTCTGATACGTCCCTTTAATTCCATATCAACCACAATGTATACGTTGCCGTATTCATCGTAAAACGGGCGTAAACAGCATTTTGATATATAGGCTTCATAGAACAGCAACAGCTTTTCTATGGCGTTTTCGTTACCGTCCACGGCTGATGATATGAGAAAAAATGATGGAAGTGTGTGTTGCTTATTCTTCATTTGTTTTCTTCTCCTTTAACTGCTTTCTGATTTCTTCAAGTGAATTTCTTCTGTGCCTGAATGATGTGCTTCGGTTGATGTTCAGCTTTTCGCCTATCTCCGAATCGCTCATATCCAAGAAGAAAAACATCAATACAATGTTCCGGCTCTGCTCCGGCAACTGTTTCAGTGCTTCTGCAAGTTCTTCATCAAGTACACGGATTTCTGTACCGCACACATCGAATGTTGTATATTCACTTTCGTAATCGTCCCATACAATCAATTTCTCAACAACAATCTCTGGAAGCTCACAAAAGGATACTTCCTTTGCCTGTCGTCTGGCTAATTCCTTGCGGTAGTTACGGACAATGCCTTTCACAACCTTTTTGAGTTTACAGTCAAACTGACATTGTATTGTCTTTTGGAAGTCTGATGGTTTCAAAATCACACCCCCTTTCGCTATGAAATGAAAAGTATGTATCCCTCTTTCCGCACCATATCTGTACGGCAGGGTGTGATTTGTTGCAGAATTACAAAACTTTTTGAAAATATAAAAACAGCCTATTTGCACTAACAACAAATAGACTGCATTTAAAATATCTAATATATAAATTTTTAATTCATGTTTGACGTCTAATGATAAGCTAAGAAAGAAAGGAAATAAATTCGATTGTCGTTGTAAACCGCCTGTTCTACTTAGAATCACAAATTGCTCCCTAACCAGAACAATCCTGTAAAGAAAAAAGGACGGCTCTGGATATACCAAAACCGTCCTAATATTTGCGAACATTATAAAAAGATATTACCTACTGAACGGTTTTTTTTATTTACCGAATTAGGTAATACTTTAATCGCATTTATAGTGCATATCATATGAATTTATAACACATTCTAATTGTATGACATGAAGTATAAACTCATGACAGGTGATTTAAAATGAGAAAAAAGAAAGATACACACAGCTTTGATTTTCGTCCTCTGGGACTGGCAATCAGAGAAGCCAGAGAAAAAGCAGGGCTTTCCAGAAATGATTTAGGTGATAAGGTCTTTTACGGAGAACGTCATCTCGCAGATATTGAAAATATCGGAACACACCCTAGCTTTCAATTATTCCATGATTTAGTTACCATGTTCAACATATCTGTTGACGAGTATTTCTATCCATCAAAAAAAGCTGAGAAAAGTACAGTTCGCCGTCAGATAGATTCGTCACTTGATTTATTGACTGATAACGAATTAAAAATTATTCAAGCTACGATTGATGGTGTCTTGAACAGTAGAGAGAATAAGCAGTAATTTATCTCTTATTCTCTCTGTTTTTCTGTTTAGATTTCTCACTGCTTATTTGTTGATCAGCTTCGCAGTAGCAAATAAATCTTCATTTATAAATAACAAGTTACTGTGCCTTTTCAAATTTTATTCACAATTTCTTAACCGTTCCACAATAGAGTGATTTCCTACGAGTTTTTTATAGGATAAAAGTGGTGCTAGCGTACATATCAGCACAACTAAAATAATCGAACTGATTAACGGAATTACTGGCACTTTAAACGGAATCCTCATATAATTCATGGATTGGAAGCAAACATAAGTGATAGCAGAACCAATCGTTAAAGTTACAAATATAGAGAAAATAGCATATAAAATACCCTCTCGAATCAAAAGTTGATTTATCTGTTTTCTGGACATTCCAATGCTTTCCATAACAGAAAAAATCAATCTACGATTTTGTATACCACTTGCGATTGTATTTGCATAATTTAAAACTCCAACAAATAAAAGCAATAAAGCGATTATTGTACCTATCTCCATCATATTTCCCTGTGCTTCTTGAATTGTTTTCATATTCTCATATTGAGATTCAACATGTAAGTCATTACTATATGGACTATTATTTATCAGTGAGGTAATCTTTTTTTCTAAAACTTCATCATATTTCTGATTATAGTAAATATACACATCTAATATTGTCGGCTTAGAAGTCAAACTTTTTAAATAATTTTGACTTACAATCAACGAAGCTCCAATATCTCTTCCGCTGTACTGTGTTTCATAGGACACAGCTTCAACAGTAATTTCATATTGCTTTCCATCAAAACTGAAAGGGACTTTTTGATTCAAATATTCTTTGGGTATTTCAGAGCCTTCATACTGTACAATACAACTTTTCCCATTGAGAAAATCTTGTTTATCAACAGGACTACTCAACGATTGATTTACATAATCAAATTGGTCTTCATCAATGCCTATTAACATGCCATAATAATTTGACGGATTTGTTTTATAATTGGTTATCACGTCTTTTGAAGATACATATGGTGTCCTTTCTATATAATTAGTTATCCACATATCAGAAAACCCCTTTGACACATATGGGAAACTAATTGGTACTCCCTCTACAAGATGAATGTCTTTCATACCGTCCATTTTTTCTATTTTTTCAACAAAAGAATCCTCTATGGCTGGCTTTAGAGAATTGATATTCTCTGTAGTTTGTGTCTGGTTTTGAACAACAAAATCAGCATTCCAATAATTAGGAAGTACTGTTCTTTCTCCCTGACTACTTATAATTGTTGTAAGACAATAAAATACAGATAAACTTATTGCCAGCGATAGCAACACAACAACTGTTTTCTTTTTGTCTTTTTTAAACTGTTCAAATGCCATTCTCCAAAAGAAAGCTCTCTTTTTCTTTTTATACCCTTTTCCATTAGAGACACACTCTATATATTTTGTAGCTTCTACGGGGGTAACTTTTGTTGCAATTTGAATAGGCTTTCTCATTCCAAGAAGAATAGAGAAAACTGTCACAGCGACACTCACAATTAAAATGAATGGATTGAATTGCAACGCTATATTTCCAGTGGAAATTCCCAATACGCTAAGAATATACGGAACCAGTTTTATGCATAAAAGAATACCTAACAGGTTTCCAATAAATATTCCTGCTATTGCAATAAATAGCATTTGTTTTGTTATGAAACGAACAAGCTGTTTCTTTGTCATACCCAGAGATTGAAGCAATCCATAATATCGTATCTTCCCCGAAATGGACAAATACAAAATATTATAAATTAAAAGATATGCACTTAGGCATATAACAAGAGCCAGACCGCATATGCCCAATAGCAGTTTAAAAGAATTTTCGATGTAGTCTGTTGGAGCAAAAATTTGTCTGTCTGAAAAATTCAATGATTTTTCTAAGGACTGTATTGTAGTTGGTAAAACGTAATTACGGTTCAATTTTATGCAAAGGATTCCATCATTTTTTAAATCATACCCTGTCTCATCATAAAAGTTTTTTGACACAAATCCGGCAGATTTGTCTCCGTATCCATCCCATATGCCACTAATCACAAATTTGTCTGTATGAACACCGGTATTATTCTCGTAAGTTAAAACAATACTATCTCCGACAGATAGATTTTCATTTCCACATGCTTTTAGAATATCTTTTGTAACCATCAATTCATTCTTATTTTGTGGATAGTGTCCATCTAATTTTGTTCTTGCAGGAGACATCAGATTATTCCAGAACGTTTCATCACACCATAACAAACCGATTTCAACTGTATTATCAAACTCTGAACTTTTAATAAATCCAGCATAGGATTCCATCCCTACATTTTGTATGTTTTTGTTGCTCTGTAAACTTTTAACCTGTTTTGATGTAAAACCATTCATAGTCGTAATATCATATTCAGCTCCATTTAATCGTGTATTTTGTAATCTGCTTGAATCCAGATAAGTCAAGCCGATTGTAAATACACAAAAAAGCATAAACGCAGACAAAACTATTGTGAAAAACAATATTCCATATTGCTTTTTATTGGATTTTACACTGTTTTTTGCCAGTTTGTTTATAATCATCTTATTATTATTCGCTAACATGGAAACCACTTCCTTTAGATATTTTCCCGTCCTCAATCTGAACAATTCTGTCTGCCATTTGTGCAATATCTGTATCATGCGTAATCACAATCAATGTTTGCTGATATTGTCTGCTTAACATTTTCAACAATCCGATCACATCATGGCTGGTAGCAGTATCGAGATTACCTGTTGGTTCATCTGCAAGAATAATTGCAGGTTTCGTTGCTAAAGCTCGAATAATCGCTACACGCTGTTGTTCGCCACCAGATAGCATTGAGGGGAGCATTTCCTGTTTATTTGAGATATTTAATATATTGAGCAGTTCTTGAATGAACTCTTTATCAATTTGTGCACCATCTAACTCAAGAGGGAAAATAATATTATCATATACATTTAAGTCTGGTATTAAATTATATTGTTGAAAAATAAATCCTACTTTTCTTCTTCTGAAAAGAGCAAGCTGTTCAGAATTTAACGTTTCAAGATTTACTCCATCAACGATAACAGTTCCACTGCTAGGTGTATCCAATCCACCAATCATGTGCAGAAGTGTACTTTTACCACTTCCAGATTTTCCAATGATAGAAACAAATTCTCGTTCAGCAACTTTAAAATCTACACCATCTAATGCTTTTACGGTCTGATTTCCTGTTTTATAGTATTTTTTTAAATCCTGTGTTTTGACAATCACATTTTTCATAGTCAAGTCCTCCTTATGATTACATGATAAAATAGAAAAATCACAAACCAGTCACAAAAAGAAAAAATCACAAAACTGTGATTTTTCCTAATCCCGATTTGGAAGATATATCATAAAGGTACTTCCTTTTCCAATTTTTGAATGAACTTCGATATATCCATTTTGTAGCATAATGATTTCCCTTGCTAAATATAGTCCAATACCAATTCCATCATTATCATGTACCTCTGGCTCACGATAGAAGCGAGTAAAAATAGTTGCTTGCCGTTCTGGAATAATACCTTTTCCAGTGTCCTCAATACTGATTTTCGTAAAAAGCTCCTGTTTGCACACAACGATATGGATATTTCCACCATCATTCGTATACTTCACGGCATTATCTAAAATATTGAAAATTGCTTCTGCTGTCCATTTTTTATCATGGTTTAATTCTAATCGTTCGTCATATTGCACATCAATTGTAATATTTTTCTTCTCTGCCTTTATTATCACATTACTAATTGCCATAGCAAGAGTGTTAGCAAGAGGAGTTTTTTGTTTTTGAATTTTTATTGTCCCTGTTTCAAGTCTGGACATTTTTACCATACTTTGCAATAGAAAATCTAATTTATCAACCTGACCGTTCATCTTTTTTAAATATTCTTGATTCCTGTCAAAATCCGTTTCATCTGTCATCATTTCTAAATAAAGTTTTATATTTGCAATGGGAGTTTTCGTCTGGTGAGAAATATCAGACACCAATTCTTTCAGTTTATTCTTTTCTTCTGAAATTTCTAAATTTTTGTGAGTATACAGATGTGATAAGCGAACCAGTCTATTATAGATTTTCCCCCATAAATCATCTTGTTTGTAGGAACTTGTTTTTAATTCCTCATTTTTCAACATCTTGTTTATAGCAATATCTAATTTTTCTGTATATTCATAAACATCATGCTTTAAATGAATATATTTCCAAAGTATAAAAGTGGCGATAAACACTAATGCAAAAAATATTATAAAAATCATTGTTTCCATATGTACCCCATTCCATATACATTTGAAATGTAAGAGTGTTCTTCAGTTTCAATCTTTTTACGTAATCTGTTGATATTTACAGCCAGCGTATGTTTGTCCGTTATTTGTACTCCCTCGTCCCATAAGGAATCTAATAGAATTGAATAGGTAAGTAGTTTTCCCTTATTCTCAATCAATTTTTTCAAAACCTCACACAACATTAAATCGCTGAATTTAAAATCATCGTCATAAGATTTATGCTGATAGGTTTTATCTATTGCAAAATATTTTATTTCTGCTGCAGGATAAGTTATTGAATCATTTTCATAAGCTTTTTTCAGTCCTGATGCACAATAGGTACAATATCCGATTATCTGACTATTTGTTTCATCCAGAAAAACAAATGTAGTTCCTTCGTCATTTTCTTTCATCTGTATAAGCTTTTTGTCAAGTTCTTCTAAACCACAAGAAAATTCCTCAATTAATTCAATGTTAATTGAGGAAATTCTCTTAAATTTATATTTAAACTTTTTTACTTCTTCAAATCCCACTCAACATCACCTTTGTTGTGCTTTTTCAACCTATCCTGAAGAAGATGTTTTCCGGAATGCTCTTTTGCTTTTTTATCGAACTTTTCAACCTTATCAACAGCAACTTCAAATGTTTTATCCATTGGTACTGCAAGAACAGCCATATTAGTTTCCTCCTTCGTATTATTAATAGCACACCACACCCTTTTCTTTAGCATACAAATATCTGTATGCAACAAAAAAGTATTTATACTATCTGCTTTAATTTTAAACTAATAAACATATCTTGTCAATGATATATTCACAAATAATCAAGAAAGACCATCCAAAACGGATGGTCCTTAAACAGCAACAACTATACAATTAAAAAA
>ENA-OOXT01002404-OOXT01002404.1-human-gut-metagenome-genome-assembly--contig:-NODE-2404-length-10551-cov-2.732565_pt1 | contig 10551 bp, 5 predicted proteins | sample MGYA00241590_ERZ501349 | MGnify/ENA primary metagenome ERZ501349 (study PRJEB25962, sample SAMEA2042838) | human gut metagenome | biome: human gut; feature: human-associated habitat; material: faeces...
AAATGGATTTTGTCGAACTTGTTAAGCTCGACGGAGAAGAAAAAGCGTAAAATCCGACTTTTCGTCGGTTTTTATTATGTGGGAGAGGCGTCAAATTTTTTTCGAGGGCGTCTTGTTATACCACGACAATGGAGGTAAGTTATGGCAAAAAAAGTTACGGCTGTAGTAAAACTTCAATTACCCGCCGGTAAAGCGACTCCGGGACCTCCCGTAGGCTCCACCTTAGGACCTTACGGTATCAATATCCCCGGGTTTACTAAGGAATTCAACGCTAAGACCCAATCCGAAGTCGGTCTTATCATTCCTGTGGTTATTACCATTTATCAAGACAGATCGTTCACGTTTATCCTTAAAACTCCGCCCGTGCCTGTTCTCATCAAAAAGGCTTGCGGCATAGAGTCCGGAAGCGCGGTTCCCAACAAGACCAAGGTAGCAAAGCTCACCAAAGCTCAGGTTGAAGAAATCGCAAAAACGAAGATGGTTGACACTAACGCGGCTTCTTTGGAAGCTTGCATGAGCATGGTTGCCGGTACTGCGCGCAGTATGGGCGTCACCGTCGAAGACTAATATATAACGTGGGAGAGCCTTTTTCAGGCTTGCTTGACCACGAGGAGGATTTAATATGACAAACGGTAAAAAATACGTAGACAGCAGAAAATCTTACGACCACGCCAAACAGTACGAAATCGGCGAGGCTATGGATATAGTTTTAAACACCGCTAAGGCTAAGTTCGACGAAACTATCGAACTTCACGTCAAAACGGGCGTTGACCCCAAACAGGCAGACCAACAGGTCCGTGGCGTTATCGTTCTTCCCAACGGTACCGGTAAGGTAACACGCGTACTCGCTCTCTGTACTCCTGACCAGGAGGCTGCTGCTAAGGAAGCAGGTGCTGACTACGTAGGTCTTGACGAGTATATCGAAAAGATCAAGGGTGGTTGGACAGACATCGACGTTATTATCACTATGCCGTCATGCATGGGTAAGATTGGTCCTATCGGCCGTATCCTCGGTCCGCGTGGATTGATGCCTAACCCTAAGAGCGGCACCGTAACAATGGACGTTGCCAAGGCAGTTAAGGAAGTAAAGCAGGGTAAGATTGATTTCAAGGTTGACAAGGCTGGTATTATCCACACTTCAATCGGTAAGGTAAGCTTCACTCCGGAGGCAATCTATCAGAATGCTAAGGAGTTCATCGCTACCATCATCAAGCTCAAGCCTGCTGCTGCTAAAGGTACATATATCAAGAGTATCTTTATTTCAAGCACTATGAGTAAGGGTATCAAGGTTGATCCTAAATCAGTTGAGTAACTCTAAAAGTTTTGTAAAATGAAGAAAGAAGTAAAAGATACTATTATTGCCGAGCTCGGTGCGAAGCTGAAGGAGTTCCCTCACTTCTACCTCGTTGACCTCGCAGGTCTCAACGCCGAGGCTACAAGCAACCTCCGTCGCAAGTGCTTCAAGAACGATATCAAGATGATTGTCGTTAAGAACACACTTCTCCGCGAGGCTTTCCAGGCAAGCGATATTGATTTCGAGCCTCTGTACGGCGCACTCAAGGGCACTACAGCAGTTATGTTCGCTCACACAGCTAACGTTCCTGCAAAGCTCCTTAAGGAATACGCTAAGGAAGGTGTACCTGCACTTAAGGGTGCATATGCTGAGGAGACAATCTTCGGCGCAGATCAGCTCGAGGCTCTCGTAGCTATCAAGAGCAAGAACGAGGTTATTGCAGAAATTGTTGCACTGCTCCAGTCGCCTGCAAAGAACGTCATCTCTGCTCTTCAGTCAGGCGCAAACACTATTCATGGTGTGCTTAAGACTTTGGGCGAGCGTCCTGAGTAATATAACTACAAGTCAAAGAACATTAACATTAAAAACAATTAAAATTTAAATACAATGGCAGATATTAAAGCTCTTGCTGAAGAATTGGTAAATCTTACAGTAAAGGAAGTAAACGAGTTGGCAACAGTCCTCAAGGACGAGTATGGTATTGAGCCTGCTGCTGCAGCTGTAGCTGTAGCTGCTGGTCCTGCAGCAGGTGGTGCTGATGCAGCTGAGGAGAAGACATCTTTCGATGTTGTCCTCGCTGAGGTAGGTGCTGCAAAGCTCCAGGTTGTAAAGGCAGTTAAGGAAGCTTGCGGTCTTGGCTTGAAGGAAGCTAAGGACCTCGTAGACGCTGCTCCTGCTAAGATCAAGGAAGGTCTCTCTAAGGAAGAGGCTGAGAACTTGAAGAAGGCTATCGAGGAGTCAGGTGCTAAGGTAGAGCTCAAGTAATAACAGCTTACAATTCAAATGTCGGGTTTAACGCTGCTAAGCAGTATTTAGGAAAGGTTAACCCGATATTTTAAAATTAGCAAATATGGTTAGGATCTTCCAAGTAGGTGGGTCCTAACCTTTTTGTGTCTTTCCGCTTATTTAGATTTTTTATCACCCATAATAACTTCTGATGGCTTCAAAAATTGTTGATAACAGAGTAAATTTTGCCAGCGTCCATAATCCGTTGCCATATCCGGATTTCCTCGATGTGCAGTTAAAGTCTTTCAAGGACTTCTTACAGTTAGACACTCCGCCTGAGGAACGCAAGAATGACGGTTTGTATAAGGTGTTCTCAGAGAACTTCCCTATCACCGACACACGTAACAATTTCGTTCTTGAGTTCTTGGATTACTATATCGACCCGCCACGCTACTCCATTGATGAGTGTCTTGAGCGCGGTCTTACATATAGCGTACCTTTAAAGGCTAAGATGAAACTCTACTGTACGGATCCCGATCACGAAGACTTCGGCACATTCATACAGGACGTATTCCTTGGCACTATCCCATACATGACCGATAACGGCACATTCGTTATCAACGGTGCAGAGCGCGTTGTTGTTTCGCAGTTGCATCGTTCGCCAGGTGTGTTCTTTGGTCAGGGTGTGCACGCCAATGGTACAGTGCTCTACTCGGCACGTATCATCCCATTCAAGGGTTCATGGATTGAGTTCGCTACCGACATCAACAACGTGATGTATGCTTACATCGACCGTAAGAAGAAGTTGCCCGTAACAACTCTTCTGCGTGCTATGGGCTTCGAGCAGGATAAGGATATCCTTCAGATATTCGACCTTGCTGAGGAAGTGAAGGTGAACAAGAAGAACATGAAGGCCGCCATCGGTCGCAAGCTCGCTGCACGTGTATTGAAGACCTGGAACGAGGACTTCGTAGACGAGGATACAGGCGAGGTTGTATCTATCGAGCGTAACGAGATGATTATGGAGCGCGAGACAGTGCTCACCGAGGAGAACATCGATGACATCCTCGAGTCGGGCAGTGCTTCTATCCTTCTCCACAAGGATGCAGAGGCAGCTACACGCTACTCAATCATCTTCAACACACTCGCTAAGGACCCGTCTAACTCTGAGAAGGAGGCAGTGCTCTACATCTATCGTCAGCTCCGCAATGCTGACCCTGCTGATGACGCATCAGCACGCGAGGTGTTCCAGAATATATTCTTCTCTGACAAGCGTTACGACCTCGGCGAGGTAGGACGCTACCGTATCAATAAGAAGCTTGGTCTCGACATCGACTCTGAGACACGTGTTCTTACAAAGGAGGATATCATTGCCATCATCCGCTATCTCATCCAGTTGGTTAACTCTAATGCAACTGTTGACGATATTGACCACCTCTCTAACCGTCGCGTACGCACCGTAGGCGAGCAGCTCAGCAACCAGTTCTCTATCGGTCTGGCACGTATGAGCCGCACTATCCGCGAGCGTATGAACGTGCGTGATAATGAGGTGTTCCAGCCGACCGACCTTATCAACGCCAAGACTATCTCAAGCGTTGTTAGCTCGTTCTTCGGAACCAACCCATTGTCGCAGTTCATGGACCAGACCAACCCGCTTGCCGAGGTTACTCACAAGCGTCGTCTCTCGGCCCTTGGTCCTGGCGGTCTTTCACGTGAGCGTGCAGGTTTCGAGGTGCGCGACGTTCACTACACACACTACGGACGTCTTTGCCCGATTGAGAGTCCTGAGGGTCCGAACATCGGTCTTATCTCGTCTCTCTGCGTTTATGCAACTATCAACGAGCTCGGCTTCATCGCCACTCCTTACCGCCGTGTAAAGGATTCGCTCGTCGACCTCAATAACGACCACGTTGTTTACCTCACCGCTGAGGAGGAGGAAGACCACGTAATCGGTCAGGGTAATGCTCCTCTGCGTGAGGACGGCTCGTTCATCCGCGACAACGTTAAGTGTCGTCAGAACGCTGAGTTCCCCGTAGTACCGCCATCAGACGTAGACCTCATGGACGTTGCTCCGCAGCAGATTGCATCTGTATCAGCAGGTCTTATCCCGTTCTTGGAGCACGACGACGGTCACCGCGCACTCATGGGATGTAACATGATGCGCCAGGCAGTGCCATTGCTTCACAACGATGCACCTATCGTAGGTACGGGTCTTGAGAAGCAGGTGTGCGAGGACTCTCGTACAATGATTACTGCAGAGGGCGAAGGCGTTATCGAATACGTTGACGCTACAACAATCCGCATCCTCTACGACCGCACCGACGATGAGGAGTTCGTAAGCTTCGAGCCGGCTCTCAAGGAGTACCGCATACCGAAGTTCCGCCGCACCAACCAGAACATGACCATCGACTTGCGTCCTATCTGCAACAAGGGTCAGCGCGTTAAGAAGGGCGACATCCTCACCGAGGGTTATGCTACAGAGAATGGTGAGCTCGCACTCGGTCGTAACCTCCTCGTGGCTTACATGCCGTGGAAGGGTTACAACTATGAGGACGCTATCGTGCTTTCAGAGCGTATGATTCGCGACGACGTGCTTACATCTGTACACGTTGACGAGTACTCACTCGACGTTCGCGAGACAAAGCGTGGCATGGAGGAGTTCACAAGCGATATTCCTAACGTTTCAGAGGAAGCTACAAAGGACCTCGACGACAATGGTATCGTTCGCATCGGTGCACGTATCGAGCCAGGCGACATCCTTATCGGTAAGATTTCGCCGAAGGGCGAGAGCGATCCGTCGCCGGAGGAGAAACTGCTCCGCGCCATCTTCGGCGATAAGGCAGGCGACGTGAAGGACTCTTCACTCAAGGCAAACCCATCGCTCAGCGGTGTTGTTATCGACAAGAAACTCTTCTCTCGTGCCGTTAAGACACGCGAGTCGAAGAAACAGGACAAGGTGATACTCGCTAAGATTGACGAGGAGTACGAGGCAAAGAACGACGACTTGAAGGACATCCTTGTTGACAAGCTCCTCACACTTACCGAGGACAAGGTTTCGCAGGGTGTTAAGGACTACTCAGGTGCTGAGATTATCACAAAGGGCACCAAGTTCACAGCTACAATGCTGAAGAACCTCGAGTACGACGGCATTCAGTCGAACGACTGGACCGGCGACGAGCACACCGATAAGCTCATTTCTAAGCTCATCATGAACTACATACGCAAGTACAAGCTGCTCGACGCAGAACTCAAGCGTAAGAAGTTCGCTATCACTATCGGCGACGAGCTGCCGTCAGGCATCCTCCAGATGGCTAAGGTCTATGTAGCTAAGAAGCGTAAGATCGGCGTAGGTGATAAGCTTGCAGGTCGTCACGGTAACAAGGGTATCGTATCTAAGATTACACGTATGGAGGATATGCCATTCCTCGAGGACGGTCGTCCAGTCGACTTGGTACTGAACCCGCTTGGTGTGCCTTCACGTATGAACCTCGGTCAGATCTTCGAGGCTATCCTCGGTGCTGCTGGTCGTAAGCTCGGTGTTAAGTTCGCTACACCTATCTTCGACGGCGCTCACCTTGAGGACCTCTCTGAATGGACAGACAAGGCAGGTCTGCCGCATCTCTGCTCAACCCACCTCTACGATGGTGAGACAGGCGAGCGCTTCGACCAGCCAGCTACAGTAGGTGTGACATACTTCTTGAAACTCGGTCACATGGTTGAGGACAAGATGCACGCCCGTTCTATCGGTCCGTACTCGCTCATCACACAGCAGCCACTCGGTGGTAAGGCACAGTTCGGTGGTCAGCGTTTCGGTGAGATGGAGGTTTGGGCTATCGAGGCATTCGGTGCCAGCCACGTGCTTCAGGAAATTCTGACAATCAAGTCCGACGATACAGTGGGCCGTTCTAAGGCTTACGAGGCTATCGTTAAGGGCGACCCAATGCCTACACCAGGCATCCCAGAGTCGCTCAACGTGCTCTTGCATGAGCTCCGCGGTCTTGGTCTGAGCATCAAACTTGATTAATCCGAACATCCCAAAACTATAGAAATATATGGCTTTCAAGAAAGATATAAAAGTTAAGAATAATTTCACGAAGATTACCATCGGACTCGCCTCTCCGGAGGAAATCCTGGAAAATTCGTATGGTGAGGTTACCAAGCCAGAGACCATCAACTATCGCACCTATAAGCCCGAGCGCGACGGCTTGTTCTGCGAGCGCATCTTCGGTCCGACACGCGACTATGAGTGTGCCTGCGGCAAGTACAAGCGCATCCGTTACAAGGGTATCGTTTGCGACCGATGCGGTGTTGAGGTGACAGAGAAGAAGGTACGCCGTGAGCGTAGCGGACACATCGAGCTCGTTGTGCCAGTGGCTCACATCTGGTACTTCCGCTCGCTGCCTAACAAGATTGGTTACTTGCTCGGTATGCCGACAAAGAAGCTCGATGCTGTTATCTACTACGAGAAGTACGTAGTTATCCAGCCAGGTGCGTTCGAAGGACGCACCGACGAGCAGGGCGAGGAGTACAACGGTTCGCACAAGATGGACCTCCTCTCAGAGGAAGAGTATCTCGACATCATCGAGAACAAGCTCGGCTCTGAGAACGACCTTCTTGAGGACACCGACCCGAATAAGTTCATCGCAAAGATGGGTGCAGAGGCTGTTTACGACCTGCTCGCAGGTCTCGACCTCGACTCTCTTTCATACGAGTTGCGCGACCGTGCCAACAACGACTCTTCGCAGCAGCGTAAGACAGAGGCTTTGAAGCGTCTGCAGGTTGTAGAGGCATTCCGTGGAAGCAAGGGCGTAAACCGTCCGGAGTGGATGATCATGAAGATTATCCCTGTTACTCCGCCGGAGCTCCGTCCGCTCGTTCCGTTGGACGGTGGTCGTTTCGCAACATCCGACCTCAACGACCTCTATCGTCGTGTTATTATCCGTAACAACCGTCTGAAGCGTCTCGTAGAGATCAAGGCTCCTGAGGTAATCCTCCGCAACGAGAAGCGTATGCTTCAGGAGGCAGTAGACAGCCTCTTCGACAACTCACGCAAGTCGAGTGCCGTTAAGAGCGATGCCAACCGTCCGCTGAAGTCACTTTCCGACTCGCTGAAGGGTAAGCAGGGACGTTTCCGTCAGAACCTCCTCGGTAAGCGTGTCGACTACTCAGCACGTTCGGTTATCGTTGTAGGTCCGGAGCTGAAGATGGGCGAGTGCGGTCTGCCGAAACTTATGGCAGCCGAGCTCTACAAGCCGTTCATCATCCGCAAACTCATCGAGCGCGGCATCGTGAAGACCGTGAAGAGTGCTAAGAAGATTGTTGACCGTCGCGAGCCGGTTATCTGGGATATCCTCGAGAACGTTATGAAGGGTCACCCCGTAATGCTCAACCGTGCGCCGACACTTCACCGTCTCGGTATTCAGGCGTTCCAGCCGAAACTCATCGAGGGTAAGGCAATCCAGCTCCACCCGTTGGCATGTACAGCGTTCAACGCCGACTTCGACGGTGACCAGATGGCTGTTCACCTCCCGTTGAGCAACGAGGCTATCCTCGAGGCTCAGGTGCTGATGCTTCAGAGCCACAACATCCTCAACCCTGCCAATGGTGCTCCTATCACAGTGCCGTCACAGGATATGGTGCTCGGTCTCTACTATATCACAAAGCTCCGCCCAGGTGCTAAGGGCGCAGGCCTTTCGTTCTACGGCGACGAGGAAGCTATCATCGCTTACAACGAGGGCAAGTGCGACCTCCACGCTCCGGTTAAGGTAATTGTGAAGGACCTCGTAGACGGCCAGCTCCAGAAGCGTATGGTGGAGACATCTGTCGGACGTGTCATCGTCAACCAGATCATCCCGGAGGAAGTAGGCTTCTTCAATGATATCATCTCTAAGAAGACACTGCGCGGACTCATCTCCGACGTTATTAAGGCTGTAGGTATGGCTCGCGCCTGCGAGTTCCTCGACGGTATCAAGAACCTCGGTTACCGCATGGCTTACGTTGCAGGTCTTTCGTTCAACCTTGACGATATCATCATCCCGCCAGAAAAGAAGGAAATCGTGGATCGCGGTCATGAAGAGATTCGCGCCATCCAGGACAACTATAACATGGGCTTCATCACTGAGAACGAGCGTTACAACCAGGTAATCGATACTTGGACTCACGTGAACAACGACCTCGCAAGCATCCTTATGAAGGAGATGACCGAGGCAGACCAGGGCTTCAACGCCGTATTCATGATGCTCGACTCTGGTGCCCGTGGTTCTAAGGACCAGATCAAGCAGCTCTCAGGTATGCGTGGTCTTATGGCTAAGCCTATGAAGGCAGGTGCTGAGGGACATCAGATTATCGAGAACCCGATTATCTCTAACTTCAAGGAGGGTATGTCAGTGCTCGAGTACTTCATCGCTTCGCACGGTGCCCGTAAGGGTCTTGCCGATACCGCTATGAAGACAGCCGACGCCGGTTACCTTACACGTCGTCTTGTAGACGTTTCGCACGACGTAATCATCTCTGAGGAGGATTGCGGCACACTGCGCGGTCTTGTCTGCACAGCGTTGAAGAACGGCGACGAGATAGTTTCTTCACTCGGCGAGCGCATCCTCGGTCGTGTGTCAGTACACGACGTTGTCGACCCACGCACAGGCGAGGTTATCGTCAACGCAGGCGAGGAGATTACAGAGGCTAAGGCACAGCTCATCGAGAACTCTCCAATCGAGAGCGTAGAGATTCGTTCAGTGCTCACTTGCGAGAGCAAGAAGGGTGTCTGCATGAAGTGCTACGGCCGCAACCTTGCTACACAGCGCATGGTACAGCTCGGCGAAGCTGTCGGTGTCATCGCAGCTCAGGCTATCGGTGAGCCGGGTACACAGCTTACTCTCCGTACCTTCCACGCCGGTGGTGTGGCTGGTAACGCAGCAGCCAACGCTTCTATCACAGCAAAGAACGACTGCAAGCTTAAGTTCGAGGACCTCCGTGTCGTTCCGTTCGTAGAGAACAACGGCGAGAAGGATATCAACTGCCAGATGGTAGTGAGCCGTCTTACAGAGTTGCAGTTCGTCGACCCGAATACCGACATCGCACTCGCTTCTGTCAACGTGCCTTACGGTTCTTCGCTCTACTTCAAGGAGGGCGACGTTGTCAAGAAGGGCGACCTCATCGCTAAGTGGGACCCGTTCAACGCCGTTATCGTTACCGAGTACGCAGGTACTCTCCGCTTCAACGACGTTATTGAGGGTATCACATACCGCGCTGAGACCGACGAGGCGACAGGTCTTACCGAGAAGATCATCACCGACTCTAAGGACAAGTCGAAGGTTCCGACCTGCGACGTGCTCGACGCAAACGGTGAGGTAATCGGTACATACAACTTCCCGGTAGGCGGCCACGTAGTATGCGACGACGGTCAGACCGTCAAGACCGGTACCACTCTCGTTAAGATTCCACGTGCAGCAGGTTCTGCAGGCGATATCACCGGTGGTCTCCCACGTGTAACCGAGCTCTTCGAGGCTCGCAACCCGTCTAACCCAGCTGTCGTATCAGAAATCGACGGTGAGGTAACAATGGGTAAGGTGAAGCGTGGCAACCGCGAGATCATCGTTACATCGAAGACTGGCGACCAGCGCAAGTACCTCGTATCGCTCTCTAAGCAGATTCTTGTACAGGAGCACGATGCCGTACGCGCAGGCACACCGCTTTCTGACGGTATCATAACTCCGGGCGACATCCTCGCCATCAAGGGTCCTACCGCCGTTCAGGAGTACATCGTTAACGAGGTGCAGGACGTTTACCGTCTGCAGGGTGTGAAGATCAACGACAAGCACTTCGAGATTATCGTTCGCCAGATGATGCGCAAGGTACAGATCGACGAGCCGGGCGATACAACATTCCTCGAGCAGGAGATGGTAGACAAGCTCGACTTCGCTGAGGAGAACGACCGCATCTGGGGCAAGAAGTACGTCACCGACGCAGGTGACTCTGACGTGCTCAAGGTTGGTCAGATTGTTTCGGCACGCAAGCTGCGCGATGAGAACTCAAGCCTCAAGCGCCGCGACCTCCGTCTCGTTCAGGTTCGCGATACCGTGCCTGCTACATCTACACAGATCCTGCAGGGTATCACACGCGCCGCACTCCAGACCAAGAGCTTCATCTCGGCTGCTTCGTTCCAGGAGACAACCAAGGTGCTCAACGAGGCTGCTATCCGCGGTAAGGTCGACTTCCTTGAGGGTATGAAGGAGAACGTTATCTCCGGTCACCTCATCCCGGCAGGTACCGGTCTGCGTCAGTGGGACAAGCTCATCGTGGGTTCACGCGAG
>ENA-OOXT01002410-OOXT01002410.1-human-gut-metagenome-genome-assembly--contig:-NODE-2410-length-10540-cov-1.903004_pt1 | contig 10540 bp, 10 predicted proteins | sample MGYA00241590_ERZ501349 | MGnify/ENA primary metagenome ERZ501349 (study PRJEB25962, sample SAMEA2042838) | human gut metagenome | biome: human gut; feature: human-associated habitat; material: faeces...
CAAAGAGCCTGAGTGGATGATCTTCAAGCCTGACACATTCAAGCTCACAAGAAAGCTCAAGGGTATTGAGACCCTTTGTATCCTTACTGAGGACGGTTTCCAAGTGGGCGGTTTCAACTTTGAAAAGGTCAGCCGTGAATTTGCGGTGAATAATGCGGCTGATGCTGACAACATTTATGGTGACAAGTTCACAAAGGGCGAAAAGTGTGTGACCGAGATAGGCAATAATGTTATGCTTGATTTCGGCGAGTTCGATTTTTCTGAAAAACAGCCGAGCAGGCTCGTTATAAGCGGAAAGTCACCGCTTGCCCTCAACAGCATACATCTTATTTTGAATGGCAGTGAGGACGAAAACCGAATACTCTGCGAGTTCAGGACAGATGACAGCGAAAATTATGCCCAGAAGAGCTTTGATATCTCAGGTATCAGCGGCAAACAGAAGGTTTCATTTGCGTTCCTGCCGGGAAGCAACTTTGACTTTGAATATTTCAGATTTGAGTAATAAAAACGCTCCGTACAGATTTTGTACGGAGCGCTTGCTAGTTCTGAAAGTTTATTATCTCGTTGGTTATCATAGGGTAGGCAATAAGCTTGGCGGAGTCAAGGTCTTCTTTGTACATATCAACAGCGGATATCTGATGTCCGTTGTAGGTGGTGTAATAGTAAATGCCCTTTTCAGTATTGCAGCAGCTTGTATAAATGGTTATCTCATACTTGCTCTCTGCCACCTCGCAGCAGCCTCTCTGCTGGTCTACTGAACCAAGTATATGGAAGAACTGGCTTACACTCTCCATCTCGTCACTTCCAGATACTGCATTAAGCTTTGTAAATGCCACTTTAACAAATCGTGACTGGCTTGAAAGATAAGATGCGTACGGCGATACTGCCTATCTGATAATGTCCGATACCTAAAAAGCGTCCGTTCGTACCATAAACTTCTACCAAGTCGCCTTCTTCCGGTTCACCTTCGATTGTTTGGATAGCACCGGAGAATACCCACGGGTGGAAACGTAGCAACGATTCCTCTTTTTTCGGTTTGAGAAATACTTTACACTCCTTCATTTATATCTGTTTCAATTGATTGTATATTTTCAGGCAGGCCCATGCGTCAAGGGCTGCATATTTTTTCTGTGCGTCGCTGAGGACGTCGGCTTCCCAGTTGCTCAGACGCTGTCCTTTCGAGATCTTCTTGTTGAAGAGGATGGCGTATATCTTTTGCAGGCTGGCGTCTTCGATGCCGAACTGCCCGACATAATTCTGCAAGTCCAGGAAGTTGGCGGGTTGTATGTCCGTGCGTTTCCGCATCGCCCCGAAATCGTCGCGCAGTGAAAGGCCTATCTTCAGCACCTTTTCATTCGCCAGAAATTCTTCCAATGCTTCCGGAATACCGATCCGGTTCAGGCGGAACAGAAAACAGGCTTCGTCGGTCGATATTTGCATAAGCGATATTTTGTAACGTTGTCCTTTCTTGAAGCTCGGACGGGTTTCCGTGTCGAACCCGACGGACTGGAATTCGGAGAGGTAGCCGACTGCTTTCTCAACATCCCTCAATGTGTCGATCACAATGATCCTTCCGGTAAATTCTTCTAAGGGAAGCTCGGATATTGCCTCTTTTGTTATCGAATGTGTGTATTGTTGTGTCATTCTTCTTTGTCGGTTTCTAAAAGTTCTTCATCGCTGTATCGCACGGCGTGGAGTGCTTTTAATGCGTTTAATAATTGTTGTCCCCAGAATTCGCAGAAGTTTTTACGACACAATACGATTGCCTCGAGCATAACTTCTTCATTGCCTTGACGGAACAGAGAGATGAAATTACCCGTATCTTGGTAAACATCGGCCAGATTCTCCGAGATAAAGGCGGCGATCGGCGTGTCGCTGTATTGCATATCCGGATGGAACGTTTCGAGATAGGAGTCTTTTTCTCCGAGCAGTCCGGCGATCCGGTTGCGGACCGATTCGTACATGTCTTCCGTGACGGTCAATTCCGGTTCTGCATCTTCGTCTTCTTCCGCTTCGGGTAGAAGGGTGGCTTTCAGATACAGCAAGGGCAAGATCTTGACTGCCTTATCCAGAAAGTCGAAAAGACCGGTATTGCCGGCGTTCTCGACAAACGTACAAAATTCCAGTGCAACTGTTACGAATTCCAGCGTATTGCGTTCGTATATCGGGTTGTTCTCTTTTTCCATGCTAATTATCTTAGTAGATACCTTGCGTTTATAATCTGCAAAAGTAGCAATTTTTTCTTTGTAAAGCTAATATAGGATACCGCACCCAAATGTTTTGCCGGAATTTTGAGATTGGAGCCTAAGGGAAATGCGAATGTCGTAGGGAACTTGAAATTTTCTATGTACATTTGCGTGTTGTAAATTTAATTGTGTAATGGCTAAAAAGACGACTGCAAAACAAAATACGAATAACGGGGAAAGTAAATTTAAAGGGATTCGGAACTTTTTTACCAGCGAGCGGACCCGTTTTATTACCGGATTGGTTATTTCCATTGTTACCATATATGTAGGTCTGGCATTGATTTCGTTTTTCTTTACGGGAGGGGCGGATCAGAGCAAGATCGAGAATATCCCGTTGTCGGACCTGGTGATCAATCGTGGATCAGTAGAGAACTGGACGGGGGTGCGCGGGGCTTTTCTTGCCGATTTGCTGATGAACCGGTGGTTTGGGATTTCTTCTTTCCTGATCCTGTTTTTCCTCGGTTCAGTCGGAGCGAAGCTAATGAACCTGAGCCGGGTATCGTTGTTGAAACGTTTCCTGTTTAGTGCGGCCATGCTGATATGGGGATCGTTGTTCTTTGCTTTTATCTTTATCCGCGGATATGAAGATACGTTTATTTATTTGGGGGGACAGCACGGATATTATTTGTCGGAGGTGATGATGAATAATATCGGGATACCGGGAACGGTCCTGCTGCTGGTCGGCTTGTTCCTGATTGTTGCGATCTTCACCAGTAAACGGACGATCCCGTTCCTGCAAAATGTCTTCTCTTTCGGATGGCTAAAGAACCGTTTGAAACGGGATAAGAGTGAAACGACGGAAGTGCCGGAAGAGGAAGAAGATGTGGAAGGGGAAGCAGAGGTTTATGCCCCTGTTGAAAAAACAGTGGCTGCACCTCAGCCTGTTGCATATCGTGAGACAGTAGAAGAAAACATCGGGCCGGACGAGTATGTTTTCGATACGGAAACCGAGATGCGGAAAGCCGAAGTGGAAACGGAAGTCCCGCAAAAGGATGATTTTGAATTTGAAGTAGCCCGTGGGGATGATCCGGTTGTCGAGGCCGGCAATGGCAATAACACGATTTTCGAAGTGGAAGTGCCCGAAGAAGAGGAGGAATTCGATCAGTCTCAATTGGGTAAATATGATCCACGCCTGGACTTGTCCCGTTATATGTTCCCGACGCTCGACCTGTTGAAATTTTATGATTCGGGCAATGTCGAGGTAAACCGCGAAGAATTGGAAGAGAACCAGCAGATGATCAAGCGGACGTTGGAGGACTTCGGTATCAATATCGCTTCTATCAAGGCGACAGTCGGACCGACGGTTACGCTCTATGAGATCATCCCGGAAGCAGGTGTGCGTATTTCCAAGATTAAGAATCTGGAAGATGACATTGCTTTGAGCCTTTCAGCCTTGCAGATCCGTATTATCGCACCGATGCCGGGTAAAGGAACGATCGGAATCGAGGTTCCGAACAATAAGCCGCAGACTGTTTCGATGCAGTCGGTGGTCGCTTCGCGTAAATTCCAGGAATGTACGTATGATTTGCCGGTGGCGATCGGAAGGACGATTGTCAACGAAGTGTTTATGTTCGACTTGTGCAAGACTCCCCACCTGTTGGTGGCTGGTGCGACCGGACAAGGTAAATCGGTCGGCTTGAATGCGATTATCACCTCTTTGCTGTATAAGAAGCATCCGGCCGAATTGAAGTTCGTGATGGTCGATCCCAAGCAGGTGGAATTTAGCATTTATTCGAAGATCGAACGCCATTATCTGGCGAAATTGCCGAATGCCGACAAACCGATCGTGACGGAGCCGGGGGATGCGGTGGCGACTTTGAACTCTTTGGTGATCGAGATGGAAAATCGTTATAAATTATTGGTGGAGGCTTCGGCGCGTAATATAAAGGAATATAATGAAAAATTCATTTCCCGCCGTCTGAATCCGGAGAAAGGACATCGGTTTCTGCCTTATATCGTTGCAATCGTTGATGAGTTTGCCGACTTGATTGCGACTTCTGGCAAAGAGATCGAGTTGCCGATCTCGCGTATTGCGGCTAAGGCTCGTGCGGTTGGTATCCATATGATCCTGGCAACCCAGCGCCCGGATACGAAAGTGATTACAGGGACGATCAAGAGTAACTTCCCGAGCCGTATTGCGTTTAAGGTGATGTCTCAGATTGACTCCCGTACGATTTTGGATACCCCGGGGGCTAACCGTTTGATCGGTAAGGGAGATATGCTGGTTCTGATTACCGGAAGCAGCGAGCCGACGCGTGTTCAGTGTGCGTTTGTCGATACGCCGGAAGTGGAAGATATCGTGAATTATGTCGGTGCGCAGATGGCTTATCCGACTGCTTATTTGTTGCCTGAATATATAGGTGAAGGCGGTGAATCTTCTTCGGCCGGGACGGTGGATCTGTCGGATCGAGACCCGTTGTTCGATGAAGCAGCCCGTCTGATTGTGATCCAGCAGCAGGGTTCGACTTCGCTTATCCAGCGAAAGTTTGCAATCGGTTACAACCGTGCAGGTCGCTTGATGGATCAATTGGAAGCGGCGGGTATTGTCGGTCCTTTCGAGGGTAGTAAAGCCCGTCAGGTCTTGATTCAGGACGAATACAGCCTGGAGCAGTTGTTGAATTCGTTGAAATGATTTATGAGTTATGGGGATGGGCTGTTGGTTTATCTATATTGACATGTTTTGAGTGCTATAAGCCCTTTTTGAGATCTGCTAATGATTGGGAGTTTAAATCATAAATAAAAAACGACATGAAAAGAGATAATAAAATAAAAGTTTGCCGCATTTTGGCTGTTGTTTTCCTGTGTTTTTGGACTATATCCGGTGTGAGGGTATTGGCACAGAACGCTACGTCCATTTTGGATAAGGCTGCTTCTGCTTATGAAGATTCTAACGGCTTGACTGCTTACTTTACGATGCAGACACGTTCGGATGTGCAGAAAGTGTCGGAAAGCTTTGATGGTACGGTCGATATTAAAGGTGATAAATTCGTACTGAAGACTCCTGATATGATCACTTGGTTTGATGGAACGACACAATGGTCGTTTGTCGAGCGTAATGAGGAAGTCAATGTTTCCACCCCGACCGGCGAGGAGTTGCAGGCTACGAATCCGACCCTGTTGCTCCGTTCCTATGAAAAAGGATTTACCGCTAAATATAAGGGCGAGAGCACGTCTCCGAGCGGCAAAGCTGCTCATGATATCGAGCTGGTTCCTAAAAAGAAAAGCGATATCGTACGGGTGGAGCTCCAGATAGAGAAGTTTTCCGGTCTTCCGGCTTCGATCGCCGTTTTTTCAAAGAATGGGATCAGCAGTACGATCCGTATCAGCAAAATGAAAACGGGAGTAAACCAACCGGATAGCTATTTTGTTTTTAACGAAAAAGACTATCCTGATGCTGAAATAATAGATTTGAGGTGATTTATGAATTATGATTTTATTATCGACGCATAAATCATAATCCATAAATTATCAATCATAACTCATAAATCATAAAACGATGAATACAACTCAGAATGAAAAAGTTCGTTGCCTGATTATCGGTTCAGGCCCTGCCGGTTATACTGCGGCTATCTATGCTTCACGTGCAAATCTGTCCCCTGTCCTCTACGAAGGCATTCAGCCGGGCGGACAGCTTACGACTACTACCGAAGTAGAGAATTTTCCCGGTTATCCCGAAGGCGTTACCGGTACGGAACTGATGGAAGACTTGCGGAAGCAGGCTGCCCGTTTCGGTGCTGATATCCGCGTTGGCATTGCGACTGAGACAGATTTGTCTGCTGCTCCCTATAAAGTGACGATTGACGGTGAAAAAGTGATTGAGACGGAAACGCTGATCATCTCGACCGGTGCGACTGCCAAATATTTAGGATTGCCGGATGAGCAGAAATATGCCGGAATGGGTGTTTCGGCTTGTGCGACTTGCGACGGTTTTTTCTATCGTAAGAAAGTGGTGGCTGTTGTAGGTGGTGGTGATACGGCTTGTGAAGAAGCACTTTATCTGTCCAGCTTGGCAAAACAAGTGTATCTGATTGTCCGCAAACCGTATTTGCGTGCATCCAAAGTCATGCAAGAACGTGTCCTGAACACTCCGAATATCACGGTCTTGTTCGAGCATAACACGATCGGTCTTTTCGGTGAAGACGGTGTCGAAGGTGCACATCTGGTAAAACGGATGGGTGAACCGGACGAAGAAAAGGTGGATATAGCAATTGACGGTTTCTTCTTGGCTATCGGTCATACTCCGAATTCCAAGATATTCAAACCCTGGGTCGAAACAGACGAGGTTGGCTATATTAAGACGGTTCCGGGTACGCCGAAGACAAGAGTGCCGGGGGTATTTGCTGCCGGAGACGTGGCTGATCCACATTATCGCCAAGCCATTACGGCTGCAGGTAGCGGTTGTGCGGCTGCAATCGAGGCGGAGCGCTATTTGTCGGAGATTGGAAAATAATTTCATTGAACTTATTCTCTCGTTATGAAACACTTGAAACTCTCTCTTCTTTTTCTTTTGTGTGTACTGATGGCGGTTCCCGTGTCGGCTAAAAGAAAGACAAAGGTGATCGCTCATCGCGGTTATTGGAAAACGGAAGGGTCCGCCCAAAACTCTATTCGTTCGTTGGAGCGGGCGAATGAGATCAAAGTATACGGTTCCGAGTTTGACGTACACCTGACAGCTGATAATGTCCCGGTTGTGTACCATGACCGTAAAATAGAAGGAAAGGATATCCAGACGGCCTCCTATGCGGAGCTGAAAGACCTGAAACTTTCGAACGGCGAAACGCTTCCGACGTTGGAACAGTATTTGGACAGGGCGAAGAAGCTGAAAAAGACCAAGCTGATTTTCGAATTGAAATCCCATGCGACTCCCCTGCGGGATCGGGAAGCGGCAAAGATTGTAGTCGACATGGTGAACGGTAAGAAATTGACGAAACGCACCGAATATATCGCTTTCAGTTTGGAAGCCGCAAAGGAGCTTCACCGTCTGTCCCCGAAGACTCCGGTCTACTACCTGAACGGCGACTTGTCTCCGAAACAGTTGAAAGAACTCGGTTTTGCCGGTCTCGACTATAATTATAAGGTGATGCAGAAACATCCGGAATGGTTTGCCGAAGCAAAAGATCTGAAACTGAAAATCAATGTCTGGACGGTCAATGATCCTCAGGTGATGGAAGAGATGATCGAGAAGCGTGTGGACTTTCTGACTACCGACTATCCCGAAGAAGCGCAAAAAGCAGTACATTTGTACCGCTGAATAAATGTGTGAAATGAGAAAATATTGCCTGTCGTTATTGCTCTTGTTACTGACATTGGTTTCGAATGCAGTCGAACCTCCCAAGCGTGAGATTCGGGGAGTGTGGCTGACAACTGTTTATGGTCTGGACTGGCCACGTAAGCCGGCAACGACGGAGACGGGGCGAAAGGCGCAACAACGCGATGTCTGTGACATTCTGGACCGTTTGCAGGATGCGAATTTCAATACTGTTTTTTTGCAGGTCCGTATGCGTGGCGATGTCATCTGGCGTTCGGCTATTGAACCGGCAAGCAAAATTTTCTCTGGAAAATATGGAATGATGCCGGGATATGATCCGCTGGCTTTCGTGGTCGACGAATGCCACAAACGGGGGATGGAATGCCATGCTTGGTTTGTAACTTTCCCGCTAGGCACGGACAAGAGTGTGATAGAACAGGGAAAGCTCTCGGTTGTCAGGCGTCAGCCGAAACTCTGCAAGCGTCATAACGGCGAATGGTATTTAGACCCCGGCGTTCCTGGAACTTCCGACTATGTGTTGTCTTTAGTGAAGGAGTTGGTGAACGGATACGATATCGACGGCATCCATTTCGATTATATCCGCTATCCGGAACAGGCAAAATCTTTCCCGGATAAAAACTTGTATAATAAATATGGTAAGAAACGCCCGCTGGCAGAATGGCGCCGGGAGAATATCAATAAGATGGTTTACCGCATTTATGACTGGGTGAAATCGGTAAAGCCTTGGATACAGGTCAGCAGTTCGCCGCTCGGCAAGTATAACCGCATCGAACGTGTTCCGAACGCCGGATGGACGGCTTATGAAAGTGTCTTCCAGGATCCGAAAATGTGGATGCAGAACGGGAAGCAGGATATGATCGTCCCGATGATGTATTACCTGCATGATAACTTTTTCCCGTTTGTTGACAATTGGGTAGATAACCGCAACGGACGCCTTGTGGTTCCCGGATTGGGCGCGTACCGGATGTTGAAAGAAGAGGCAGACTGGACCGTCAACGATATAACGGATCAGATCGACTACAGCCGTTATTACGGAGGGGCCGGCTGTACATTCTTCCGTTGTGCGAATATCCTCGACAATACGAAAGGGATATACGATGAGTTGAAGGATAAATATTATAAATATCCGGCACAACTTCCTCCTTTGTCCTGGTTGGACGATACGGTTCCTGCAGCCCCGGAAGAGATACGGGTGGAAAAGGAAGAGGATGAGTTGAAGCTCTCCTGGCAGAAACCGGATTCGGTAAAGGACGTGTTGACTTATACCGTCTATTATTCGCTGACGGATTCGATCAATCCGACATCCGCCCGGAATATCCTGATGACAGGAATCCGGGATACTTCCATCTATCTGCCTGTCGATACGACTTCGGAGCGGGGATATATATTTTCCGTTTCATCTTCCACTCGCTATCATATAGAAAGCGTGCTATCGAAAGAAACCTATTATTATCTTTCTAAATATCCTAAATAATATTAACGGTTTGGAAGGAAACCCTGGAATACTCCGGTGGACAATGGAGCTGGTTGCCCTTGCTAAAAAAGTAAGGGGCAAGTATATTTTGACATATCGCTTTATAGCATATTTAGGTATGGGTTACATAATTTGTGAAATCTGTGTCTAAAAATTGATACCGATTCCGATTATTTGCCAGAATACAGTATCTTTGTGCGTTTTCAAGAAAAATAATTTATCCGGAATGCAGCGTTTCGGATAATTTGAACATCATAATAAATGTATGGTCCTGGAAAGGGCATGAAGGCACACACTAAATGACGGAGAAACAACTGATAGAGGGTTGTAGGAATGGGGAAAGGCTGGCTCAGAAGGAGCTATACGAAACGTATTCCCGTAAAATGATGGGAGTTTGTCTGCGTTATGTTAGCGACAGGGAAACTGCCCGTGATTTGCTACAGGATGGTTTTGTGAAAGTCTTCACCAGTATGGATTCTTATTCGGGACTTGGGTCGTTTGAGGGGTGGATGCGAAAGATCTTTGTCAATTGTGCGTTGGAGTATTTGCGCAAATCGGATGTTTTGCGTGAAGCAGTCGATCTGGATAATACGGTGGAGTTGGTTCATCCAGATAGTTCTGCTATATCCGATATGTCGGCAGTCGAGTTGATGAAACTTGTGCAGGAGCTTCCTGCTGGTTTTCGTACAGTGTTTAATCTGTTTGCAATAGAAGGTTATTCACATAAGGAGATTAGCGAGATGATGAATATAACGGAGAGTACATCCCGGTCGCAGTTCACGCGTGCCAAACAATTATTGCAACGCAGGATTCATGAATTGTATTGAGTAATAAAGAAATGAAGGATAAGGAAAGAGATATATTTGACGATTTGTTCCGTTCGAAGTTACAAGACTTTGAAGCGGATACGATGCCGGGTGATTGGGAGGCAATAGCTGACCGTTTGCCGGTTAAAAAATCTGTCCCTTTCCGGCGGACTTTACGCTATTGGGGGGCTGCTGCTGTTATTTCTTTATTGGTTGTAACAGGAGGAGTCTATGTTTTTAACCGCGACCGGGAACATCTGCCTGTAGCCGAAACGATACAGAAAGAAACCGAGGCTGTTGAAAACAGGCTGACTGAACGATCCGAATCGGTGACACCAGCAGTCGTCGCTTCCAAGCCGGTTGACCGGATAGCAAAACGTGCTGTTGCGCAAGTTACGGCCGTAACTACGTCCCGGTCGGATATAACTGTAGACGAAGTTGTCCTTTCGCCAGAAGAAGATTGTGATACTGTTGTAGTGATTTCTTCTAAAATATCCGAAGCGTCCGAAGCGATAGCGGTGACCGAGACGGCAACGCTGACCGGAACACACTTTTTATTTGCGGATGCAGCGCCTGTGAAAACAGAAGAAAAGAAAGTACGGGCGAAAAGATGGAGTTTCGGAATGGGAGGTGGTAGCGTGAGTGCTGGAACATCTAATTCATTAAATGCCTATGCTTTGAAGAATACGTTGATGACGGATCAGGAACTGTTGCAATTGAATTCCCCGTATTTCAATAGTCAATC
>ENA-OOXT01002418-OOXT01002418.1-human-gut-metagenome-genome-assembly--contig:-NODE-2418-length-10509-cov-2.221733_pt1 | contig 10509 bp, 6 predicted proteins | sample MGYA00241590_ERZ501349 | MGnify/ENA primary metagenome ERZ501349 (study PRJEB25962, sample SAMEA2042838) | human gut metagenome | biome: human gut; feature: human-associated habitat; material: faeces...
CGCCCACCCGTACATAACCGGCTTCGGGCTTCAGCCTCGTACCGTGGCATTTGGGACAAAGGGTTTTGCCGCGATAACGCGCCAGCATAACGCGGTATTGTATCTTGTACTGGTTTTCCTGCAACATTTTAAAGAAAGCATTGATACCCTCGAAGTAGCGGGTTCCGTCCCACAGCATGCGGCGTTGTTCGTCTGTCAACTGGTAGTAGGGAGTGAAAATGGGGAATCCGGCTTTCTCCGCACCGCGTATCACCATGTCTTTCCATTCGCCCATTTTCTCGCCGCGCCAGCACACCACGGCGCCGTCGTATACGGAAAGGGAGCGGTTGGGGATGACGAGATGTTCGTCGATGCCCACGACACGTCCGAAGCCTTCGCATTCCGGACATGCGCCGATGGGGGAGTTGAACGAGAACATCTGGTCGTTGGGCTCTTCAAACGTGATGCCGTCCGCCTCGAACTTGGTACTGAAACGGTACAGGCTGGTAGTGCCGTCCGGTTGGTAGAAGCGCAGCAGGCAGGCTCCGTCACCCTCGTACATGGCGGTTTCGGCGGAGTCGGTGAGGCGGCTGACGGCATCTTTCTCGCCGGAAACCGTCATGCGGTCTACCAATAGGAATACGGTGTCACCGTCTTTAGGCTGATACTCGTCAATGCGCACCATTTCTCCGTTCACTTCCAACCGGTTGAACCCTTGCTTCAAGTCTATTTCCAGTTGCTGCTGCAAGGTACGTCCTTCGCGGAGCAATATCGGGGTGAGCACGGTATAGCGTTCCCTCAGGTTGCCGGAGCATGCAGTTCACGATGTCCTCGGTGGAGTGTTTCTTTACCTCCTGTCCGCTGACCGGACTGAAAGTCCGTCCCACACGGGCGTAGAGCAGGCGCAGGTATTCGTAGATTTCGGTAGAAGTGCCTACGGTGGAACGGGGATTGCGGCTGCTTACTTTCTGCTCGATGGCAATGGCAGGGGGGATACCCTTGATGAAATCGCATTCGGGCTTACTCATACGTCCCAAAAACTGGCGGGCATAACTGCTCAAGCTCTCCACGTAGCGGCGCTGCCCCTCGGCATATAATGTATCGAAAGCAAGTGAGGATTTTCCGGAACCGGACAGTCCGGTGATGACTACGAGTTTGTTACGGGGAATCTCTACGTCAATGTTCTTGAGGTTATTGACACGGGCTCCCTTTATGATAATCGATGTATTTTCTGCCATATAAAAGTCACTTATGTGATTTAGGATTTGCAAAGATAATGCAAACCGGGGTAGAATAAAACGAACCTGCTGGAAAAATCGTATCAGATAGGCAAGGTTAAGATTTGTTATACTTTAGGATGACTGCTAATTTACATTAAATAAAAGCACTAAATTCGCATCCGACTCCTTTTAATGTCCGAACATGGTAAAGCGTAATATAAAATGGCTTCTTGTTGTGCTGGTGTTAGGTTTATGCCCCTCAATCCTGCATGCCGAAGACCCTTATGGAGAGATGAAAGCTCTGGCAGATAGTGCGCAGAAAGTGTTGGGACAAGACCGATTGCCTTCCATCAATGCCCGGTGGATAAAACTTGCCCGCGAACTGAACGATACGGTACAGATTAGTGATGCCCATAACAACTTGATTTCTCATTATTATCAGTTGGGGGACATTGACCAATTGAAAGCCGCAACCTATGAATATATGGACTGGTGCTGGAAATACCAACGGACACGAGACCGGTATATGGCGTGGCGGCAGTACATTCAGCGTATGACGGAGAAAGGTATGCAGGAGGAGGCGATGGCTGAAACCGTCAGGCTCCATCAGGATGCCGAGCAAGCCCGGGACAAATACGGATTGGCATGTGGCGAAATGTGCATCGGGTATAACCATCGGGTCTTTGGAAACAACGTAAAACTGTGTATAGAGAATTACAACAATGCACTGAAACTTTTCGAGGAAGGCAGCTATTATCGTGACGCATACGTGGTGTTGCTTAATATTATCCAGACTTATCTTTCACGCAGTGAGTATGCAGAAGCCGGCGAGTATCTGAGTAAATTGTCGCAACTGGAGGACAAACTGGACCGTAAACAAGTCGGCATAGACCCTTCCCTGCACCTGCGTTTCTGTGAATTCAGGGTTATAGGCTTATTGGCCAATGAAGGTAGAAAGGCTACTGAGCCTTATATTGAGGAGACCGACCGCTTCTACCGTCAACATCCGAAGAGCTCGACGCCCGAAGCATGGTTTGGCTATAAGATAATGTGTTGCCGTATCCTCGGTGATTTGAAAGGTAACATTGCTTACGTGGATTCACTCATGGATTATCAGCATTCACTGGGGCTTTGCTATCCTTATAACCATTATATGAAAGGAGAACTGCAGGAACAGTTGGGCGATTATCGTGCGGCTTGCCGCAGTTATGCCAGATATGCCGCCGTGAGTGACTCCGTGCGTACGGCAGAAATGGATGACAAGCTAAGCAAATATACGGCACAGTTTGAGGTGGACCGGTTGAAGATGGAGAAGCTGGAGCTGAGTGCCAGATTGAACAAGGAACGACTGATGATAGCCTTGGCCGTTGGCGGACTGGTATTGTTGCTTTTGCTGCTCATTACTTATCTGTATATCCGCACCCTCTCCATGAACCGCAAGTTGGAAGCTGCACGCAGGGCGGTGGAAAAAATGAGCCAGGTCAAAAGTTCCTTTATACAGCATATCACCCATGAAATCCGTACTCCGTTGAATTCCATCGTCGGCTTTTCTACCTTGCTGGCTCAAGAGAAACTGGATGATGTGGAGAAACGCGAGTATGTTGAACAAGTGGAGGGCAACAATACATATCTGTTGAGTCTGATGGAGAACATACTCAATATTGCGGATATGGATTCGCGAGTGTGGGAGATGCCGCGGGAGGAGATAGAAGTGGATGCGTGTTGCAAGGAATGTATTGAGGGCTTCCGTCCGGAACTGAAGCCGGGAGTTGAACTGGAATATGTGCCTGCTTCCGGCATTATGGCCTTTTATGCAGCCCGGCAATGGCTGAAAATGGTGCTTGTGTCTTTGTTGGATAATGCGGTGAAGTTTACGGAAGAAGGTCATATACGCGTTTCCTGCGAGGAAGATAAGTCCCGGCATGTATTGCGCTTCGTGATAGAGGATACCGGTATAGGCATCAGGCCGGACGAATCGGACCGTATTTTCGAACGTTTTTATAAAGTGGACACGTTTACCAAAGGGTCCGGATTGGGGCTTGCCATAGCCAATGAGATAATGGAGTTGGTGGGAGGCCGGATTTATCTGGATGACACCTATTGCGGAGGATGCCGCTTTATTGTGGAATGGCCGATGAAGGACAAACCTTAATTATAAACTATTTTAAGTATTAAAAAGCTGTAATTAGAGAATGAGAGTAAAATCCCTTTTATGTGTATTCTTCTTGCTGCTAATGGCGGGAGGAGTATTTGCGCAAGTGCAGACCGGGTCTGCCTATCCTAAACGTGAATTTCGTGCAGCATGGATACAGTCAGTAAACGGACAGTTCCGTGGAATGCCGACCGAAAAACTGAAGCAGAATCTGATCGGGCAGTTGAATTCCTTGCAGAAGGCGGGAATCAACGCCATAATTTTCCAGGTACGTCCCGAAGCGGATGCTCTGTATGCTTCCAGACTGGAACCGTGGAGTCGTTTCCTTACCGGAGTGCAGGGTAAAGCGCCCGAACCCTATTGGGACCCTATGCAGTTTATGATTGATGAATGCCATAAGCGTGGTATGGAGTTTCATGCATGGATTAATCCGTATCGCACGAAGACGACCTTGAAGAGTGAGTTGGCTCCCAATCATGTGTACAATATCCATCCGGAATGGTTTGTCACTTATGGCGACCAGTTGTATTTTGACCCGGCACTGCCTGAGAGCCGCCGGCACATCTGCATGGTGGTGAGCGACATCGTTTCCCGCTATGATGTGGATGCCATTCATATGGACGATTACTTTTATCCTTATCCCATTAAGGGAAAGGATTTCCCTGACGATGCAAGTTTTGCACGTTTTGGCGGAGGTTTCAGCAATAAAGGAGACTGGCGCCGGAGCAACGTGAATGTGCTGATTAAGAAACTGCATGAAACAATTCGTGAAATCAAGCCGTGGGTGAAGTTCGGGGTTTCTCCGTTTGGCATTTACCGGAATGAAAGCAGTGACCCGCTTGGCAGTAAGACCAAAGGCCTGCAAAACTACGATGACCTTTATGCGGACGTGTTGCTGTGGGCCCGTGAAGGTTGGATAGACTATAATATTCCGCAGATTTATTGGCATATAGGACATCCGGTTGCCGACTATGAGACACTGGTGAAGTGGTGGGCCAGGAATACGGAAAACCGCCCCTTGTTTATCGGCCAGTCCGTGATGAACACCGTGCAGAATGCCGACCCCAAGAACCTGTCGATAAATCAGCTTCCTCGCAAAATGGCCTTGCAACGGGCCTATCAGACCATCGGTGGCAGTTGCCAGTGGCCTGCCAGTGCGGTTGTAGAGAATGCAGGCAAGTATCGCGATGCCCTGATTGCCGAATATCATAAGTATCCGGCGCTACCTCCCGTTTTCGATTTCATGGATAACGAAGCCCCGGCAAAGGTACGTAAGATGAAACCGGTGTGGACGGAAGACGGATATATTCTTTTCTGGACAGCTCCCAAGTATAAAGAGGAAATGAACCGTGCCGTCCAATATGTGGTCTATTGCTTTAATGACAAAGAGAAAGTGAATATAGATGACCCTTCCCATATTGTAGCCATTACGCGCGATAATTTCTATAAACTTCCTTATGAAGACGGAAAGACAAAGTACCGCTATGTGGTGACAGCCTTGGACCGTCTGCATAATGAATCGAAATCCGTTGGAAAGAAGATTAAACTTTAAAAATTAGGGATTAAGGATTAGGGATTAATCATTAACGTTTAATCCTTAATCCCTAATAAAGTATCAATCCTGCTATTCCACAAGCTACAATCATTCCTATCGGGTTCAGTTTATATTTCTTTGTGCCTATAAATGTCACGAGGAAGATGAGGCAGCTGATGACGAAGGAATATATGTCTTCTTTGGGAGAACTGAAGTTTTCCGAATTCATCAATACCAGCGCGGCTGAGGCCAGCAGACCGACTACTGCCGGGCGGAGCCCACTGAATACCGCTTCCACGGAAGGATGTTTCTGGTATTTCAGAAAGAATTTGCTGATGGTCAGCATCAGTAGGAAAGAAGGAAGCACCACGGCAAACGTAGCAATAATAGAACCTAAAATACCATAGCTTGTACCGTAGCAATCAGCTATCGTAGTATAACCCACATAAGTTGCCGAATTGATTCCTATCGGACCGGGTGTCATCTGGCTGATTGCCACAATATCAGTAAATTCCTGCGCTGTAAGCCAACCGTAACGGGTAACTACTTCACCTTGTATCATAGACAACATGGCATATCCGCCACCAAAGCCGAAAAGCCCAATCTTAAAGAATGTATAGAATAACTGTAAGAAAACCATGATTAGTAATTAATGATAAATGGTTAGTGATTAATGTTGCTATCCTTTTTAATTTTTAATTCTTTAATTTTTAATTCTTCGGACGTTGAAAACGTCCGAAGCAGTATCCTCCTACACCTGCCGCAATGATAATCCAGATGGGAGAGAAGCCCAACAGCCAGATGAGCAGTGCTGAAACCACCGGTATCCATATGTTGTATCGGTTTATCCGGGCCGATTTAGCCATGCTGAATGTAGGGGCTGCAATCAATGCAACCACTGCCGGGCGAATACCTTTGAATATACGTTCCACAATGATGTTGTCCTTGAAGTTGTGAAAGAACAACGCTATGGCGAGGATGATGAGAAACGAAGGAAGTATGGTTCCCAATGCAGTGATTATGCTCCCTCGTATTCCCCGTAGCCGATACCCTATAAAAATGGATATATTGACGGCAAGGATGCCCGGAGCGGACTGTGATATAGCAAGCAGGTCAATGAAATCTTCTTTGGCTATCCAGTTTCGTTTGGTTACGATTTCGTTTTCTATCAGCGGTACCATAGCATAACCGCCGCCGATGGTAAAGGCTCCTATCTTAAAGAAAATGGAGAATGCTTCAAGATATATATTCATATTCAAAATGTTGTAATTTACTTTATTTCTTTATCATCTTTCTCTTCCTTCCCTCTCTTGGCATACTGGCTTGGGCTCATATTGAAATGTTTCTTGAATACTTCACGGAAATATTTCGCATCACTGAAACCGGTCAGCTCTGAAATCTCGGTGATGGTATGCTTTTGTTCTTTCAGAAGTTGGGCAGCATGTTTCAGTCGAATCAGCCGGATGTAGTCAGCCGGAGCTTGGTCGGTCAGTGCCTTTATCTTATTGTAGAAGCTGGTCCTACTTATATTCAGCAGGTTGCAGAGCACGTCGACGTTGAAGCTTGGGTTGTCCATATTGTCTTCGACGCTCTTTTTGACGGTTGCAATGAATTTCCAGTCCAAGTCGTTGGAGCAGTTGATGCAATCCGTATTGTTCTTCTCGTCGTTCAGGTCCAGGCTGGCATATTTGTGGCGCAACAGTGCCCGGTTAGTCAGCAGGTTGGCAATGTTTGCCCGCAATATACCGATATTGAAGGGTTTCACAATATATTCATCCGCTCCGCTTTGCAGCCCCTCGATGATATTCTTGTCGGTATTCAGTGCTGTGAGCAGGATGATGGGGATATGTGATGTCTCGATGTCGTTCTTCAGGATATGACACAATTCGTCTCCTCTCATTTCCGGCATCATGATGTCTGAAATGACGAGGTTGGGCATATACTCCTTGACAATGGTCAGTGCTTCTTTTCCATTGGAGCATACTTGTATGTTGTATTGTTCAGACAATGTTCTACGCAGATATTCCCTTAATTCGTCATTGTCCTCTACAATAAGAATTTTCTGGTGGTTACTGTTGTTTTGTGACTGTTGCTGCGTCTTGTCGTAGATGCCACTGGAAGCAGGGGACGATGTAGTAGAGGCATTGATAGGCACTCCGGAGGCCGAATAAACAATCCGTTCGTTTTTGGGTTGAGGGCGTTGGATTGCTTTGCGGAAATGCTTGTTCCCTTTGGGGAACGTGATTTTGATGCAAGAGCCTTTCCCTTCCATGCTGCTGAAGTTGAGCTTTCCTTTATGTAAGCGTACAAGTTTCCCTACCAGAAGTAGTCCGATGCCGCTGCCGATAACTTTGGAATTGATAGCATTACTGCCACGGAAATGCATCTTGAACAGCTTTTTCTGTTCTGAAGCCGGAATTCCGATACCGGTATCTTTCACCTCAATACTCCAGGTATCTTCTGTCTCGGAAGTAAAGACATGTACATTGCCGCCGTCCGGTGTATATTTCAGTGCGTTGGATATGATATTTTTCAAAATGGAATCCATCTTGTCCTTATCTAACCATACGTTCAGATAACGGAAGCTGCTTTCGTAGGTCAGGTTGATGTGTTTTATGTTTGCGTATGAACGGAAAGCATCGATCGTCTCTTCCATATATGTGCTCAGTTCGTATTCGGATACGTATAGACTTCCGGAATAGGTGTCTGCGCGTTCGAAATTAATAAGGTTGGTGGTCAGGCGCAACAAGGCATTTACGTTTCGCAGGGCTGTATTGATGTTGCTCTGTCCGCTGGAAGTCAGTTGCTCGCGTTCGGTGATTTCTTCCAAGGGTGCTTTGATGAGCGTCAGTGGAGTACGTATATCATGCGCCGTATTGACGAAGAAGCGTATTTTCTCATCGGATTCTTTCCGCTGTTTTCTCAAGACTATTATTCGCAGAGTGATGCTTGCAATGGATATGATAATCACTGCATAGAGTATCAGCGCCCAGAAACTGAGCCAGAGGGGTTGCTCGATAATGATGTCCATACTGCGTTCCTCCAGGACAATACGACGGTCTTCGCTGGAGATGGCACGTACGCGGAGGGTATAGTTGCCCGGACTTAGGTTGGTAAAACGGATGACGTTTTCCTCTCCCAGACGGCTCCAACCCTCATAGAAGCCTTCCAGTTTCCAGGAGTACAGAATTAGGGAAGGATAGTCATAGTTGATGTCTGAGACCTGCAATGAGAAGATGTTCTGGTTGTACTTCAAACGCAAGGTTTTTGTCTCGTCAATATCCAGAATAAGTGGAGAACCTTCATCCTTGGGATAAACGGTCTGATAGAATACCCGCAGGTCATTGAATACCATTTTGAACTTATAGTCGCGAGGCAGGACCATGTCCTTGTCGAACTCTATGGCTCCATCCGTACTGCCGAAAATGAAATTGCCGTTTTTCCTCAAGGTGCCTGAGGCTGCGTTGAAATGGTCAGACTTCAGTCCTTGTTCTTTGGTCCAGTTATGGAATGTCTCTTCGGCAGGATAGAAGGTGGACAGACCGTGTTCTGTACTCAGGAAGATATTTCCTTTACCATCGGACAATAGTGTATAGATATTATTGGAAATCAAAGCGCAGTTGTCTCTATGATAATGTCTGAATGTGTTTTTGGTCGTATCATATACCAGTAAACCGGCATTGTTGGTACCGATATACAGCATTCCGTCGGAAGCTTGGTATAGAGAATAGATGTAATAGGATTCTACCGGCATCTGGATATAGCTATACTTACCGGTCACTTTTTCCAATAGGTACAAGCCGGTGGCAGTGCCTATCCACATATGTGTGGAGTCCTTCTCTATGATAGCGGTGATACCATTCAAGCCCGGGAAGTGCCGTATGTTTTTTCTGGAATAATCTATTTCTTTTAAGTTATAATACCCTCCGGACCAGATGTTTCCTGAAGAATCTTTCATAATGGAACGAATATACTTGTCTGGCCGGATATTCAGATTGCTGAATAAGGATGGGGTAAAGAAGTCTATGGACAGTTGCTTCTTGTTTATCTGGTAGATGCCGGAACTATACCCTCCGGCCCAGATGATGCCGGGCTCCACCTCGCATAGTGAGATGAAGGTGTGATTTTTGCTATGGCTTTCGGAGTCGAAGGTGCTGAGAAAAGAATGCCATTGTTTCGTCTTGCTGTAATAGAGGCTGATTCCGTTGTTCGTGGCAAACCATAAATCTCCGTCATGGTCCTCGATGATGGCGTTTACCTGGTCATTGATGAGTGATTGTTTATTGCCGATAGAGTGTTTTATCCATTGGTAATCGGCATATCGGTTGTTGCGTACAGTTATGCCGATGGGATAATTGGCCATCCAGATACGCTGCTCGCTGTCGATGTAAATGTCATTGATAGTATTTCCGTTCATTGAGTTGTACCGATTGTAGTCGGCAACGATATACGGTTCGGATGCATAGGTATCGGTATTCATCTTGTAGACACCGGCTCCGTCCGTTGCGATGAGAATCTCATTGTCATTGAAGGCACGGATACAGTTGATGCTGATGTCCATCAGTCCGGATGGTATATGCATGACCTTGTGCTTGTTTAGGTCATAGGAGAATATTCCCCGCTGGAAAGTACCGATAAAAACCTTGTGGGATGGTTTGTGATAGTATAGTTCGTTGATTTGTATCTTCAAGGTATCCAACTGGTTGCAGGGGCTGAGGGTGAGGATGTTGTTGGCCAGTTCAGCATAGTGTATGCCGATGTCGGTTCCGATGAAGAAGTGGGTCGAATCAATCTGTGCGATATCCGTAATTCGTTCTCCTATTTCGTTTTGAATGAATGTTACCTTCTGGGTATTGCTGTCGTACAGATATAGGGCATCTTCATTGCAAAGCCATATTACGCTGTTGGCATCCACAAAACCGTAACTGATAGGGGTTGGACGTCCTTTCACTTCGCTTTCGGGTAGCTTGTATACCAGGACAAAGCGATCGTGTTTTGTATCATAGCGGAACACACGTCCTTTTTTGCCTATTTCCCATATGGTGCCTTTGGGGTCAACATAGAGCCAATTCAGGTTCATCATGGAATTCACTTCTTCATCTCCATCCATCAATTTGTACGGCTTGAAGTCCTTTCCGTTGTATCGGTCGATGCCGTCGTGGGTAAGAAACCACATGTAACCTTTAGGTCCCTTTTGAATTGCATATACCCGTCTGTTGCTCAAACCGTCTTCCACACCGATGTATTTGTATGTTTGTGCAATGCCTATAATTGGCAATAATAGTAGTATGTAGAAAAAGAAGTACTTTTTCATAATTGTCGAACGGTTTTTTGAATGTTGTACTGAGGGAGAGTTGAAAATAAACACAAAAATAATGCTTTTGTTTGAGAAAAACAAAAAGAAAGCGAAGAATAGAAATGTAACAAGCGCGGGATTATTCATAACCCGCGCTTGTTACATTTCTATAAAAAAGGAAGTTCAGCTCATTTTTTATTGGCTTCCACCCACTTGCGTGCATTGACAAATGCTTCTACCCAAGGAGTGATTTGGTCGCTGTTTACGCGGTCTGCGGGGTAGCAACCGTTCTGCCAGGGGAAGATGGCACGTTCCAAGTGAGGCATCA
>ENA-OOXT01002419-OOXT01002419.1-human-gut-metagenome-genome-assembly--contig:-NODE-2419-length-10505-cov-3.763349_pt1 | contig 10505 bp, 10 predicted proteins | sample MGYA00241590_ERZ501349 | MGnify/ENA primary metagenome ERZ501349 (study PRJEB25962, sample SAMEA2042838) | human gut metagenome | biome: human gut; feature: human-associated habitat; material: faeces...
TTTGTCCCTTGTATCCGTTTAGGGAACAAACGGGGGACAAAAATGCTGAAAAAATAAGCAAACAAGAGAAAATATGACTCTTGAAATAGCTTATTTTTCTCTATTTAAGTGACATTTATCAGTATTTTACATTTGTATAGAATACAACGGGTTGATTGTCAATTAGTTACTCTGCTTGCCCACGCAAACGATATTTCTGTTATATAAAGTATTGTATATCAATATGTAAATTTTCGAAGAATATTTTTGGGGGACAAACGAGGGACAATATTTCGCATACCAAAAGAAAGAAAAACAATAAAACCACTTCCAAAAAAACGTGCTGAATTGCAAGGGACAAAATTTGTCCCTTGTCATATTATTGTTTGTTCCTCGCTTCCCTCGGATTGCAAGTTAAATTCTGTATTGTTTTCGAAATACTAAAAACTTTCATAATAAAGTTTAGTTTGTTTTTTGTATATCTAATCAAGTTCTAAACTAAACCGCTCTTTCATCCATGAGTTCTCTTGTTTTTCTTTTCGCCAGCCCAAATGCTACTTTTAATCGTTTTTGCTCTACTTTAATGCAGGGTTAAAATAGAGCAACATTCATTGTAGTTGATAGAAAAGAAAGAATATTGTGTACGAATTTGAGATTATTTCTCAAATTCGTACGCTAATTGAGTTTTTATTATTACCTTTGTACTTGAAATATTATTCTATATAAAGACTTTAAGGTTTAATTATATGATACTTGAATTTACAGTTGAGAATTACAGGTCGTTTTACGGAAAGAAGACCTTGGTATTAGAAGCGGATAAGGCGTTGAAGGAATGCTCTGAGACTAATCTGTTTGCATGCAACAAGCATATTTTGCTCCGTACCTTAGCGTTGTATGGAGCTAATTCGAGTGGAAAGTCCAATCTTGTCAGTGCTATGCACACGATGGCAAGATGCGTTCTGTTGTCTGTGAAACTGAACGACAATGAAGAATTGGAGTATGATCCATTTCTTCTCTTGAAAGATAATGAGCGCCCTACTATGTTTGAGGTAATTTTTCTCAAAGGTGAATATTGCTATAGATATGGATTCAGGTACAACCTTGAACGAATAGTTGATGAGTGGTTGTTCCGTAAGACTACGCCTCGTTCTAAAGAGCAGATGCTATTTGTTAGGAATGAGGAGGGAATCTGCGTAGAGGAGAATAATTTTCCAGAAGGTGTTGGTTATGAAGAAAAAACCAATGACAACCGCTTGTTCTTGTCCTTGTGTCAACAGTTGGGAGGAGAAATGTCACGTCAGGTTATTTCCTGGTTCCAATCAGATTTTAACGTGATTTCCGGATTAAACAATCAGCAGTATAGATCATATTCAAAGCTGTTCTTCCATAAGAAAGAACAATCTAGTGTTGATGCACTTAAATTTTTCCAAAAGTTGAGACTTGGATTCAATAGTATTCTCACTCACGAAGAAGAGCCTAATATCCCATCGGATTTACCTACAGAGTTAAGAGCCATGTTTCAAAAGGAGATACAAGGAAAGAAAAGTATCGAGTTGGATTCTGTGCACAACATATACTCGGATAAAGGTAAGGTCGTAGGTTCCGTTAATTTTTCGTTTGAAGAAAGAGAATCATCAGGAACAAACAAATTGTTTGACCTTTCTGCTCCAATCTTCGATACCCTGTATACTGGAGCCACGCTTGTTATTGATGAATTGGATACTAAGATGCATCCTCTGATTTCTCAGTATATCATAGAGTTGTTCAATAATCATGAAACAAATCCAAAGAATGCGCAGCTGATATTTACCACTCATGACACACACTTGCTGTCACAGAAAATTCTTCGTCGCGACCAGATTTGGTTTACAGAGAAAGACTCACAAGAGCAGACAGACTTGTATAGCCTGATGGACATAGTCCTTCCAGATGGGACGAAACCTCGCAACGATGCAAACTACGAGAGAAATTATATTGCGGGGCGTTATGGAGCTATTCCTTATATCCTTAACGATTAAATTTTAAGGCTATGGCAGCAAAAAAAATAAAGATTGATAATGCGTCTTTGAAATTCAAACGACAGTCACAGAGACGTGAGCAAAAGTTTATACGTTGTTCCATATTAATTGTATGTGAAGGTACTAAGACTGAACCCAATTATTTTGAGGCGTTAGCTGAAAAACAGCAAGGAGTGATTGTTTACGATATCGAAGTTAAAGGACTTGGTCGTGGGACAAAGGGTGTTGTAGAGAAAGCAATCGAACTGAAAAAAGAGAACAATTACGACCGGGTATGGGCAGTATTTGATAAAGACGAATTTCCTGCTAAAGATTTCAATGAGGCAATTTTAATGGGGCAAAATAATGGCATTGAGATAGCTTGGAGCAATGAAGCATTCGAATTGTGGTATCTGTATCACTTCCAGAATGTGACAACAGGTGTCTCAAGAAAACACTATGAAGAGAAGATTTCTGCGGCTGTGAATGCTTCTCCAAAATACCGGTCAAAGAAGAAATATATATACGCAAAGAAAGATCCTAACAACTACGACATCATGATTACCTATGGTTCTATGGATTCGGCGATGCAGTTCGCAGAAGCCAAACATTTTGAATACACAGATGCTCGTTACGCAAATCAGAATCCATGCACGACGGTTTATCGACTTGTAAGACAATTGTTAGGTAAGGATGAGATCTTGAATGTAGAGATTATGTCATCGGTTGAAAATAGTAAGGAATCGTCGCCAAAACAGTATAATGATAGATAAGATTCTACACACTTTTCATCCAATTGAACAGTGCGCATCCTTTTCGGAAAAATATGTGAATTCAACTTTGGATAATTACCAGGATAAGCGAATAGCCTATGCTCATTGCTAAAACTTATACCATTTTCATAATGTCAAAATGAAAAGCATAAGAGTCATACGTGTAATAATAGGAATAATATGTATATAAAGGAGATTAAAATTTCAAACTTCCGTAACTTCAAGGAAGCTTCAGTTCCCTTCCATGAAGGAGTAAATGTCATAATAGGACATAATAATACAGGCAAAAGCAACCTGCTCCGTGCAATGGGTTTAGTGCTTGGTCGTAGTGACGGCCGTAGGTTGGATACAAGTGACTTATTTTATGAGACAGATGTGGCAACGCTTCAACAGCAGTCGCCACGTATCCAAATAACTCTTGTCCTATGTAGAAGTGAGGGTGAAGCCTTGGATTCTGCAGAAATGGGGTTGTTCTCCGGTATGATGACAAACCCTGCATTAAGCGAAGAGGCGGAATTGAGATACGAGTTTAAATTGGCTGATGCGCAAGAGGACGACTATAAGGCAGATGTTGCTAGCGCAACTACAGCCAAGGAAATATGGAAAATCATAGATCATGACTACATCAGACTCTATAGAAGCAGTCGCTTAGGTGGTAGTCTGGCCGCAGGTATCAGCACCAATGATGTTTTGGGGCAGATTGACTTCCAATTCCTTGACGCCATTCGGGATGTCAGCCATGACCTATATGCCGGTTATAATCCACTCCTTAGGGATGTACTGAATTTCTTTATTGATTACTCAGTTAAGAATGATGTCACAAAGACAGAGGATAAGATAAAGGAACAATTGAAAGCCTTAAGAGATGATTTTGTCCAACAGTCTAGGCCACTGATGCAAACTTTACAAGATAGGTTACAGGAGGGGAAAAACGTATTTCTGAAGTACGCACTCGATACAGGCGCGACATTCAACGGAGCCGTGCCAGATTTTGATGGAGAGGTAACGGAGAATGAGATGTTTGCAGTGTTGAGAATGATTATCAAATATGCTATTGGAATAGAAGTACCGGCGACGTATAATGGGTTAGGCTATAATAATCTAATTTATATGTCGCTTTTGCTTGCAAAGATGCAGGCAGACAGCAGCATCATTTATATGAAACGTAATGCCAAGGTACTCTCATTCCTTGCGGTAGAGGAATGTGAAGCACACCTGCATCCTGCCATGCAGTACAAATTTCTACAGTTCCTGCAGGACAACAAAGCCAATGGACACGTGCGCCAGATATTCATGACCTCACATTCCACCCAAATTGTCTCAGCCGTGAAACTGGAGGACTTGATTTGCCTAACTTCACCTGTATTAGGACAGATCAATGTTGGCTATCCACGTATCATTTATAGAGAGGACAATGCTGATGATGTGGCGTCCAAGCAATATGTTCAGAGATTTTTGGATGCAACTAAAGCGGATATGTTCTTTGCCAACAAATTGATATTCGTCGAGGGCATTGCAGAGGAGTTGTTGCTCCCAGTCTTTGCCAGATATTTGAATAAGAACCTTACAGATGAGCATGTGCTGGTGGTGAATATGGGAGGTCGCTATTTCAATCACTTCCTAAAGTTGTTTGATACGAAAAATCCATACTCTATCAACAAGAAGATTGTCTGCTTGACTGATATTGATCCCTGCAGGAAAAAGAATGAACCTGATGGGGAATATGAAAGCTGCTACCCATACGAGTACGATATAGATACAGCCAACTACGACTATAAGCATCATGCGGATACAGAAGTAGCTCAATATGCAGCCCATCCCAACATTAGGTTCTACAGGCAAGATGTAACGTATGGGAAAACGCTGGAGTATGACATAATGCGCGAGAATTCTGATTGTGAACTGTTGTTGACTAACTCTGTTTCAAATTTGAAGGAGTTAAAAGCTATGATGGCAGAACAGGATGTGAATAAGATGATGGGTAAAATGCGAAACAGTGAAGCTAACACCCGTATCAAAACATCCATTGATACATCTGGGTGGACGGATGAAGAGAAACGAAAAGCCTTGCTGGCATCACGTTATTTGAATTCCGTTTCAAAAGGTAGCAATGCGCTGGAATTAAATGTGGCGCTTATGGCCAATCTGGAGAAATCTGCAGCAGATAGAAAAGAGTTTCATGTACCCCAATATATTGCTGATGCATTTGGCTATTATCATAACATCAGAACAAACCGTAACTATAGACGAACCGTTTAAGGTGTGTGCTGGCCCTGGTGCGGGAAAGACGCATTGGTTGATAAATCATATCAAAAATGTGGTGTCAAATAGTCATAAACTAGATGTAGTTAAGAAGGTGGCTTGTATCACTTATACCAATGTAGGTACCGATACCATCATCTCACGTTTGAATATAGGGAATGACATAGTTGAGGTATGTACCATCCATAGTTTCTTGTATGCCAATGTGGTAAAACCTTATGTTCATCTGGTATCTAAAGATTTCGGACTAAAGTTGGAAGACCTTGTGGTTATAGATGACTCTAATTTTAAATCAGAAGGAACAGCTGTAGTCGTATTAAATCGTATGAAAAAGTCATGGTTAGATGCCAAAATCTATCTGAAAGGATTGGAGAGGGCAATGTGGCGTTATGAAAACCATGAGTACAAACATTACAAACCCGATTATCCACAGATTTATAACATAAAGAGTGGCAAGCGGTATGTGGGAAACGACTGGTATATGGGGTTCAAAAAATGGCTATGGAGTGAAGGATATATGTCTTTTGATGATATTTTATATTTCTCTTATATTTTGTTTTCGAGATTCCCCAACATATACAAATTGATAAAAGCTCGATATCCATATATTTTTGTGGATGAATTTCAAGACACAATTCCTTTTGTGGTTGACTTTTTGACCCAATTGGGTAATGAGGGGGTGATTGTGGGTGTGGTTGGTGACAAAGCTCAATCAATCTATGACTTTCTCGGTGCTACGGTGCAGCAATTCGACAATTTTACTGTGCCCGGGATGCAGGAATATGAAATACGAGGGAATAAGCGTAGTACGAAGCAGATAATAGATTTACTGAATATTGTCAGGACTGATTTTTCGCAAGACTGGCTGAATGGATCGGAAGGAATGATACCAGAATTGCTTGTCGGCGATATGCTTAACTGTTATCAACAGAGCATAGAAAAGTGTGGAACTGACGAAATACAATCGCTGGCCTTTCAAAACATACTCGCCAATTCCATGCGTAAAAAGAACGGGGCGCGGGAGGTGGAGAATATATTAGAGATGGATTTTGACAGCAATGCAGGGCGTCAGATGGTGATAAAGGCGTTGATAAAAGCTGTGGAATATACGAGAATGAATGATCTACGAAATGCTTGGCATCAGTTAGACATTATCGATCGCGATAGGTCAATAACCATTGTGCTTCTAAGACGCTTGCTGGATGGCTATAAGGACTATAAAGACGGAAGTCTGATGGATTTCTATAATTTTCTGGTGAATGATTTACATGTCAAAATGACTAAGATAATAGGCAAGACAATCAAGGATTTCTATGTGAATCATACATACGTCGATGCAGCCCTTGGGGTGAAGTATGGCGACTCAAATGACAAGCATAAGACTATCCATAAATCAAAAGGAGAGGAGTTTGATAATGTGTTTGTCATTTTGAAAGATGAAGATGACATAGAGTTCCTACTATCACCGGACTTGTATGGCAACAATGTGCATCGAGTATATTATGTAGCTGCCAGTCGTGCTATTAAACGATTGTTTATCAATGTCCCTACTCTGAGTGACGAAAACCGCATCAAGCTTGAAAGTAAACCTATTAATATCTATAAAGAATAAATCCAGAATGGGACGAGAATATTGTTAGGATATTCAGATTTAAATATCGTCTGTGGTGATATCTGCCACATCGTTTGTTATTTATATATTAGATGTCTCAACGATATAGCATTTATTCTTATTCATAATAATATATAATCAAATAGCTATATAAAAGACATACAACAATAATTATGAACAGTCCAATAGCTTAATAAAACTGGTGGACAAGATTTTGTCCCTCGCTTGGCTTTTCGGGGACAAACGGGGGACAAAACTCAGGAAAACATCTGCAAATGCACGGAAAATGCGGTAAACAAAAGAAAGGAAGAGAAAATACCCTAACCTAATTATAACCAATAATTTGTAGTATATTTTTATATAGTGTATTGATAATAAGATGATTATGTTTATTTACCGATGCAGAAAATGTTTATAATGGTTAGAAAGGAGTATCATCAGATGTTATCTTTCGTAGTTACCGATATTTTATTTTTTTATATATACAATCTATTTTATCTGTCTGAATTAACCCTTTCTTACATACAAGAAACTTATAGACTTTTTCTTCTTTCATAATTTCTTGTCTATCATCTTCCAGGTTTGTCCAGACAAAATGTAGCACTTGACCGGGATAACGTTCTTGTATAGTTGAAGGAATCAGTTCGGGAACAACTTTGCAAATGACTGTATTTTGTTTAATCTCCCAATTCCCTGTATGGAAAACAGTTCCAGATATATCCCAGCTAACCCATTCATCAATCAATTCAAATGTGCCGTCAGCATTTAATTTCATGGTTGCATCAGATGTAACCAGACAGTCGCTGTTTTCTAGTTCCCATCTACATTTATATGTACCGACCAGTTCTGATTTTCTGATAGTATCTTTAATTGATAGATTGGTCGTTTTATATTTCTGATGATAATACCAATTATTGCAAGACTTTGGGTATCTCCAAATATGGATATTCTGTGGAAGCGTATCATTCGCAATAAATTCCACTACTTGAAAACAGTAAGGATACCTTGTGTCAAAATGTTCTATGAACAGTGTATCTCCACGCATACATTTAATGGAAAAATCCGAATCGCAAACGATAGGATATCGTTGTTTAGGATTATGTTTTATATATAGTTCATGTAAGAAAGTAGCTTCACTGGCATCACCATCATATACAATGTTCCCACGGAAAAGAATGGAGTCTTTCCCTGTTTGCCCCATTATCATTTGAAATGGGAATAGCACTGACAATATGATATAAAAAAGTATCTTCATTTTACATTTTTATCGGTAATGGTTAGAAAGTAGCATCATCAGAGGCAATCTTTTGTTGTTACTAACTTATTAAATCTTTATTGTATAATTTTTAGCCAATGACGATGTATTATTATAAAATAAAGTAATACAACCAAAATGGGATAAATCATCCATGATATGAAGGAAGAAACCTTTTGGCTATTAAATATCAGAGGTTTACTCCTTATAATTTCCATACCTTTTTTCCTTTTGATATAATACGAACAGAATGTCTTGTATAATAAAACATAGGTTATGATGAAAAACACAAAAGGGGTTTTATAATTGAAATTCTCTTCTATCAGTAGATATACCAATACTATAACAGGAAGAAATAATATTCCACATATTATCTGTATCGTCCGCTCATGTGGATTTTCCAATATAAATTTATCCCTATTAAATATGAATATCTGATAATACATCGCATCTAAAATGAATTTTATCATAAAGAGTTATTCGTATTGTTAGTAATGGTTAGAAAGGGGCATCGTCAGATGCTATCTTTCGTAGTTACCGATATTTTTCCTTAATGTCTTATGAATAAAGTTATCCAAGTCTTTGGAGTTATAGAATTTCCATGATGAATATGCAATCATATTACCTTCCGGATTTTGTGATATGCTCCAATAATTCATACATTCTTTGTTCACATATTCCTTAATTCTGATTATTTCTTCCAGCGATAAACTGCTTAATTGAACAAAATATTCGCCGGAATAATCTTTGTTGATAAATGATGTACTATCAACAAACTTGTTCATGTGTGCGATACAAGCATAAAGGGCATATCCTTTTGCGTCTTCAAACCGTTCTCTATATGCAATCTTTTGCGTTGTACAACTTGCAGTTACACAAATCACACACATCATTGTTATCATTTGTAGGTGTTTCATATCTATAACTTTAGTCATTATCGGTAATGGTTAGAAAGGAGCATCGTCAGATGCTATCTTTCGTTGTTACTAACTTATTTATAAATCTCAATCCGGTGAATAAACACCCAATTCCCAAAAGAGGATAAATAATGCCGCATAAAACTGCGAGCATATTCAATCCTCCTTCATCTCCCGTGAAGCCGTCTAAGTTGACAGCTTGCAATATGAAGTTTGTAATTTGCCAATCTAATAGACTTTGGTCTATACAGATAAAGGCAAGCCACAAAATGACAGAGCAACATTCCAAGCCCAGCAATAACATTATCACTTTTGGGTGCATTGCATATAGTTTATAGACATTGTAGATTACAGTTACATCTGTAATAATAAGTAAACCTAAAAAACAATACTCCATAATGCCATATATCCTGAACAGACGACCAAAACCTAAGCCACCACAAAAAAAGCCTTCTCCACCTAAAAAGAAAAAACTTAATTTTAAAACATGTAAAAAAAATACAATCAATTCTTTAAATGAAGTTGAACATTTTTTAAATGATTTTCAAGGTTTTTGGGATTATGTTAAATTATATAAAAATGTTTCAAATATTTTTAATAGAAAAAGAAAAAACTAGGAAAATGTTAAAAACATTCCTAGCTTTTTCTTATATAAAATTCCTCAAAATCATTACAAGCTTGCCCATTAACCAAAAACTTAACTTTATTAACCTCATTTAACTCAGTAACAGTATTAACAATTGAATTTATTAAATTTTCTTTTTCTTGTTTCTTTAACTTTTTTATATTAAATTCTAATTTAGATGCTAGTGACTTGTTTTCTGCTACCCAAAGTGCTTCTAGCTTTTTAGCTGAATGTGTAAGTGTATATTTAGCACATCTTTTCTCTTTGTTAAAGTGTTCTTTCATTCTTCTTGCTATATCTGTTGTAATTCCAGTATAAATCGAATTATCTTTGCATCTTAACATATATATGTAATACATTTTAATTTCCTACCTTTTTTCTGTAATAGTTATACCATTAAATTTCTTATTTTGTAAATAGTCTTTTTTCTTTTTTTAATCTTTTGTTTATTAGTTATTTTTATGTTATACTATTATTGGTGATGGTTTTGAAAATATTATTTAAAAATACAACAAAATATAGTAAATCGATTTATACTAAATTTTTGCAATTTCATAAAAAACAATATGGGCTAAAATACTCCTTGTATACTGCTTTGATAAGCTTTTTACTTTTATTTTGTATTATTGTACAATTAAAAGTTCATAATATAGCACTAATAGTTGTATTTTGTACTATTATCGTGTGCTTTTTCCTATGGAGATATGTCCGTCCAATTACTGAAGTAAATAAAGAATTTCAAAGTCCAAAAATTCAAAGTGAAGAAGAATTTACTTTTATTTTTTATGAAAAATGTATTAAAATATCAGGAAAATCGAAAACTTACTCTTTAAAATATTATCAATTATATAAAATATTTGAAACTGATTCATTTTTTTATCTTTATATTGATAGTAAACATTCTCTATTACTTGATAAAAATTCATTTTTAATTGGTTCTTCAAATGATTTTTCTAATTTTATTCATAAAAAATGTTGGTATAAATTTAAAAAAGTCAAATAAATTCTGTATCTTGTTTAGATACAGAATTTATTTATTATCTTTTTATTTTATTAGTTGTAGTTTTTTCAAATTCTTTATCTCT
>ENA-OOXT01002429-OOXT01002429.1-human-gut-metagenome-genome-assembly--contig:-NODE-2429-length-10466-cov-1.623283_pt1 | contig 10466 bp, 7 predicted proteins | sample MGYA00241590_ERZ501349 | MGnify/ENA primary metagenome ERZ501349 (study PRJEB25962, sample SAMEA2042838) | human gut metagenome | biome: human gut; feature: human-associated habitat; material: faeces...
GATGTCATAGGTGCCGCCGTCGCCGCCGAAGGCGAAAAGGCCGCTGACGAAGAGTTCGTCGAGGTTGTTGAGGCCGCTCCGGCCGAAGCCCCTGCCGCGGAATAATTCCGCCGCGAGCTTCAAAGAGGAGTGCCGCGGACGCTGAAGACCGTTAGTGGGTTCGATGCGCCGCAGAACACTCCGACATGAGAAAGGGAGCTCGCACAAGAGCTCCCTTTTTTCTTAGAATTCTTTCGATTTTTTTCGTTCTCAATTTTGGAGTAACAGAACATGGCTGCTATTTCCGCCGCCCAGGTGAAGGAATTGCGTCTCAAGACCGACGCCCCGATGATGGAGTGCAAGAAGGCGCTTACGGAAGCCGATGGCGACATGGCCAAGGCTGAAGAAATCCTGCGCGTCAAGCTCGGCAACAAAGCCACGAAGGCTGCCAGCCGCGTGACGGCCGAAGGCGTCGTGGTGGTCTACGTCTCCGACGACAAGAAACTCGGTGCGATCCTCGAAGTGAACTCCGAAACGGACTTCGTTGCGAAGAACCCCGAGTTCCTGCAGATGGCTCGCGAAGCCGTCAAGCTCGTCGCCGAAAAGAACCCGGCCGACGTCGCTGCGCTCCTCGAGCTCCCGCTCGGTGAAACCACGGTTGAAGGCGTCCGCAAGGCTCTCGTCGGCAAGATCGGCGAAAACATGACGTTCCGCCGCTTCGCCCGCGTCGAAGCTCAGGGCTTCATTGAACAGTATGTCCATGGCTCCCGTATCGGCGTTCTCGTCGACATGGTCGGCGGCAACGAAGAGCTCGCCCACGACATCGCCATGCACATCGCCGCCACCAAGCCGAAGGCTATCGACGAAACCGGCATCGATCACGCCCTGATCGACTCCGAACGCCGCATCGCCATCGAAAAGGCCCGCGAAGCCGGCAAGCCCGAAGCCATGCTCGAACGCATCGCCGAAGGCTCCGTCAAGAAGTTCCTCAAGGAAGTCACGCTCGTCAACCAGCCGTTCGTTAAGAATGAGAAGGCAAATGAAGGTGTTATGGCGTTCAACTTCTTCAAGACGGTAGATGAGATCACAGAATCTCAGGCACTGGATACAGATCTTAAGACCTGGGCAAATGCACAGGGATGGAAGCTGACGGATGAAGACCAGAGTGTGGACATCAGTGTAGACTATGATTTTGATCCGGAAGAAGTAACAGAAGGCGTGTATGAGATTACATTTTCCACTACGGGACGTGAGTTCAAGATCCATACAACGGATTATTCGGCGGAAGGACAGGAGGTCGGCCTGACATTCTTCCCGGAAGATATCCACGTTATGCCGAAGGTGGTATTCTAAGATGAAGAAATTTTCACAGTTAGCATTTCCGTATATCGTGTGGGCAATATTGATGTTAGTATTCCCGATGGTCCTGATCGCACTTTATTCCGTGACAGATCAGGGAAACAGCATCTTATCGTTCACATTTACACTGGAACATTATGCCAAATTTTTTACCGACCCGGATTTCTTATTGATCCTCTGGCGTTCCATTGTAATTGCGGTGAAGACAACGGTGATCTGTCTGTTGCTGGGCTATCCGATTGCATATTATATTGCGCGCAGTGAGCAGAAGAAGCAGAATGCGCTGATTCTTGTGATCACGATCCCGATGTGGATCAACATGCTGGTAAGAACGTATGCATGGATCGGACTCTTAAGCGACGGCGGTCTGATCCAGAGAATCCTGCATATGGTGGGACTTGGAAAGGGATCACTTCTTTATACAGAAGGGGCAGTGCTTTTGGGAATGGTATATAACTTTCTGCCATTCATGATCCTGCAGATCCAGACGTCACTTAGTAAGATGGACAATTCCTTGCTGGAAGCGAGTGCAGACCTTGGGGCAAGCCCGGCGCAGACATTTAAGCGTGTGACACTGCCGCTTTCCGTGCCGGGAATCATCAACGGGATTACGCTGGTATTTCTTCCGGCAGTCAGTTCTTTCTTCATACCGAAGTTGCTCGGCGGCGGTCAGTATTTCCTCATCGGAAATATGATCGAGAACCAGTTCATTACGGTCGGCGAGTGGAACTTCGGAAGTGCCATTTCCATGATCATGGCGGTCATTATGATGGTACTTATGATGGTTGTCCGTAAGATCGAGATTCGTAACCAGGGCGGAAAGGGGGTATAATCGTTATGAATAAGGGAAAACGTCCAATTGGGAAGATCCTTATGATACTGTCGGTTGTATTCTTCTACCTTCCGATCCTGTACATGATTATATTCTCATTTAACGATGGAAAATCACTTACAAGCTTTACCGGATTTTCACTGCGCTGGTATAAGCATATGCTGGAATCGGCAGATATGATGGATGCACTGTCGACGACATTCAGTATCGCGCTGCTTGCGACATTTATCTCAACAGTAGCGGGAACAATTGCAGCGATCGGAGTCAGCAAGTCGAAGAAACTGATACGTGACCTGATGGAGCAGGCGAATAACCTGCCGATCATGAACCCGGAGATCGTAACTGCGATCGGATTCATGTTATTATTCATCACATTCCATGTGGAAAAAGGATACGTTACCATGCTTCTGGCACATATTGCATTCTGTATACCGTATGTTATGTTATCGGTAATGCCGAAGATCAAGTCACTTGATCCGAACCTCGCAGATGCGGCGATGGACTTAGGTGCAACACCGTGGCAGGCACTGACAAAAGTTGTCGTGCCGCAGATCACGCCGGGAATCGTAGCCGGGGCGCTGATCGCATTTACCATGTCGGTGGATGATTTCATCATCTCTTACTTTGTAACCGGACGTGGTGTGAAGAACTTAAGTATCATGGTGTATACAATGAGTAAACGTGTCAACCCGAGTATCAATGCAATCTCGACACTGGTGGTTGTGATCATCACGATCGTACTTGTGATCATCAATGCTGCACCGGCACTTTTTGCAAAACGTGCGAAGAGAAACAGCATCGGCAGACGAAATGTACTGTTACCGGCAGTTGCGGTTGCGTGTGTACTGGCGATCGTAGCCGGAGTTGTGACATATAATAACAAGAAAGAGCCATTGCCATTCGAGGGGCAGACGCTTCGTATCTACAACTGGGGCGAGTATGTAGGTGAACATATTATCCAGGATTTCCAGAAAGAGACAGGGGCAACGGTACTTCTTGAAAATTTTGATTCGAATGAACAGATGTATATTAAGGTCGCAAATGGAGAAGCTTACGACATTCTTGTACCAAGTGATTATATGATCCAGAGACTCATTTCCGAAGGATATTTACAGAAATTGGATAAGTCGAAACTGAACTGTATGGATAAATTATATGATGCGGTCAAAGGACTTCCGTATGATCCGGAGAATGAATATTCTGTTCCGTATTTTTGGGGAACAGTCGGAATCGTGTACGATAAGACAAAAGTCGACATCAAAGACCTGGAAAAAGAAGGCTATAACATTTTCTTGGATCAGAAATACAAAGGGGACATCTACCTGTATGACTCAGAGAGAGATTCCTTTATGATGGCATTGAAGGCATTGGGATATTCGATGAATACGTCTGACGAAAGCCAGATCCAGGAAGCGTATAACTGGCTGGTTCAATGTGTACAGACCATGAAGCCGGAGATCGTTACCGATGAGATCATTGATAACATGGCACAGGGAAGGAAGGCACTTGGTCTGATCTATTCCGGAGATGCGACATATGTGATCAATGAGAATGAAAACATGGGATACTACCTACCGGAAGGCGGAACCAACCAGTGGTCCGACGCCATGGTCATTCCGAAGAATGCGAAGAATCCGGAACTTGCACATGCATTTATCAATTATGCAAGTGATTATGACGGAGCTTATGACAATTCAAGTTATGTAGGTTATACATCGGCGAATAAGAAGGTTATGAAAGATCTGTATGGCAAGGGCGGAGAGTTCGAAGGAATTGATGCATATATACCAAGAACAGATAATAAGAATGATGAAGTCTTTGAGTATAATGAGGAGACGAAGAAAGAGATCAGTAATCTTTGGAGTAAGGTGAAGATTGCGGCTAGTAATACGAATTAATAAAATGGGACGGGGATTTTTAAAATGGAATTTTCCCCGTCCCTGTTTCTATTTAAACATATACTTCTGGATCACATCAAACGACGCCGGCCCAACATCCAGAACCGCCTTATGAAACTGCATCTGCGTAAAGTTATCTTCCCACTTATCCACAGCATCTTTCTTAAGTTCCAGAAATTCCAGATATCCAATATAGTATTTTAAGTAATTAGCCGGATCGGCAATGATCAGATCATAGATATCCTCAATGGTCGCATCATCCGTTATCCCATAAGTGTGGAAAAATGCTGCCGCATCGGCAAGTTTCCAGCCGTCATAATGAATTCCCATATCGGCAAGTGCATATAGTCCCAGAATGACAGAAGAGTTGCGTTGAAATATTGTGGCCTGTTCTTTGGTCAGTGTGGAAAAGTAGTAACTCATCATCTCACTGTAAGTGGCCCATCCCTCTGTGTAGCCGCCGTAGTTCAGTACACAGCGGATTGGATTGGGATGAAGGCTTGCGTAATAGACATTCTGGTATAAATGTCCGGGGTAGCCTTCATGGGCGAAGGTGGTGAAGAGAGAAAGGTTGTCGGTGATGTGCCCCTTGTTAATGTAGATTACATTTTCGGAAGTATTGTCGATGGCCGGGATCATGTAGAAAGCCGGACTTAAGTATTCTTCCATGGATTTCTGGACGTATTTGATCTGTGTATGAATCTGTGGATATGGTGGAAAATCCTTTGTAATCTTGTTTGATAATGTGGATAAAATCTTTTCAGGATCAGATTCGGAGAGTAGAGTACCTTGTGAGCTGAAAATGTCGGAGGTTACGGAAGATGAGCCAGAGGAGGAGTCTTCTGTCAGCACTCGCTGCATAACTGTAAGATCCGAAAGAATCTGTGCATTCGTAAGGTTTTGCAGTTCTGCAATACTGCGTGAGGAACCAGTCTCACTTCTTACCAGATATTCGTAGTAAGTCCGGCCATTTGGAAGATAGCATAGTCCGTTATTATTCTTACCGGAGTTGCGAAGCTCGGACAGGCCGGAGATAAGCTGTTCATAAGACGGGAAAATATATTTTTTTATGTAGGCGCTGTTCTGCCGGGTATAGGCTTTTCGTTGTTTTTCGGTGAGGCCGCTGTTTTTTGTGGAAGCAAGTTCATCCAGCCGTTCTACAAAAGAAGAATAGAGATAATTACTCTCTTTTAAATGAACGAAATCCCGGCATTCTTTGATGATGGAGTCGGCAGTATAGGATGCCATAAAAAGGCCGGATTCGGATTTTGTGTGTTCAAAATTCAGGATAGATCGGAAATATTCCGGTGTTTTAGTAAGAAGTTGCAGATAGTTTTCAATATCGGAGATCTCATAAAAACGGTATTCTGATAAGATGACCGGAAGCTGTGACTGAGTTCCTGTGAGAGGTGCAAGTGGTTCGTCGTAGAGTGTATAAGGGGACAGATCGTAGGCAGAATTCAGATAGTCATTCAGCACATCATAAGTAAGACGGTTGTCTTTGGAAAGAGATGTTCTGTTATAGGAGCGAAGTCTGGTCCGTTCCGCATCGACACTAGACCGGACCAGTTCGGGATCGGTGGTACATTGTCCATAGGAAATGGGCGCATTTTTTATGCCATATTTTTCGGGATCTTTTAAGGTGTAGTGGAGAGTAATTGTATTTCCACTGATTTCCTGTCGGAAAAGTTCAGAAGTATATTTCGAAAATGCCTGATCCGCATCCTGTTGAGAATGAAAGAACAGAAGAAAAAGGAGTAGAAGTACGGATGCAGACGGAAGCAAAAAGAGTAATGGCTTCCGTTTAAATTTTTCGAGAAATTTTTGCATAAAAATCCCCATATAAATCATTTGTATCATTTATATGGGGATTTCCCGCAAATATGTATTCATTGTTTATAACCGGAAGCCAATATCATAAACTTCCGGTAACTTATATGACTTATAATCCGGTAATCAGCTCAACAATAAAGACGCCGAGACATGCGAACAAGGATACCTTCAGCAGGCTCTTGCCATGGTAGGCCAGAAATACGGCGATGATAAATCCGGCAAGTGCAGACCAGATATTCGCAGTGGCACTGAGGATTGCCGGGAATGTCATAGCAGCAAGCGTCACATAAGGGACATAGTATAAAAATGATTTGATATACGTGCTTTTAATCTCTTTGCGGATCAGCGTCAGCGGAAGCATACGGATCAGGTAAGTAACTGCCGCCATCACAAATATGTAAATGTAAATATTATGATTCATGGTGTGCCTCCTTTGTACTGTCACTCAATTCGCCAGCTTCTTCCAGTTCATCGTACTCGTCCTCTTTCAACGGGAAGAAATAAGCAGCAATTCCTGCAATGATCAGAGTAATGATGATAATACGGAATCCAGATGAAATATTCCTAAGCCCGGGTGTTTTGTCAAATAAAAAGCTGGCTGCCATGGAAATGACAACAACACCTGCGAGTACACGGTTGTTACGGGCCGGCGGAATGATGATCGCCAGAAACATACCATAAAGTGCGACACTTAATGCACTGACAACACGAGCCGGTAATATATTACCGGACAGGATTCCAAGAAATGTACCGAATACCCATCCGAATACAGAGATAAATATAACCCCGTAAGAATAAAATGGACTCAGTTTTCCACCCTTGCAAACTGTGACGCCGAAGATTTCATCGGTCACACCGTAAGCAATGAGAAAACGGTGGAACAGCGGCGCTTCCGGATCAATCTTCTGCGAAAGCGCACAGGACATCAGACAGTATCTTAAGTTGATGATAAGCTGTGTGATGGCCATCTCTATATAAGAAGCAGTCGATGCGATCAGCGACAGCCCTGCAAACTGCCCGGCGCTGGTCACATTGGTAAGAGAGATCAGAACCGCATCAAAGATCGAAATTCCGACTTTTTTTGCCATGATCCCAAATGTAAATGAAACCGCTATGTATCCAAGACAGATCGGTATTCCGTCCTTGAAACCGGCGGTGAAATATTGTCTTCTGGTCATAATAAATTCCCCAATCTTATGTATAGTTTCTGTAAATAACGAGAATATTATAAGCTTTCTGGGAAGAAGCGTCAATGATGTGAAAAGTGGAAGCATATATGAATGATGGGAAAATATAAGAAAAAATTAGAAGATGATATCCGGTGTCCGCTCGAATATGGCCTGGCTATATTTGGTGGAAAATGGAGCGGTACTTCAGATCTGTAATTGTGAAGAACACGAAATATAGGTGCCGTTAAAAAATATAAAATAATGTGATCAGTCTGACTTGCAGGACGAAAAACAGAGAAGTATACTAAACATGAAAATTTTAAATTCATTCATAGCATACCGGGGAATCATCTACGGTGCAAGGAGGGCAATATATGTATACACCTGCAAAAGAACGATACAATATCATGGAATATAACCGCTGTGGAAGAAGCGGATTACTGCTTCCCAAGATTTCGCTTGGCTTATGGCATAATTTTGGGGATGCATCTGATTATGAAAATATGAGGCAGCTTTGCTTTACAGCATTTGATAATGGTATCACGCAGTTTGATCTTGCCAATAATTACGGTCCGGCTTACGGAAGTGCGGAGAAAAATTTCGGCAGAATATTAAAAGAAGATCTGATGCCATATCGTGATGAACTGATCATTACGACAAAGGCCGGATTTGATATGTGGGAAGGCCCTTACGGCAACTGGGGCAGCCGCAAATATCTGCTGGCGAGCCTGGATCAGAGCCTGAAACGTATGGGACTGGATTATGTGGATATTTTCTATCACCACAGAATGGATCCGGAGACACCGCTTGAGGAGACAATGGGAGCTCTGGCAACAGCTGTTTGTCAGGGAAAGGCACTCTATGTAGGACTTTCAAATTATGATGGAGAGACTTTGGAACAGGCAGCAGCGATCCTGAAAGATCTGAAATGCCCGTTTGTGATCAATCAGAACTGTTATTCTATATTTGACAGAACAGTAGAAAAGAATGGATTAAAGGATATGACCGGCAATCTGAAAAAAGGACTCATTACATTCAGTCCTCTGGCACAGGGACAGTTGACGGACCGTTATCTCAATGGGATCCCGGAAGACAGCCGTATTCGAAAGGACGGAAGATTTTTGAAAGAAAGTATTCTTACCGCAGAGCGTATGGAACAGATTCGTAAGTTAAATGAACTGGCGGCTCAGCGTGGTGAGAAGCTTGCGGATATGGCACTTGCCTGGCTTCTTCAGAAAAAAGAAGTTACCAGTGTCCTGATCGGTGCATCAAAAACGCAGCAGATCCTGGATAATATAAAAGCAATACACAGTGCGCCATTTACAGAGGAAGAATTGCAGAAGATTGATGAGTACAGTCTGTAGTCCTTGACATCCCGCCCGCTTATATGCTACGATTTAAATTACGAGTGGATATATGACAAACGCAGTGATGAAGAGAGTATGTAACAGGAAATCTTACAGAGAATCCCGTGAACTGCCGGTGAGGATGCCGCAGTGTGCTGCTGAGAGGGATAGGTGGAACGTTACTGAAGATGGCTTACTGAGCGGTGTGGATGAGCATTGATAAAGATAGATAAAGATGTAAGTTCACGAAGGGCTCCGCCCTTTACAGCGGTGAGGTGGAGTGAACAGCTTCACCCGCAGAGACTATCAGTTGCGAGACTGGCAGTGAATGGAAGTGGTAACACGGATTTTCGTCTTCCCTGAGATTTATGAATTGTAACAGAAGTTATGAGGAGTGAATTCAGGGAAGATTTTTTGTTTATTTTATATAGAAAAGAAATCTGTTGGCAGCCAAAGCCTGCAGGCAGCAGGTTATGTAGATATTCAGATTCTGCGAAGGAAATATATCCGGTAAACATAAAAGGAGAGAAAAAGACATGTGTGAAAAATGTAATAAAGGAAAATATTATATTACAACAGCAATCGCTTATGCATCAGGCAAACCGCACATCGGTAACACATACGAGATCGTGCTGGCAGATGCCATCGCAAGATATAAAAGAAGTCAGGGATACGATGTATTCTTCCAGACAGGAACAGACGAACATGGACAGAAGATTGAGCTGAAAGCAGACGAAGCAGGTGTTACACCAAAGGAATTCGTTGACAATGCATCAGGCGAGATCAAGAAGATCTGGGATCTGATGAACACTTCTTATGACAAATTCATCCGTACAACAGACGAAGATCATGAAGCACAGGTTAAGAAGATTTTCAAAAAATTGTACGATCAGGGAGATATTTACAAAGGAGCTTACGAAGGAATGTACTGTACTCCGTGTGAGTCTTTCTGGACAGAGTCTCAGTTAGTAGACGGCAAATGCCCGGACTGCGGACGTGAGTGTAAGCCTGCAAAAGAAGAAGCATATTTCTTCAAGATGAGCAAATACGCAGACAGACTGATCAACTACATCAATGAGCATCCAGAGTTCATTCAGCCTGTATCCCGTAAAAATGAGATGATGAACAACTTCCTGCTTCCGGGACTTCAGGATCTGTGTGTATCCAGAACATCCTTCAAGTGGGGAATCCCGGTAGACTTCGATCCAAAACATATCGTATACGTATGGCTTGATGCGCTGACCAACTATATCACAGGAATCGGATATGACTGTGACGGCAACAGCACAGAGCTGTTCAACAAGAACTGGCCTGCAGACCTTCATCTGATCGGAAAAGATATCATCCGTTTCCACACGATTTACTGGCCAATCTTCCTGATGGCACTGGATCTTCCACTTCCAAAACAGGTATTCGGACATCCATGGCTTCTGCAGGGCGACGGTAAGATGAGTAAGTCCAAAGGAAATGTACTTTACGCAGATGAACTGGTAGATTTCTTTGGAGTAGATGCAGTACGTTACTTCGTACTTCACGAGATGCCATTTGAAAATGATGGTGTAATCTCATGGGAGCTGATGGTAGAGCGTATGAACTCTGACCTTGCAAATACACTTGGAAACCTGGTAAACAGAACTATTTCCATGACAAATAAATACTTCGGCGGTGTTGTAACAGATAAGGGTGTTGCCGAGACAGAAGAAGAAAAGGCTGTCGATGCAGATCTTAAGGCTGTCACAGAAGATACTCCGAAGAGAGTCGATGCGAAGATGGATGAACTGCGTGTCGCAGATGCAATCACAGAGATCTTCGTACTGTTCAAACGCTGCAACAAATACATCGATGAGACAATGCCATGGGCACTTGCAAAAGACGAGGCTAAGAAAGATCGTCTGGAGACAGTTCTCTACAACCTGATCGAGAGCATCAAAGCAGGAGCAAAACTTCTGGAATCCTTCATGCCAGAAACATCTGAGAAGATTCTTGCTCAGCTTGGTGATGGAAAAGTAACAGAGAAACCAGAAATCCTTTTCGCAAGACTGGACGTCAA
>ENA-OOXT01002432-OOXT01002432.1-human-gut-metagenome-genome-assembly--contig:-NODE-2432-length-10455-cov-1.417308_pt1 | contig 10455 bp, 9 predicted proteins | sample MGYA00241590_ERZ501349 | MGnify/ENA primary metagenome ERZ501349 (study PRJEB25962, sample SAMEA2042838) | human gut metagenome | biome: human gut; feature: human-associated habitat; material: faeces...
CCTGAAGGTTCATCTGGATGCTTCCGTCACCGGTCACAAGGATAATATCCTTTGTATGGTCCGCCACCCATGCACCGATCGCCGCCGGGAGGTCGTAACCCATGGAAGCGATCGCAGAGTTGCTGATAAACCGCTGTCCTTTCTTCATCTCATAGGCATGTCCGCCTACCACGCACGCGGAGCCGTTGCCCACAACCGTGATCACATCCTCCTCCACACGTTTGCTGATCTCCTTGATCGCCGCGTAGACGTTTGCCGGCTCATCATCTCCGGCCTCATAATGTTTCGGCAGAACGACCGGATATTTTTCTTTCCAGGTCTGGCACTGACGGATCCAGCTGTCCACTGCCTCTTTGTCCTTTGCACCGCCGTTCGGATCAAATTCTTCCTCATCGAGAACGAGTTCCAGCTTCTCGAGAAGATCCTTTACGTCCGCATGGACCGGCATATCAACGTGGACCGTCGGTTTCTTTAACTCTTCCGCGTCGATGTCATTGTAGATCACATACGCTGCTCTCGCCCATGTCGGGTAATTGTAGCCAACCTGGCGGATGGAAAGACGGCTTCCCAGCGATAATAAGAGGTCACTGTTCTGAACCGCAAAGTTTCCGGCGCGGTCGCCCATATGTCCGGCACGTCCCACATAGAGCGGATCTTTTCTGGAAAGTGCAAACTCTGCCAGTCCAAGCGGATTGGATCGGAAGGAGGAAGTCTCTCCGGATGGGATCAACTCGTCAGTTGTCGTAACCGGATCATGGATCTCTGAAACAACCTTTAATACCATATGCTCCGGTAATGCACTCATTGCCGGCCAGTCTTTGATGTTCGGTCCGAATTTGATCTCAACCGAAGGATCAGCAACGCCGTGGCTGTCAAATACACGGTTGGCGTAAATTCTGGAATCAAAGTGGTAGGTCGGGTTCTTGTATTCAATATCAAAATCTGTTGCCGGAGTAAGGAAACCTTTGTTTGCAGCAGTTGCGGCAATGGAACGTGCATCCATAAGGGCAACAGATGCGATCTGTCCACTCTGCAGCTTGCTTCCTTCACGGTTCGGGAAGTTACGGGTAGAGTGACGGATGGAAAATGCATTGTTTGCCGGAGTATCCCCTGCACCGAAGCACGGTCCGCAGAAGGCAGTCTTCACGATCGTACCGGCTTCCATCAGGTCAGCAACCGCACCATTTTTCACAAGCTCCATGTAGATCGGTGTACTTGCCGGGTAAACACTGAAGGTAAATTCATCTGATCCGATGTATTTGCCACGGATGATGTCTGCGGCAGCACAGATATTTTCAAAACCGCCGCCGGCACAGCCTGCGATGATACCCTGATCGACATAAAGTTTACCATTTACGATCTTGTCCTGAAGAGAGTAATCCACAGCACCGTCCAGGCTTACCAGCGCGCGCTGCTCTACATCGTGGAGAACATCTGCAAGGTTGGCATTGACATCCTCGATGGTGTAGACATTGGACGGATGGAACGGCATGGCGATCATAGGCTTGATCTCGCTCAAATTGACGTATACAAGACCGTCATAGTAAGCGACTGCGCCAGGTTCCAGTTCCCTGAAGTCATCACTTCTTCCGTGGATATCGTAGAACTCTTTGATCTTGTCGTCGGTTCTCCAGATAGAAGAAAGGCAGGTTGTCTCTGTCGTCATAACATCGATTCCGATACGGAAGTCTGCACTTAATTTGCCAACGCCAGGTCCGACAAATTCCATGACCTTGTTATTGACATAGCCATTGCCGAAGGTTGCGCCGATGATCGCAAGGGCAACGTCCTGCGGTCCGACACCTTTCACCGGTTCGCCGTCCAGATAGATTCCGACAACGCCCGGCATCTTGATATCATAAGTCTTGTTCAGAAGCTGTTTTACAAGTTCCGGTCCGCCCTCTCCCATTGCCATGGTACCGAGTGCACCATAACGGGTGTGGCTGTCAGAACCAAGGATCATCTTGCCGCCGCCTGCGAGCATTTCACGGGCAAACTGGTGGATAACGGCCTGATGAGGCGGAACATAGACACCGCCGTACTTCTTCGCACAGGTCAGTCCAAACATGTGGTCATCTTCATTGATCGTACCGCCGACTGCACACAGAGAGTTATGGCAGTTGGTCAGAACATAAGGGATCGGGAATTTCTCCAGTCCGGATGCTCTTGCAGTCTGGATGATTCCGACAAAGGTAATGTCGTGCGAAGTCAGCTTGTCAAATTTGATCTGAAGTTGCTGCATATTACCGGAAGTATTATGCGCACTTAAGATCCCATAAGCCATTGTCTCTTTTGCAGCAGCTTCTTTTGTTGTCTCAATCCCTGTCTTGCTTTTTACGGCAGCAAGTGCATCGGGTGCATCTGCAATTACCTCAGTACCGTGTAAAAGATAGGCACCGCCTTCGTATAATTTCACCATATCATGTCCTCCTATTTTCTGTTTTCTATAAATTTCATGTGGTCTGCGACCATCAAAGCAATCTTAAATGTCAGGGCGTCCTCAAAGACTCTGACATCCAGCCCGGTCTGCTTCTGGATCTTCTCCAGCCGGTAGACGAGCGTATTCCGGTGGACGAAAAGCTGTCTTGCTGTCTCCGAAATATTCAGGCTGTTTTCAAAAAATTTATCAACTGTGGATAAGGTTTCTTCGTCAAACTGATCAACGGTATTTCCGGCAAATACTTCTTCCAGGAACATCTCGCATAAGGAAACGGGAAGCTGGTGGATCAGCCGTCCGATACCGAGTTCGCGGTAGGATAAAATATTGCGTTCCGGATAGAAGATACGTCCCACATCCAGAGCCATGCCAGCTTCTTTGTAAGACTGTGAGACCTCTTTGAGTTCGGGAATGATGGTTCCGAAGGAAAGCCGGACATTGACCATAGCTTCGGTGTTGATCGCATTCACCAGCATATCGGCAGTCGAACGGATCGTATCATAATCATCCGTACTGTCAAGGGACTTGATCAGAATAATATGTCCCTCATCTACGGCAGTAACAAAATCGCCGGTTCCCGAGGAATAAATCCCACGGATCATATCCAGGACGATCGTGTCATCCGGATTCTTCGGTTCGATCAGATAGACGACTCTGCGCTGCTCCACTGTAATACCAAGCTTTTTCGCCTGATTGTAGATATCTACGAGAAGCAGGTTATCCAGGAGCAGGTTCTGGATAAAACGGTTACGGTCAAGACGTTCGCTTCCGGATCTTAAAAGGCTCTCCAGCTGGCAGACACTTAAGCGTCCGCTGGTATGCACATCAATCTCATTATTGTGCTCGATCACGAAAATATAAGTCAGTTCATCATCATCATAAACCGGGAACAGACCATAGCATTCATCCAGGTGCTCCTCCGATACGCCGGTAACCTCCAGCTCTTTTAAAAATGAGCAGACAGCTTTTTTTACTGCAGGCTTCTCCTTACCTACAGCTGCAAGCATCACTCCGTCTGTGTTCCAGATGGAACAGTTACACTCGATGATATCCCCTATTTCATTGATTGTTCTCTGTAAAATCTGGTTGGATAACAATCCGTTCACCTCTCCATTCTTTTCAATATATGACAAATGGGAGAATTGTGAAATTCCCCCATCTTCTTCTGACAATACAATCTGATATTATTTTAGCAAATGTTTCACACTTTAGCAAGCTAAAATGAAAAACGTTTTCTCTTATTCGTCTTCGTCATCGCGTCTGTCAAGCATGGCAGCAACGATTTCAAGAATCACAGCAAGACCGATGATAGATGCAGCGGCAATTTTTCCGGCAGTGCCGGTTGCTACCTGTGCGATACCGCCGACAACCGGAACAGAAAGCTTTACTTTTCCGATGTAGTTGTTGTAAGGGATCGGATTCATATCTTTTTCCTCATTGGCATCCCCTTTGGTGATAAACTGTCCCATCGCCGGGCTGTTGGATACTACACGGTGGGTGATGATCGAGCCGTCTGCATTGTTGCTGTAAAAAGCAATGACATCATCTTTGACGATCGTGTCTGGTTCTTCATACCGGACATAGACCAGGCTTCCCGTCGGGATCGCCGGTTCCATGCTCCCACTGATCACGGTGTATATCTGAAAACCAAAAGCTTTCGGAAGCGTCAGCGGAATACAGGCAAGAATCAGTACTGTCAGTAAAACAGTGCCCAGTGCACTGCAAAATGCAGCCACCGGGCTTTTCTTTTTCTTCGTTCTCTTCAAAAAAGACTTCTCCTTTAGTGCCGCGCTTTTTTTATTTTGCACGTTTTTTCAAGAATACGATCAGTCCTGCGAGAGCTGCTACCGCAACAACGATAATGCCGATCCCTGCTGCGATCGGAGTCTTGCTCGTCTTGTCTTTCGCATCGATATTTCCTTTTGGAGTGTCTTCATCATCCAGATCTACCAGAGACTTTGGTGTCTGTTCATCCGGTGCGGTGGTCGTATCGTCTGTCGTATCCTGAGAATTGTCTGCATTCGTTGTACCACCGGCAGTACCGCCTGTTGTAGTACCACCCGCTGTAGTGCCACCTGCTGTAGTGCCACCTGCTGCAGTACCACCCGCTGTAGTACCTGTACCAGTACCGGCGGCTGCACCTGTTGTACCGGCAGCTCCTGTCGTGCCACCTGCTGTACCGACATTACCGGTACCTGTGCCAGGAGTTGCGGTTCCAGGAACTGTTGTTGTGACGGTAGTTGTTGTCTCAACGATACGGTCTGTAGCTCCCGGTGTGTAGGTAAACGTAAATACATTCTCAGATTCATTATCACTCAAAGTCTTCGTAAGTGCAAGAGCATCCGGAATATAATTTTCAACGTAACGGTAAGCAACGACCGGCTTGTCGCCGACGTTTCCGTAGAAGGTCTGGCTCTCTGCCAGTGATTTACCGGATGCATCCTGATAATTTACGGTATAGGCAACCATGTTGCCTTTGATTCCGTAAGCGACTACGTAGTCGGCATCACCTGTGACGGTAAATGCAGGAGCATCAAGTGGTTCTGAACTTGCATTATCACGTCCGCTGAGGCGGATTCCTTTGACATAATATCTATCGTCTGTTACCTGAATATTGTACAAAGCAGTATTGTCAAAAGAAAATTTAGATCCATAAGAAATGTCAGATTTTTCAATTTTGTTCTGACCATTGATGGTTCCTTTGTTACCTGCGGATAATGTTACCTTGTAGGTATACGGTGTAGTATCATCTGCCATAACGCTCATTGTGGATGCACCGAGTGTCATGGATACAGTCAGAAGAGAAACCAGTAATCTTTTCCATTTTTTCATCTGCTTACTCTCCTTTCTGTCTGCGTCTTTTTGTGTTCTTATTGAGTGTGTAGATACCGTATGCAAGAAGGATCAGTCCACTGATGAGTGCAAGCAAACAGAAGAGAAGAATTCTTGCGGTATCACCGGTCTTAACGGTGTTGGTTGTCTTAACAATCTTATTCTTGGTGATGGTTTTGCCGGCTGAAACCTTTTCTACTGCAAAGTTCATACGGAGCTTTGCGAGTGTGAGCTGATAACCGTTGCCCTGTGTCTCACCTTCAACACCGACGGTAAGGTGTACCGTTCCGGTATTATTGGAAGCAAGTCTTCCGAGGTAGAAATATTCCTGGGTTGAGCTATCGATCTGCTTCAGACCTTCTCCGGCTTTGGAAGAACCTTCCCCTCCGACAGTTGAGCTGTCATAGAGTACCTTTTCGGCATTGTCACTTCCAACATAGGTCAGCTTGTATTCATAAGCACCACCTTCTGCGGAAGACTGTGCATCCTCCAGCGTCTGGATCACTTCGTTGGTCATGTACCAATCGGTATCCGTACTGTCGGAGTTCTTAAGCTGAACCTTGAGCTCGATGCTGTCACCCGGCTGGATATTTGCCAGCTCGTCAGTCACATCGGAGCTTTTAAAATTACTTTCCATCTTGCCGCCGGTGAAATTAACCTGCCATCCGTCGGCTCCCTGATAATCCTTTGCAAATGCAGTTGTGTGTCCCCCTGCTGCCATTATCACTGTCATGGCGAGGCACAAAATTTTCTTTTTCATACTCTGTACCTCCCTACTGTAAGCTCATTGTTGTTTCGTCGTCTGATACATTCACGTCCACGCCCCAGGCACTCTTGATCGCGTCCTTTGCGTTGTGTGTCTGAACTGCATCCACCTCTGCGTCAATGTGGAAGGTGTAGCCATTGTACTTGTAAGTATAAGTGATGGTTTTACCTTTTTCAGATTCTTTTTCAGATTCGGGTACAGGCTTTGTTACATCCGATGCAATCGAAGGATTGATTCGGAGTGTATCCGATAATGCCGGTGTCGGTTTACCCGCTTTGAGAGCTTTGGTATAATAAAGAACGGTACGCTCTTTATACTGTTCAGACTGTTCAGACTGGTAAGACTGGTCTTTTGCAACCTGCCATCCATTGTCTGTAAGGAAGTTCAGCTCGATCAGATCCGGTGAAAGGTTCGTGTTCTTATTGCCTTTTTCGTCCTGCCAGCTTTTTGTGATGATCACACGTACAAAGGTGTCGATCGTACCGCTGTTCTTGACGCTGATTGCTTCGTTATATTTCTTGCCGGGTGTAAATGTCTCATCCTTTCCGAGAAGATCTGTGAGAAGCTCGCCCTTTGAGGTTCCCTTCCATTCATTGTTCGATACATAATCCCGGCTGCTGACTACTTTGTCATTTTCCAGAAGAGATACGCCGATACTCTGCATATTCATCTGTGCGGAATAATTCTCACTGTAGTAAGTGAGTGCGGCGCGTGTACTGCCGACAGTGCTTCCAACCAGCAGGAGTGCTGCGGCTGTCAGGACCAGGGCAGGTTTCTTTGGAAATGATTTCTTTTTCTTTTTCATTCTCATTACCTCCTACTCTGTCGTCTGTGTGCTGTCGTTTTTGATTACGTGGTTCCAGTCGGCGTATGGTGTACCATCTTCCTTGTAAAGAACCGGGGTGCATTCCTGGATAACTATGACGTTGAATTCTTCTGGTTTGTCATCGCCTGATGGAAACTCATAAGAAATCACGAGTTCTGGATCCGTTGTCTGACCAGCTGGAAGTATGTCACTGTAATACCAGTAATCATCTGCTCCTTTTGACCAGTTTTTATCTGCTTTGTATCCAAGAGATACTGGAGCAAATGCCTTGACTCTTACGAAGCAGTCATATTTACCAGTGTTGGAGATTGTAACGTGTTTTCCATCTGATTTGATTTGTTCATCTGGAACTGTTTTGGTAAATCCCATATTCATTTTCACACCGCCACCGGCTGTCGAATAGGTTGTAAAATACGCCATCGCACTTCCAACTGCCAGGGTTCCGGTAAGAGCAAGTGTTGCTGCTGCCATGATAAGTGGTTTTTTATGTAACTTTCTCATTCCGATTCCCCCTTTCTAGTTCTTTGCTGCCGGTTTGGTGTACTGATACTGACCATTTTCGTCCAGCTTGAAATTATTTTTTACACCGTAACCGCCATTGGTACGTCCGTTGTGTTCATTAGTAAATGAAACTTCTACAGCCGCTCCTGCTTTATCAGCTTCTTTTTCGTCAGTAGCAATGATTTTTACAGTCTGATTAATCTGATTTCTGTCAGAAGTGAGTTGGTAACTAGCACCGCTATAGATTTCATTTACAACTACTTCAGAGCCGGCAGGAATCTTCGTGATCGTTACAGAATTCTTACCTGCTGCGCTAAATGTAAGTTCTTCGATTCTGGTTTCTTTTTTCTTATCCAGTGTTGTGATATCGATCTGGAATACGAAGGTTGCCTCGTCTCCGAAGGTAGCATTGTGATCTACCAGTTCCTTGTTGATCACCAGATCACCGTATCTTACGTGCTGTTCCGGTTTCAGACCAACTGCACTGTTGTATTCTTTGGTCAGATCGTAGATCCAGTCATCACTTGCACCGTTACCACTGTAGTAATTATTGGTCGGAAGTGATACAAGGTAAGGTGTAAAGGTATAAGTATAATTGGTTGTAATCACTTTTGGTGTATCTACAAGGTAAAGTCCTGTCTCCAATTTATTTTTGTAGCCTCTTCCATTCTGCAGTGTAACGGTTTCGGTTGGATTAATAACCGTATTCCCCTCAGAATCTGTCAATTTACCTTGTGCTGTTTTGGCACGGTCTGCCCATGTAGTGGCTGCAGTATCCAGGTTATCAGCACTTACGGAAGAAAGATCCAGTCCGGTGAATGCATCCGTTACGGTATAGTTGCCGGATACATCAACTGTTGCAACTTTGTACAGATTGACCTGAACAGTAACGCCGTCATTTAGAAGTTCACTGCTTCCCCCAATGTCAAATTCGATGGAACACTCTGCATCGGTATCGATCGCGCTTGCGGCTTTCGCACCCGGAAGAGTGAGCAGTGGAAATGTAAGAGCGACAGCTAAGAGAAAAGTACTTCCCTGTTTTAATCGTTTATTCATCATCGCCTCATGTCCTCCTTAAAAATCTTGGTTATTCTTTGTGAGCTTTTCTCTTGGAAAGGAATCGCAAGAGAATGATCACAAGAATCGTGATTGAAAGTCCTAAAATTAAATAAAGCATATAATAATTCTGAATGGCTTTTACCATAGAATCTGTAACTGATTCGGTAGCATCCTCTTCGCCGTTATATGGAACTCTGGTTCCTCTTACGAGAAGACGATGGGAGTTGACTCCATATGGTGTACAGGTAAATAAAGTTACCTGGTCTTTTCCTTCTTCAATCTGGAGTGCTTTCTCCAGTGTTTCATGATCGTCTTTGTCTACCATCGGAAGAATCTGATCTACCTTGTAGGCAAGGACTTCATCCAGTACATGGATGTAAAATTTATCGCCAACTTTGAGCTGATCGATATCGGTAAATAGCTTTGCGCTTGGAAGTCCACGGTGAGCTGCGAGAACACTGTGGGTACTCTCCCCTCCGATCGGAAGCTTTGTGCCGTTCAGATGTCCGACGCCGGTCTGAAGTTCATCATCACCGGTGCCATGGTAAATGGCAAGCTTGATGTTGATCTTCGGAATGGAAAGATATCCCATTACTCCGTCATCTGCAACGTTCAGGATCTTCCAGTATTCGGTATCTTTGATGTCATTTTCATCTTCACCAAATACATCTCCGTAGAGGTTGTTCTGCTGAATGGTATCATTGAAAGCTTTTGCTTTTTCCCACTCAGAGGTGAAGTCCTCCGGTTCCATGTCCTGTATTGTATTGTCATAGCTGCTGATCAGCTGATTCTGTCTGTAGGTGTTCCACTGGTTGGATACCGTCGGGTAGATCAGAATCCCAAATCCTATCAAGAATAACAGACCGAAAAGGAAGGTTGAGATTTTTCTTTTCATAGGCATATTCCCTTTCTAGTTCTTGTTCTCTTTTTAAGAGGTCTCATTTTTCTTCTTTTGAAGCTTCTTCTCCTTTAAGTATAACACAAGGATGAAGATTGTGGTAATTACAAGACCAATAATTACCCATAAAAGATAATTTGTATGAAGACTGATTCCGCTGAGCGGTGTCTTCTCATCGGCAACTTCCTGTTCCACATAAGGTACTCTGTGACCACGGACCAGAAGCCGCTCGGTATTGACTCCGTATGGAGTACAGGTAAGAAGTGTTACAAGATCTTTTCCTTCTTCTACTGCAAGAGAGGAAGTTTCTTCCGGTTTTACTACGGAAATCTTGTCGACTTCATAACATAATGTTTCGTTTAATACATGGATCAGAAAATGATCGCCTTCTTCCAGCTGATCCAGATCGGTAAAAAGAGACGCACTCGGAAGTCCACGGTGTGCGGAGATAACGGCGTGTGTACTTTTACCGCCGATTGGAAGAGAGCTTCCTTCCAGATGTCCGGCTGCCTGTTTGAGAACATCTTCATCGGTAGTGTGGTAGATCGGAAGCTTGATGTCAATCTTCGGGATTTCCACGATTCCCATCATCTCATCACCGGCAATATTCAGAGCATCCATGTAGGACTGATCTTCTTTGTCACTGGCTGCGGCTACTGCAAATGAGTCAGGAAGAATACTTGGAAGTAAGGCTTCGTTGTAAGCTTCTGCTTTCTGCAGTTCTGCGTCATAATCAATCTCATGTGCTGCATCCTTTTCGGATACAGTCTGTTCATAACTGCTGATCAATTGCTTCTGCCTGTAGTTATTCCACTGGTTTGCAACGAATGGATACAGCAGTAAGGACAACCCGGCTAAAAATATGATGCCAATAATAAGTTTGTTTGCTTTGCGTTTCATCCGAACTCTCCTTGCTGTTGTATTATTTTTTAGGAATCCGGGGCGACCTGCCCCGGATTCAATATCTGATTATAAATAATTATTGCAATTATTTGTTGTCTGATTTCTTGCGGCTTGCGAAGAACAGACCAGCTGCTGCGATCATGATAACGCATCCAGCGATTGTGAAGATTGTTGTACCGATACCACCGGTGGATGGCAGAGCGGAGAGTTTTGTATCAGTCATGCTAGCTGTA
>ENA-OOXT01002440-OOXT01002440.1-human-gut-metagenome-genome-assembly--contig:-NODE-2440-length-10430-cov-1.898313_pt1 | contig 10430 bp, 10 predicted proteins | sample MGYA00241590_ERZ501349 | MGnify/ENA primary metagenome ERZ501349 (study PRJEB25962, sample SAMEA2042838) | human gut metagenome | biome: human gut; feature: human-associated habitat; material: faeces...
CAGCGGTTGTGTAGATTATGAAGTACACGAAAAACGTCCGGTGGTGTACTGGTTCAACCGGTTGCATTATAACCGCATTCAGGGATGGAACCTCATGGGCGACTTTTTCGCCGTTTCGCTGGTATTCTTTGCCGTTTCCGGATTGTTCATGGTCAAGGGAAAAAACGGACTGGCAGGACGCGGAAAATGGTTGCTTTTAGCAGGTATTCTGATTCCGCTGGGATACATCTGGCTGGCTGCCTGAACATGAAAATCTATATGATAAAAATCGCCTGTCTCATGGGTAAAGAGACAGGCGATTTTTTATGTTTCAGCACCGTAAACCTTACGTTTCTGTGCGCAGAACCCTAAGGCTTACGCTAGGAAAATATACGGTTCTGCATCGGGAAACATAAAAGGTGAAAAAAGGCTTGCAAATAATCTTCTTTGCTTTTTTACATCATTCTATCAAGAAACCTGATTATTCTATGTTCCGTATGAATTTGGCCGGTACACCTCCCACCACGGTATTGGCCGGCACGTCTTTCGTTACGACGGCTCCGGCTGCGATGATGGAATTGTCGCCAATGGTGACTCCCTGCAGAATGGTGCTGTTAGAGCCTACCCATACACGTTTTCCCAGTACGATGGGAGCCGGTGTCATGGCCGCGCGCTTTTCCGGATTCATGTCGTGATTAAGTGTGGCGAAAACCACGTTGTGCCCAATCAGACAACCGTCGCCCAGTGTCACTCCACCCTGGTCCTGGAAATGGCAGCAGGCATTGATAAACACATCTTTTCCTATATGGATATTTTTCCCGAAATCAGTATAAAAAGGAGGAAATACCCGGAAAGTGTCGTCTACCGGCCGACCGAAAAGCCGGGACATCAGTGCCCGGATTTCTTCTATGGTGTGATACGATCCGTTCAGTTCGAATGTGATGCGGCGGGCTTCGTCACTCATGCGGTTCAGCAATTCCATGATCTCGGGTGTATCAAGCGGTTTCCGCATGGCTACGTGAGCCAAAAAATCATTTAGTTCCATGTGCTATGTTTTGAAAGGGTTATACAATTTTTATTTTACAAAAATATCCTGATTTTTCGGAAAACACGATATACATATTACGGATAATCATACCCCAATTACTTGTATACCGACAAAATGCCCCACTTTTGTATCACTTTTTTCTGTTTGTTTTGTTTTTTATCGCGTACATTTGCGAAAACTTTAAATGACACATCATGAAAAAGACGTATGCAATGCTATTTTTCTTCCTTTTGGTCTGCACCATGGGATTTTCGCAGACTCGGAAGTCTGTTTCTATTTTAGGAGATTCGTACTCTACTTTCGAGAATTACCTTCAGCCTGATACCAATGCCGTGTGGTACTTTCAGCAGCCGCGGAAAAACAACGATGTCCGTTCTGTAGACCAGACCTGGTGGTATAAGTTTATTAAGGAAAGCGGATACCGTCTGTGCGTAAACAATTCTTTCTCGGGTGCAACCATCTGCCACACCGGTTACCGGAAAGAGGATTATTCCGACCGCTCGTTTGTGACACGAATGAACAACCTGGGGTGTCCGGACCTCATTTTCATTTTTGGAGCAACGAACGACAGCTGGGCCGGGGCCCCCATCGGTGAATACCAGTATGAAAACTGGACGAAAAAAGATTTGTACAGCTTCCGTCCGGCCATGGCTTATATGCTGGAACACATGCAGTACCGTTATCCCAACGTGGAGATTTATTTTCTGTTGAACTGCGACCTGAAACCGGAAATCAATGAGTCTGTAAAGACTATCTGCGCACACTATCACGTGCCTTGCATCGAACTGAAAGGAATCGACAAGCAGGGAGGGCATCCTTCCATAAAAGGTATGCAGCAAATCAACGAACAGATAAAAGCTTATTTTGCCAGTCGGCAATAAGGAAAAAGAAAACGGCTTGACGAATACGTCAGGCCGTTTCTTTTAATAATTCCAGAATCAGTTGCTCCAGTCTGTCTCTCACTTCATCCATCGGGACTTCTTGCCGTAACTCAGCCTGTAGTGAAGTGACTCCCTTGTCTATAAACCCACAGGGATGAATGTAACTGAAATACCTTAAATCTGTATTGACGTTCAGGGCAAGACCGTGCATCGTAACGAAATGGCTGCTTCTTACCCCCATGGCACAGATTTTACGTTCTTCGGGCGTACCCGTGGCCAGCCAGACACCAGTAGCCCCGTGCACTCTGTCGGTTTCTATGCCGTAGGTCCGGCACACACGGATCACCGCTTCCTCTAACAGGTGCAGGTATTCCTTCAAACCCAAGTGAAAATCTTCCAGATTCAGAATCGGATAACACACCCATTGTCCTGGTCCGTGATAAGTAATGTCTCCTCCCCTGTCCACCTGAAACAGTTCGGCATGAATGGTCTGTAACTGTGTGGGGTTCAACAGCATATTGGCCGCCTTTCCGTGCTTGCCCAGGGTGTAGACATGCGGGTGCTGGCAGAAAATAATCCGGTTGGTATAAGGCTTCCCGTTCAGCTTGGCATCAATGAGTTCATCGAAGAGAGCAGTTTGTCGTTCCCAAGCCTCAGAATAAGAGATGAGTCCCCAGTTTTCTATTGTAATCATGGCATTCAATTCTTAAAAGGTTACATTTTGCAAAGAAAAAATTTTTTGGTGTGAATGGCAAAGATTTACAAAAAGAATTCCTTTTTACATCGCAATTCGGGAAGTTATGCTATATTTGTAGACAGAGAAATCATTTTTTTGAGAAAAACGTCTGAACATGATGAAAAAAATACAAAGAGGATTATTCCCCTCTGTCGTGTGTGGCTTGTTTTCCACCATGATGCTACCGGGGTGTATCGGAAACGGGACAGCCGGAGGAAACGAAGTTTCAGTGGATTCCATTCCTATGGATACGACTGTGTATCTGGATGAAGCCAATACGGAATCACCTAAATGCCAGATAAAAATCAATTTTAAATATTTAAAGTCGGCCGATAAGAACGATTCACTGACACAGGTAGTCAATCAGGTGCTGGAAGATGCTTTTTCAAGTGCACATGCCGGAGCAGCTTCTCCACAGGCCTTTGTCTCGTCTATCAAAGAAAGCCTGGCAGGTGATTACCTGAAGGATGTGCAGGGAAGTTATCAGACCGACTTGAAGAATGGAATGAAGCCTGATGAAATTCCTAACTGGTATAACTACGAATATGAGATAAATTCGGAGCTGCAAGAAGGTAAAGACAGTATATGGAATTATGCCGTCACTACTTTCCAATATACCGGAGGCGCACATCCCAACACATGGGCACAGTGGGTTAACATTGATGCGGCCAATGGGAAAAAGCTGGACAAGAGCGAAGTGTTTGCCAAAGGAACTGAAGAGGATATCTGCCGGCTGATTCTGGACAAACTGCTGGCAGAAGCCAATAAAAAGCTGGAGACAGATACGCTGACCTGTGTAGAGGGACTTCAGGCGGTAGGTATCTTGTTGGACACGGACTTGTATGTGCCCGATAACTTCCTGCTCGAAAAAGAAGGAGTGACATTCCTTTATAACACCTATGACATTGCACCTTATTACATGGGACGCTTCCAACTGACGGTTCCCTACGAAGAAATCAATACTTATTTAATCAAGAAATAATCGTACATGGACATTATCTTAAAATATTTCCCGCACCTGAGCGAGGTTCAGCAACAGCAATTTGCGGCTTTGTATGACCTATATACCGACTGGAACAGCAAAATCAACGTGATTTCGCGAAAAGACATTACCAACCTGTATGAGCATCATGTGCTGCATTCACTGGGCATTGCCAAGGTCATGCAGTTCCGTCCGGAAACTACCGTGATGGATTTGGGTACCGGCGGTGGTTTCCCTGGAATTCCGCTGGCTATTCTCTTTCCGGAAACACATTTCCATCTGGTGGACAGTATCGGCAAGAAAGTGAAGGTGGCTACTGAAATAGCCAATGCCATCGGCTTGAAGAACGTCACTACCCGTCATTGCCGTGCGGAGGAAGAAAAGCAATTGTTCGACTTCGTGGTAAGCAGGGCCGTCATGCCGCTGACCGACTTGCTGAAAATCATCCGTAAGAATATCAAGAAGGAACAGCACAATGCCCTCCCCAACGGACTGATCTGCCTGAAGGGCGGTGAACTGGAACGGGAAGTCATGCCTGTAAAGCACCAGACACTTATGTATGATTTGAAGGATTATTTTGAAGAGGAATTTTTTGAGACCAAGAAAGTGGTTTATGTCACAATCAACGGATAATCGATATGAAAATTAAGACATTTGAATTCAATATGTTTCCGGTCAACTGCTATGTGGTGTGGGACGAGGAAACGCTGCAGGCAGCTGTAATTGATGCCGGATGTTATTATCAGGAAGAGCAGCAGACATTGAAAAAGTTCATTGCAGAAAACGGACTTACGGTGACGCACTTGCTGAATACGCATTTGCATCTGGATCACATATTCGGCAATGCGTTTATGCTCAGAGAGTTTGGAGTCAGTGCTGAAGCCGGAAAGGAAGATGAATTTCTGTTGCCGAGAACGGCAGAGTATTGCCGCATGTTCGGTTTCCCTCTGAACGAGGAGCCTCCTGCATTGGGCGGCTATGTGCATGACGGCGACCTGATAAAAATAGGAAATATAGAACTGAAGGCGCTTGCCGTGCCCGGCCATTCTCCCGGAAGCATGGTGTTCTATTGTGAAGCGCAGCACTGCATGTTCAGCGGTGATGTATTGTTCCGGGGCAGCATCGGGCGTGCAGACCTGGAAGGCGGAAACTTTGACCAGTTGAGGGAAAGTATCGTGGCACGTTTGCTGACACTCCCTGACGAGACAATGGTATATCCGGGTCATGGAAATCCCACTACCATCGGCTATGAAAAGATGAACAATCCTTTCTTCCGCTGATACGTTATTCTTTTGCTTGAAAACCATAAATCTTACCTTAATAATCATGAAAACAACGACATTCGCAAACAGACACATCGGCATCGGGGAAGAGGAACTTCCGCTGATGCTGAAAAAAATTGGAGTAAGCAGTCTGGATGAACTGATAGAGAAAACCATTCCTGCCAATATCCTGTTAAAAGAACCTTTGAAACTGGGAGCTGCCATGACGGAACGTGAATTTGCTGAACACATCGGCAAACTGGCAGCCCAGAACAAGCTATATAAGACGTATATCGGATGTGGGTGGTATGACACGGTGACTCCGGCAGTTGTTCAGCGTAACGTGTTTGAAAATCCGGTTTGGTACACTTCCTATACGCCCTATCAGGCTGAAATTTCCCAGGGACGACTGGAAGCGTTGCTGAATTTTCAGACGGTAATCAGCGATCTGACTGCCCTTCCGCTGGCCAACTGTTCTCTGCTGGATGAAGCGACGGCTGCGGCGGAAGCGGCTACGATGATGTACGGACTGAGAAGCCGTGCACAACAGAAAGCGCAGGCCAACGTGCTGTTTGTAGATGAAGAAATATTCCCTCAGACGCTGGCAGTTATTCGTACCCGGGCCATTCCGCAGGGAATGGTAGTAAAGGTAGGCAGTTACAAGGACCTGACTTTTACGCCGGATATTTTCGGTTGCATCGTGCAGTATCCGAATAATAGCGGAAGCATAGAAGACTATCGGGAATTTGCCGAACAAGCACATGCTGCCGGATGTAAGGTGGCCGTAGCAGCCGATATCCTGTCGCTTGCCCTACTGGTTCCTCCCGGTGAATGGGGAGCCGACATCGCTTTCGGTAGCTCACAGCGTCTGGGCACACCGATGTTCTATGGAGGACCTTCTGCGGCTTATTTCGCTACACGTGATGAATACAAACGAAACATGCCGGGACGTATCATCGGTCTGTCAAAAGACAAATATGGTCATCTGTGTTACCGCATGGCATTGCAGACTCGCGAGCAGCATATCAAGCGTGAAAAGGCTACTTCCAATATCTGTACGGCGCAGGCGCTGCTGGCTACCATGGCCGGATTCTATGCCGTTTATCACGGACCTGACGGCATAAAGGAGATAGCCAATCATGTGCATGCCGTGGCTTTCTGGCTGGCAGAACAGCTTACGAAACTGGGATATAAATTGCAGAACGAAAATTTCTTTGATACACTGAGAATACAGTTGCCGGACAACGTAACCATTCAGGAAGTGCGCACCATTGCCTTGAGCAAGGAAATCAACCTGCGCTATTTTGATAATGGTGATGTGGGTATCAGTGTCGATGAAACTACTACGCAGGCAGATGCTACGCTGATTCTGAATCTGTTTGCCGTAGCGGCAGAAGAACCGATGCATGATGTCTGTGCCATACCGGAAAAAGCTCCTGTTGCTGCACAGTTCCAGCGTCTGAGCACGTACCTCACTCACGAAGTCTTCCAGAAGTATCACACCGAAACGGAAATGATGCGTTACATCAAACGTCTGGAACGGAAGGATATCTCGTTGGCTCATTCCATGATTTCATTGGGCTCTTGTACCATGAAACTGAATGCGGCATCCGAAATGCTGCCTCTTAGCAATGCGGCCTGGATGAACCTTCACCCGTTGGTTCCGGAAGATCAGGCTGCGGGATACCAGGCTTTGATTCACAATCTGTCGGAACAGCTGAAAACGATTACAGGCTTTGCAGGCGTATCTCTCCAACCGAACTCCGGTGCAGCAGGTGAATATACGGGCTTGCGTGTGATTAGAAGTTATCAGGAAAGTATCGGACAGGGTAACCGCCGATTGGTATTGATTCCGGCTTCGGCACATGGTACCAATCCGGCTTCGGCTGTACAGGCAGGTTACGAGCCGCTGACGTGTGCTTGCGATGAGAATGGAAACGTGGATTTGGAAGATTTGCGTGCGAAGGCTGAAGCACATAAGGATGAACTGGCAGCTTTGATGATTACTTATCCGTCTACTCATGGTATTTTTGAGGAAGAAATCAAGGAGATATGTGAGATTATCCATGCGTGCGGTGCACAGGTTTATATGGACGGAGCCAACATGAACGGACAGGTGGGACTGACCAATCCGGGTACTATCGGAGCAGACGTGTGTCACCTGAACCTTCATAAGACATTCGCGAGTCCCCACGGTGGTGGCGGTCCGGGCGTAGGTCCGATTTGTGTGGCCGAGCATCTGGTGCCTTTCCTTCCGGGACATGTCAGCACGGGCAATCCGCAGAATCAGGTGTCTGCCGCTCCTTACGGAAGTGCCGGTATCCTGCCGATTACTTACGGCTACATCTGCATGATGGGGGCAGAAGGCCTGAGAAGAGCGACTCAAACGGCTATTCTGAATGCCAACTACCTGGCCGCTTGCCTGAAAGATACGTATGGAGTGGTATACCGCGGAAAGAACGGTTTCGTAGGTCATGAAATGATTCTGGAATGCCGGAAGATACACGAAGAAAGCGGAATCTCGGAAAATGATATTTCCAAGCGTCTGATGGACTACGGTTACCATGCACCTACTCTCTCCTTCCCTGTACACGGTACGCTGATGATTGAACCGACGGAAAGTGAAAGTCTGGCAGAACTGGACAACTTTGTGGATGTCATGGTACATATCCGTGAAGAAATTGCAGAGATTGAGACTGGAAAGGCCGACAAAGAAGACAACGTATTGGTGAATGCTCCTCATCCGGAGTACGAGATTGTGGGGGATGCTTGGACTCATCCTTATGGTCGAGCTAAGGCGGCTTATCCGATTCAGAGTGTAAGAGACAACAAATTCTGGATTAACGTGGCACGTATCGATAATACATTGGGCGACCGTAAGTTGCTACCTACACGTTACGGAAGCTTTGAATAAAGTCTTTAAAGTCACGTTGGCTTGACATAGAAAATAAGAAGAGCCACTGCATTTCTTCGTAAAAGAGGGATTCGCAGTGGCTCTTTTCATATAGGATCGGAAATGGTATTCCCTGTTTTTCCGCATAGGGAGGATACATGTACGGTAGCTATCCTGACAAATTTTGAATCATTTGAGTAGTCTTAAAAGAAAAATGAAAGTTTTTGTTTGGTTTTAGTTTATTATTTCTATATTTGTGCATCAAACAACGAAAAATAATATGAAAAACGACCAAATGTACTTGCATCCTGAAGTGGAAACCTTGTCGAGACCGGACATTGAGAAACTTCAGTTGAAACGGTTGAAAGCAACCATCGACCGTTGTATGCATTCTCCGTTCTACAAAGAACGCTTTCAGCAATGCGGCATCAAACCGGAAGATATACAGTCACTGGAGGATTTACAGAAAATTCCTTTCACTACCAAACAGGATTTGCGCGACCATTATCCGTTTGGGCTTTCTGCCGTGCCTTTGGAAGAGGTGGTCCGTCTCCATTCTTCCAGTGGTACCACAGGAACTCCTACCGTGATTTTGCACACACAGCACGATTTGGAGGAATGGGCCAATGCCGTAGCGCGCTGTCTGTATATGGTGGGACTGCGTAAGGGAGACATTTTCCAGAACTCTTCCGGCTACGGTATGTTTACCGGAGGACTGGGCTTCCAGTATGGTGCCGAACGTCTGGGTATGCTGACTGTTCCGGCTGCTGCCGGCAATACCAAGCGGCAGATTAAGTTTATCACCGACTTTGGTACCACCGCTCTTCATGCCATCCCAAGTTATGCCGGCCGTTTGTATGAAGTGATGGAAGAGATGCACATTGACCCGCGTCGCGATACCCATCTGAAGACCTTGATTATCGGGGCCGAACCGCATTCTGACGAACAGCGTCGCCGTATTGAACAGATGTTGGGCGTGAAAGCCTACAACTCTTTCGGTATGTCGGAAATGTGTGGCCCGGGGGTAGCTTTTGAATGCATGGAACAGAACGGACTCCACATTTGGGAGGATTATTATATCGTAGAAATTGTGGACCCTGTCACACTGGAACCAGTACCCGAAGGCGAAGTGGGCGAACTGGTGCTCACCACTATCAACCGTGAAGCAATGCCGTTGCTGCGTTACCGTACGCGTGACCTGACCCGCATTCTTCCAGGAGATTGTCCTTGCGGACGCCATCACAAGCGTCTTGACCGAATGAAAGGCCGCAGTGACGACATGATGATTCTCAAGGGTGTCAATATCTTCCCGATTCAGATTGAGAACATCTTGCTGCAGTTCAAGGAACTGGGTAATGAGTACCTCATTACGCTGACCAACCTTGATGCGAACGATGAGATGACGGTGGAAGTAGAATTGAATGACTTTACCGATGACTACGGATTCCTTCAGAATCTGACCAAGGAAATTACCCGCCAGTTGAAAGACGAAATCCTGATTACCCCGCGCGTGAAACTGGTGCCTAAAGGAAGCCTGCCCGTACAGGAAGGAAAAGCCGTACGCGTGAAAGATTTACGAAAAACATTGATTTAAAAATAAAAGAGTATGACCATACATCAACTATCTGTTTTTGTAGAAAACAAGTCGGGCACACTGCTTCAGGTGCTTGAACTACTAAAAGAAGCGCATATCCAGTTGATTGCTTCTACCATATCCGATACCGTAGAGTACGGTATCTACCGTATTATCTGTTCCGAGCCGTTGCGTGCCTATGAAGTATTGAAGTATGCGGGTATCTCAGCCAATGTATCCGAAGTATTTGCCATCGGCCTGGACAATGAACCGGGACGGGCTGCCGATGCCATCCGCAGTTTCAGCGAAACAGGCATAGGTATCTCCTACCTCTATTCCTTCTTGCTGGGAGGAAAAGGTATACTGGTGTTCCGTACCGATAACACGGAGAAAACGCGTGAAGTGATACTGGAAAAGAAACTTCAGTACATTGAAGAAGAAAATCTGATGAAGATGGCCTAGCGGAAAGTTAGGCGGCGATTGCAAATGAAATTGACGGCACCGTAGACAAAGAGTCCGAGGAACTGTGCCAGGTATTCATTGCAGTGAAGAAGCTCCACGAGCATAAGAAGAAAAAGGAACTGCGCACTATAAGCCAGTGCGAAAGCACCAATAAAAAATAGCATCTGATGCCAGATGCTATTTTTTTTGTCATCTGTTTCAAGCGGAAAAATCCAATATTTGCACCAGATAAAGTTGTGTATCTGTGCCACGATGTATGCGCATATATTGGCTATAATATAACTCTCGCCCTCGATGTGCATCAACAGCCATACTACGAAAGCTGCAATCAGGGCATTGAGCGTTCCTATTATTGCAAAGCGTATAATCCGTACCGATTCCTTCATCCGGTTACTTTCTTGTCTTTTTCCTTGAAACGTTATTAATTATTTTCCTTGAGATCAATTTTCAGATTCAGTTCATCCAACTGTTTCTGGTCGAGGAAGCCAGGAGCATCCAGCATCACGTCACGTCCGGAGTTGTTCTTCGGGAAAGCGATGCAGTCGCGGATAGAATCCAGACCGGCAAACAAAGATACCCAACGGTCAAGTCCGTATGCCAGTCCTGCGTGTGGC
>ENA-OOXT01002441-OOXT01002441.1-human-gut-metagenome-genome-assembly--contig:-NODE-2441-length-10429-cov-1.997879_pt1 | contig 10429 bp, 9 predicted proteins | sample MGYA00241590_ERZ501349 | MGnify/ENA primary metagenome ERZ501349 (study PRJEB25962, sample SAMEA2042838) | human gut metagenome | biome: human gut; feature: human-associated habitat; material: faeces...
ATACTGCTCCAAAAAGTAAGCCGCCACTAAGTATATTAAATAGAATAAACCATATACCTATACCCTTAGTTAAACAAATAATAATACTAATAATAGTTACACTACCAATATAACTAGTAGGTATTCTCCATTTAATTATTTTTTTATAAGTCAAATATATAAAAGCAATAATACAAAGTAAACTACAAGTCTCTCCAATAGCACCAGGTATATTACCAAATAAAAAGTTAAATAAACTACCATATGGTTTAACTAAATTATCATAAGTAACTAAGTATCCACTAGCGGTCATATTAGTAAGAGGAGTAGCACTACTTACTACATCTACTTCATAAGGATTAAGATAACCACCAGTTAGTGATGAAAAGATAACTGTAATAAATAAACTACCTACTAAAGCAGGATTTAATTTATTTTTACCTAAACCTCCCATTAATACTTTAGATAAACTAGCTATAATACTACCTATTATTACTAACCATATAGGAGTATTAATAGGAATAATAAGACTAAGAAATACCCCTGGTATAATAGCATAACTAGATGTAAATAAATAATAAAAACTTTTCTTATCTCCTTTAATAACATAATATAAATATTCAGTAAATAAACAAACAACAGCTCCAATAGAAGAAAATATAAGAGGTTTAAATAAAAGATATAAACTACCATATCCCTTAATAGTAGGATAAATACCATTCTTATAAGTAGCAAACAAAATAAACAAAACAAGAATTACAAGAATACTATACATAATATTAGTAGTATTATCTTTACTCTTTAAAAAAGTCTTCTTACGTACCTTAAATTCCATTATTCATTCACCTTCTTCTTAGCTTCACGAACAAACTCCCTAACCTCAATCTTTGAAGGACAAACATAACTACAAAGACCACACTCAATACATTTAGAAGTATCAAGACATTTAAGTTTATTTTTATCATTAATAGAAGTCATAATAAGCACAGGTGCTAATCCACTAGGACATACCCTAGTACACTTACCACATTTTATACAAGGTAAAAGCTTACTATCAAAATCACTTATAACCAATATAGAATTAACATCAGCAGTAATAACCATATCATCACTAGGTAAAGAATTACCCATCATAGGTCCTCCCGCTATAAAAATAGGATTCTTAATTTTCTTATACTCATTAAAACCATTAATAATATCACTAGCCAAAGTACCAATCTTAACTTTAACATTACATTTTTTTTTAATACCATTACCACTAATAGTAACAATTCTTTCACATAAAGATTTATTTTCCTTAAGCATCTCATATATAGCATATATAGTAGAAACATTACTAACAATAATACCCTTTTCACTAGGATACTTATCATAAGAAATACCAAGAGTATTTTTAACCACTAATCTTTCCCAACCATTAGGATAAAAATCCATAGTAGAATAAATACTAATATTAGGATAAGTACCAATAAACTTATTTAAAACATCAATATATCTAGTATTAGACTTTTTAATAACAATAATAGCCTTATCAATCTCCATAATATCTAAAATATTATCAATACATTCAAGTATCTCTTCACTATAATTATAAATAACAGCCTTATCCGAAGAAATAAAAGGTTCACACTCAACAGCATTAATAAGTAAATACTTAATACCATCAGTATTATATTTAATAAAAGAAGGAAAACCACTACCACCAAGACCAACAATACCACTATTTCTTAAATCATTAATAAAATCATCCTTAGAATAATTATCCTTTTTATTACCAATAACTCTATTTTTTCTAACTTTTTCCTTATAGTCATTTTCAATAACAATACATTCACATTCATTACCATTAGATATAAATTTAGTATCTATACTAGCAACATAACCTGATACAGAACTATTAATAGGAAAATCAAATTTTTCACAATTAGCTACTTTATCCCCTTTATATACATAATCACCAACTTTAACTAACATTTTATAACTATTACCATTCTTATCCATAAGAGGAATATATATTTTAGTGGGTTTATCAAATTTTTCTATAACATCAGATAATTTACTACTATTAATATGTATCTTTTCCATTTCCATTCTCCTCTACTATATAATAACATAAATAGAAAAAAAAAGAAAGATTTTATTATCTTTCTTTCACTCTAAAACTATCCATAGTAAATAATTTAATCTCCATCATAGACATATTATAAATGCGTAAACACTCATCACTATTCTTAGAGCCTAATAATTTAGTAAAATAGTTACTAATCATATATTGATAATTACTACTTCCCTTTTCAAAATTACTTCTTACTTTATCTTTAAAATCATTAATAAGTCTAGCTTTAATAGCAAGTTTACCATTCTTATAATTATTAATATCAATTTCCATAATAGCAACAAAATCACCAAAATGTTTAACAACCTCATCTTTAGTAGTAGATTCCATAATTAAATCCGTAAAGAAAGAAAGTCTCTTATAAAAAGTATCAAGTAAAAGTTCCAAATCAAGTATAACATCCTTGTCTAGCAAATAATTATTACTATAATTAACATCAATAATATATTTAACTAAAGAAGAATCAATCTTTTCAATACCATCAAAATACCAATCTTTCATCTTTTTATAACATTTACGCTTAAATAAATATAATTCTATAATCTCATTATATTTATCAATATCCTTCTCAATATCACTGACACCCCTACCACTAACTAATGCAGCATTATACTTATTTTTAATTTTAGTATCATATGCTCTCTTATATTGCTTTTTACTAAAATTATCTTCTAATTCAAAAAACTCCAAAGCCAATTTTTCATCACTATTTATTTTCATATTTTATTCTCCTACATAAATGCTAAATAACTAATAAAACATATATATATAACCGTAAGTATAAGTCCATTTATTCTATCTCTAGAAGTAGATTTATCAGGTACACCAACCATCATAGCAGTAAGTATACCACCAACCAAACCACCAATATGAGCAGCATTACTAATACCAGGAACCATAAAACCAATAATCAAGTTTATTAAAATAACTTGAATAACAGAATTCTTAATAGTACTACCTAAGTAAGCACGATAATAATATCCAAAATACAATAAAGCTCCTAAAAGACCAAATATAGCACCCGATGCTCCAGCAGAAATAGTATTATGACAAAATGCTAAAGACAAAATACTACCACAAATACCACTAATAAAATAAATAATCAAATACTTAACCTTACCAAATAAATTTTCAACACTATTACCAACAATATATAAAGAATACATATTACAAAGCAAATGTACAATTCCAATATGTAAAAACATACAAGTAATAAGCCTATAATATTCTCCTGATTTAGTTAAGACATCATAATTAGCACCAAATTTTAACAAAGTATAATTATCCGAAGATCCATTACCAAATATATACATAGCTATAAAAATAACTACACATAATAAAATTAAAATATTAGTTACAATAGGACTCTTAATAGAAAATAACTTTTCAGCCTTCTTACTTCTAATCTCATTGTTCTTATTAATATTATCACTAACCTTTATAAAATATTCAAGTCCATCTTCTTTTCTTTCAGTCTTTTCAACAATATCAGGAAAAACATTAGTAAGTTTAGAATTATTAATATCCTCCTCGCTAGAAATATGAACATCATTATCCGAAAGCAATTTATCATCCTCAATATCCATATATATATTTAAAACTTTAACATTAAAAGACAAAGTTTTCTTTTTCACCTGTTTAACTATTCTACTAAGTTTAAATTTATCAAAATCCAATTGTTCTTTATTATGAATATGATGTGAAACAATTCTAACTATCTTATAACTACTATCTAAATTTTCAAGCCATATTTCATCATTTAAACCATGTATAATCATAGGATTATAATTCTTTTCAGTAATAAAATAATTAATTAAATTCATAACTAACAAATCATCGCTTTTAAATACAGTCTCTTCCATCACAACCTCCATATATAATATTATACTCGAAAATATAAAATAAATAAAGTATTTTTTCACAGCATTATCTTTTATTAATATAATAATATTGAAAGGAGAAAAACCCATGTATAACAATATGTATAGAAGACCAATAAATAACAATCGATTTATTGGTGGTGGTTTCTTTGGACCATTTATTTTAGGAGGAATAACAGGAGGTCTACTAGCACCAGCTTTTTATCCAAGACCATACCCCGTATATAATAACTACTACCCACCATACGGACCATACCCATATTATTAAAACACAAATAGTGTTTTAATTTTTTTAATTATATGATAAAATATAAATATGAAAAAGTTTAATATGATTGATGAAAAATTTATATGCGAAAATTGTGGTAAAGAAGTAAAAAAACTTGGTTATACAGCTAGGGATCATTGCCCATATTGTTTATATTCCAAACATTTAGACATAAACCCTGGGGACAGACAAAACAAATGTAAAGGATTAATGAAACCAATAGGAATAGAAAAATTCAAAAACAGCTATAAAATAATTTATAGCTGCAGTAAGTGTAAAGAAATACACAAAAATATAATGGCCATAGATGATAATTTCAATAAAATAATTGAACTATCAAATATTAATAACCTTTAATAAGATCACTAATATATGGAAGTAAGAAAACAAATATAAGTAATATTACCACAATTAAAAAAGCAATCTTAAATTCAGGGCCAAGATTCAAAGTCATGGTCTTTTTTTTAGGCTTATTATTACTACCTATATAAGTCTTAGTAACGTTTTCACTATTATTATGATTATTAGAATTATTAATCATAGTAGAACCACTAGATAAATTATCATCAATAACATGATTATTATAATTACTATTAACCGCATTACTACTATCAATAGTAGGACTAGCTTGAATATTATTATTACTATTAATCACATTATTACCATGATTACTACTATTAGTAGTACCACTTTGAATATTAACATTCATCATGCCATTAAAATTAGCATTAGGAGTATCAATATAAGTATTCATATTACTGGTAGCCCTATAAGGACCTACTCCATTTGAATTATTGTCATTGTTAGTATTATTCATCATCTTACCTCCCTTCTAAGATAAAAAATTTAGGTATTAACCTAAATTTATAACTGCCAATTACCAGAAATATTGCCATTTTGCATATTACTATTTTGATTGACATTAGGATTACCAGTTACAAAATTGGACCCATTATTAACAAAATTAGAATTAAAATTATTAACATTTTGACCTTGAGAAACATTAGGTTCATTCGTTGGTTTAACATTATTAAACATATTATTAGCCATACCATTAGCATTATTATAATTAACTTGATTCATGTTTTCAGTAGGCACCACATTAGGCATTACAGGTTGTGGAACAACAGGAGTAACATTAGGTATAGCATTATTACTCTCACCATAGTTACCATTAAGATTAACATTATTTACAGGTGCTTCTACAGGATGACTATTCACAGGTGTTGGCGGAGTAACAGGACTAGGAATATCTGTATTTGTATTAACATTAGGAATAACAACATTTCTTGGTTGAATCTTAGGAGTCTGCTCCGAAGCAGGAATAAAGAAAGAATCAGAAGAATTATTAGTTTCAGAAGTATTAATAGAACTATTTACATTATTTAAACCACTATTATTAATTTCTGGAGTAACACCACTAACAGGATTAACATTCATACCTAAATTATTATTAATACTATTATTCATATTAATATTAGGTTCACTACCCATACTAGAATTATTATTCATACCACCATTAAAACTTGGATTAATATTATTAACAGGCATTTCATTAACATTCTGATTATTATTAAAACTATTCATGTTATTATTAAAATCAGGAGTAGCATTAAAACCATTATTACCCATATTCATACTATTAACATTATTCATATTATTCATACTATTAAAGTCCATATATTGTGAACTATTATTATTTTCACTAGAATTACTAGTTTCATCCAATTGTTTTCTCTTCTTACGTTTATTTTTAGCATCTGCTAAAAAACCAATTACTGTAATAAGTAAAATAATTAAAATTGCCAAAACCCACACATAATATTCCAATAAAAAATCTACTACTGCATCAAATTGCATTGCTATTCCTCCTTATTCTTATCTACAACTAGAATATCATAAAACACCCAAAATTGCAACTAATATTTATTTATTATTCAATATTTTTATCTACAAAACTCAAACTTTTTTTAGAAAGTTCAAGAGATTCCTTATACTTACCACGCTTAAATAATTCCTCAGCTTTAGATAAAGCTATATCAATTTCTTCATAAGTACTTCTATATCTATTACCATATACAATGATTTTTTCTGCAGAATTAGCAAGTTTAATCATATCGTTAGTCTTATTATAAATTTTAAATACCAAATCTCTAGCAGTATCAACTCTAATATTCAAAATCTTAATAACAATCGGTTTCTTCTGTAATTCTTTAACAATCTCTCTAATAGCATCCTGTGCCTCATTAAGCTCAATATAATAACTACTAGGAATAACCGGTATTTTATAACTCTTAAGACGATATTTACTTTTCTTAAGCAAATCCTCAATAGTGGCAAGTTGTTCTTTAGCCCTATATTCATCATCTTTCATACTAGTAATAGATCTAAGTTGATAATCCAAATCATCCTGAAGTCTAGATAATTTAAGTGATAACCCATCAAGTTCATCAACCAATTTAGAATAAGCAAAAGTTTTCATTTTTCCTTGTTCCACTAATATTTTATAATCTTTATTAATACGTTCCAAATTTTTATTCAAAAGACTAAATTTATTAATTTCCTCATCACTTAAATTATAATTATATTTAATATCATCTATTTGCAAATAAATATCTCTAACAACCTTATTTATATTTTCAATATTATATCCAAGTTCCTTAACATTTTGTTTAAAGACATCTTTACATTCTTTTTCCTTATCAAAATCATTATATAGACCATTAAAATACTCAATAAAAGTCTTAAGTTCAATGATAGCATCTCCCATTTGTAACTGCTTTAGATTATTCATAATATTATCAATCTTAGTTTTAATCTCTTTAATATTATATTCAACATTCAAATAATCCAAAGGATAGCCATCCCTTTTCATACGATAATAATAAGTAGTAGCCTCTTCTATTTTATTAGGAACCATAACAGTAGCCATAAGAACAATCGTAGGGGCATCAAGAAGAATCTTACCTAAAACATCTATCTTATCATCTAAAGAAGCAATTCTTTTTTCTACAGATACATAGTCATTATTATCCATAGCCTTCTCAAAATCAGCAAACAATTTATCTATACTATCAAATTCATCTTCAATATAAGGAGCAACATCACCATATTCCTTCTTAGATCTATCAAATTTAGCCTGCTGTTCACGATAAACAATCTTAAGTTTAGTAATAAGTGTTCTATTTCTTTCTTCAGAATTAGTAATAAGCTTTATTTCTTCCAATAAAACATCAGTTTTATTCTTAAGAAGTCTAAGTTCCATTTCAACATCTGCAATCTTTTTTATAGCTTGTTTATATTCTTTTCTATCAATTAAAAAAACAGTTTTTTGAATTGATGGTATATCCATCAAAAGATTTCTTGTAGCCTTATATGATGTCATTGTTTTTCCAGAACCTGTGGTATGCCAAACATATCCTCCTCTTGTATTCGGATTAGTCCAATCGGTTTTAGCAACTACATCACTAATCTTATTAGCAGCATAATATTGATAACTTCTCATTACTTTTAAAACATTATCTGTATCATCAGCAACAGTATAAAATCCTATTAATTGATGTGCCATAGGGATAGATAGTAAAGTTCTTGTGATATCTTTCCAGTTATTAATTATTTCATTATTAAAGTCTTCCCAATGAAAGAAAAACAAAGAATTAAACTTACCATCTGGACCTGGATTGGCAAAATATAATGTTTCACTAGGTGTTATTGCAACAAAAATTTGAACTAATTGATAAATGCCACTACTAAAAACTCCTTCATGGGAATATTTTTCAATTTGATTAGCTGCCTGTTTTACATCAACATTACTTTTTTTTAATTCAATATGGAATAATGGCATACCATTAATTAGTAACATTATATCTCCTCTTCTATCATTTAAAATAGAAGATTTTTTATTAAATACAGGTTGTTCAGCAATTTGATATCTAGACTGACCAGCTGCAATTTCTTGTCTATCATATATTTTTAAACTAATTTCTTTTCCTTTATGTAATATATCATTGGGATTATCTCTTACAATACTTATTGTTCTTCCATTTATAAAGCTATTTAGCTTTACAGGATATTTCAATTCATTTATCTTATCAATAACTTGTTGCATTTCAGTATCTGTTAATGGATAATCAGATAATCTATCTTGTTGTCTATTATTTTCAAATAGTATTTTAGCCCAGTTTTCCAATAAGTCTTTTTCTGTAGGATTTTTTAAAACTCCATCAGTCCAACCGTTTTCTTGAAGTGATCTAACAAAATCATTTTCAAATTTCAATTCATCATTATACATAATAGATTATCTCCTTTCTATACAAACATTTTATCAAGCATTGATTTCTTAATATTTTTTAATTTTTCCAACTTACGTTGATGAAGAGTGATAAGGTTATCTAGTTTAGTAAATAATTCACCGATTTTATCTTGTTCCAAATTATTTTTTGGCAAATCTATTATCACATTTTTTAGTTGGTCTGAATTAATTGAATCAAAAGTTGAACCCGCTGAAATATTATTCCAATAATTATTTTCCTTTTTTTGAATTAATGATTGGTATAAAAAATCATTTCCTTTAAATGATGCAACTCCTCTTCCAATCGTTGCAAAATAAGGATTTCTGGCAATTTCTCCAACAGGGGCCCTAACCGTAAATATAATATCATTTGGATATGATTTTTTAGTTATTTGACTACTCCATATTCTAGGAACAACAATTCCATTATTTAAATCAGCGTTCCCTTGTATTAAAACCGTATCGTCTGAATTTTCCGTATAATTTACGCTATCAGGAGATTGCCCCATTACTATTTGTGTTATATCTTCTAACTTACGTTGTTCCCAAACGTCAGTAAATCCCTTAAATCTAATTTCAGGAATATTTGAAGAATTTTTAGGGAACATTTTTTCAAGTAAAGATTTCTTAACATTCACCAAAGTTTCACACTTACGTTGATGAAGAGTGATAAGGTTATCTAAATTTAAAATAAAGTTTGCAATTTTTCTTTGCTCATCTAGTGATGTTAGAGGAACAACCAACTTTTGATAATCTCCTAAATTATAATTAGTTCTTCCATCACCCGTAGAAATTGATACAGCCCATTTTTTATGCTTTTCCGTATTTAGAAAAGTTGATAAATAATATGAATCAATTATCTTTAAGTTTGGTCTGGTAATAATTGTGGCAAAACCTATTGATTTATCAGTGTTTTTGTCAATTACAGCAGATGTTCCAACATCTCCTGTATGAACAGTAATAACATCTCCAATTTCATGTTTTCTATTTGCATTTTTATTTGCAAATTCCTCATCTAAGTAAATAGGCTCATCACTAAATTCAAAACGATTATCTTTAATATCAGAATTTCTTATTAATAAAGTTCCTTTATCAGTGTAATGACTTGTCATTGTAGTTACTAAACCAATAGATAATTTACCTATGTCAGTAACCTTACGTTGTTCCCAAGCGTCAGTATATCCTTTAAATCTTATTTTAGGTACATTATTATATTCACTCATATTAATCACCATTAAATAAAGATCTAAAGTCTTCCAACCCTTTCATATCATATTCAGAACCAGTCAATTCACCAATCATATTAGATAATTTTCTCTCTGATTTTATAATTTCTTCATCTATATCTTTTAATGTTTGTTCATATTTAGAAGATAGCTTTTCTATATTCTTTGCAAAATTTATAATAATATCATCGATTAATTTATCAATTCCTTTTATAATTGGTTCAATCCACTTTTTATCTAATAAATTACATATATCTTCATATGTTAAATTCTCTATTTCTTTTTGAGCCATTACTTCAATATTGTTATTAGAGTCTTTGATATCTTTAATTAATTTTTTTTGTTCATCAAATAAATTACTTACTTCTATTATTTTCTTTTCAACAGTTCCTTCACTAATTGATGCTTTCAGATATTCTTTAGCTTTGCGCAACACTTCTTTAGGAACAAATGCATCATTATCCTCCGTTAAAGTATCTTCAACTTCTGATTTTTCATCTTCATCTAATGAATCAAAAATTTCATTAATTCTAGATTCAATTTCACTTAATCTATTTTCCTTAGAATTTACATCATCTTTTAAATCCTTAAGTTTGTAGTCAACAACAAAATCTAATGGTATAATATGCCCTTTCACACCTACTTGTACTTCTGTTTCCTTATCACCTT
>ENA-OOXT01002442-OOXT01002442.1-human-gut-metagenome-genome-assembly--contig:-NODE-2442-length-10426-cov-2.418957_pt1 | contig 10426 bp, 10 predicted proteins | sample MGYA00241590_ERZ501349 | MGnify/ENA primary metagenome ERZ501349 (study PRJEB25962, sample SAMEA2042838) | human gut metagenome | biome: human gut; feature: human-associated habitat; material: faeces...
ACGGCATTCCTGCCGTAGCCATTATATGCAGTACATATTATTACGATTTATTGCTATGCCTACGGCAAGAATGCCGTAGGCTCCTACGTTTTTTATTTGTCGCCGAGTCCTTTTACGATTCGCGTTATGCCTTCGTTGAGCAGTTCGCTGGTGCAAGCCATGTTTATGCGTATGAACGCCGCGCCTTCAGTGCCGTACATGCTGCCCGCATTCACCCACACTTTGTTCTCGTGCATGAGCATCTCTTCTATTTCGTCCGATGAGATATGCAGTTCCGAGCAGTCTATCCACGCCAGATATGTGCCCTCCATGCGCATCACCTTGCACTTTGGCAGTTCGCGAGCGAAGCGTTCGCGCAGCAAGTCGTAGTTGCTTGAGATGTATGCGCGCAGCTGTGTGAGCCATTCGTAGCCCTCGTCGCTGTAAGCAGCCTGCAGGGCGATTACTCCGAACGGGTTCACGTCGCACACCTCGTTGATGTTTATGGCGCGGTCGATGCGGTTGCGCACCTCAGCGTCGCGGCAAACGATGTTCGCAATCTGCAGTCCGGCGGTGTTGAACGCCTTCGACGGCGAGCAGCAGGTTATCGAACCGTGGCTCAGCTCGTCGGGCAGTGAACCGAACGGCACGTACTCGTTGTCGTAGAGCGTCAGTTCGCAATGTATCTCGTCCGACACCACGCGTACGCCATACTTGCGGCAAAGCTCCGCCACGCGGGTCAGTTCGTCGCGAGTCCATACACGTCCGCCCGGATTGTGCGGGTTGCAGATCAGCATCAGTCGTGCGCGTTCGTGAGCGAGCTTGCGTTCGAGGTCGTCGAAGTCGATTTCGTAGCGCAGTTCCTCCTTATTATATATAAGCGAGTTGGAGACCGTCTCGCATCCGTTGTTGCGTATTGAGGAGAAGAAGCAGTTGTACACCGGTCCCTGCACTATCACCTGGTCGCCAGGCAGCGTAAGCGCCTTGATAACCGCCGACACAGCCGGCACCACGCCCGACGTGTAGATGATATCCTCGCGGTTGATGTGCCATCCGTGATGCTTACCGAACCAGCGGCACACTGCTTCGTAGTACGCCTCAGGCACACGTGTGTAGCCGAATATGCCGTGCGCCACGCGTCGCTGTAAGGCTTCGGTGATGCCGTGGAAGGTCTCGAAGTCCATATCCGCCACCCACAGCGGAATGATGTCAGTCTCTGGTGCCGAATCCCATTTGTAAGAGTCGATGCCGCGTCGCTCAGTTGGTCTTGAAAAGTCGTATTCCATAGCTTACTTCTTTTTTATGTATATGCTTATGCACGCGTCAGAATCTCGCAGTCAGCCGGCTTTTTGATGTTCTCGTCGAGTATAATCTCGCCTATGCTGTCAGCCACGATGCGTCCTGACGCAGGGTTCTTCACGCTCTTGATGTGTCCGCGTATGTCAGCCTGCACGGTAGAATACTCGAACGCGCGGTCGCATTCTGCGTCGAACGTGCAGTTCTCGAGCACGAGGTCCTTGGCGTAGCAGAGCGGCTGTTCGCCAGATATATGGCAGTTGACGAGACGCAGTCCGCGCGAGTGCCATCCGAGGAATTCTCCGTTCAGCTCCGAGTCGTACACCGTCACGTTGTCTACCTCCCAGAACGAGTCCTTCGTGTCTATCTTCGCATTGCGAATCTCTATGTCGCGCGAGTACTGGAATACGTACTTCGCGTCCGATACCAGTCCGTCCACCTTCACGTTGCGGCAGTGCATGAATGGGTATGTGCCTTCGTGCAGCACCACGTTCTCCAACTTCAGTCCGTCGATGCCCCAGAATGTTTCGTCGGCATCGTTCACGGTTACGTTCTTAAGCGACAGATTTTTCATCTCGCGGAAGAACTTCGGACCGTTTATCACGCAGTCCTCCATGTGCATATCGTCAGAGTACCATATCGCCGAGCGCGAGCCTGGAGCGAAATAGCAGTTGCGTATGTCCGACCCCTTTACGTGCCACAGTGGGTATTTGCCCTCGAAGTAGCAGTTGCGGCATACTATGTTACTGCACTCTTTAACGCCCGATTCGCCGAAGGTGATACGCACGTGGTCGAGCTCCACGTTGTGTATCTCGAAGAGCGGACGCTCTCCGCCGAAAACCTTGTTACTGATCTTTTCCATAATGTTTACATGAAGTTTGAATGTTCCAGAATTTGAGTTTTACCAAGAAGATTAAGCCTCTGAAGCAGAGTTCGATGCACATGGCTATCCACACACCGCGCAGTCCCATTGATGGTGCAAGCATTGCAGCGAGCGATATGCGCACGCCCCATATAGAGATGAGGTTCATTATGCTCGGCACGAGCGTCTTCGCTGCGCCTACGAACACGCCGTAGCTCACTATTGCTGCTGCGAACATAGGCTCGGCGAACGCTTCTATGCGCAGTACCTCCACGCCCAGACGGCGCACCTCCTCGGCAGGTGTCATCATCGCCATCGCCGTTGGTGCTCCGACGTACATCACCACACCCATCACAGCCATTACCGTCACGCCCAAGCCTACAGACAGCCATGCGAAGCGCTTCATCAGCTCGTGCCTGCCAGCACCCATGCTCTGTCCGACGAGTGTCGTTGCAGCGTCGGCGATGCCGTAGCCCGGCATATAGCAGAGACTCTCGATGATTATGCCGAACGAGTTGGCAGCTATGGCGAAGGTGCCAAGCGGCGCAATGATAATGGTCGTCATCACGTAAGCCGAGCACATGATGGTCTGCTGCAAACCCATCGGCAGACTGATGTGCAGCGCGCGCTTCACTACGCCCCATGTAGGCAGAAAGCGTCCCGTGTCGATGCGCAGCGACAGCTCTTTGGAGCGGAAACAGAGAATGTACATCGTTATGGAAGCTGCCACCAACTCAGCCGACACCGTGCCTATCGCCGCACCCACTACGCCCATGCCCATGCCGGGCATCATTATCTGTGTGCCGAACAACTCCACGGGTCGGGTGGGGAAGATGAGGAAGAAGTTGAACACCACGTCGAGCGACATCATCACCACGCTCATCACGCTCGGCACGACCATATTGCCCGAACTACGGAGCATTCCGGCTCCGAATATTGAGAACTGGAAGATGGGCAGAGCCGTAGCCACGATGGCGAAGTAGGCTGAGGCGGTGGGGGTTATATGGCTGTTGCCACCGAGCCATGTAGGCAGAAACGGACTCACCGCCAGCGACACTAATCCGAGCAACGCGCTCACCACGAGCACCGACATGATGCCTTGACGCAGCGTGCTGCGAGCACGTGCAGGGTCGTTGGAGCCCAACTGATGGCTCACCTGCACGTAGAAGCCGGCTGCCGTAGCCGAGCAGATACTGCCCAGCAGCCACATCGTTGTCTCCATGAGTCCGATAGAAGCTGATGCCTCCGCACCCATACTGCCCACCATCGATGCGTCAATATATTGCATCATCGTCGTCGTGAGTTGCGCAAGTATAGCCGGCGTGGCGAGAAACATTACCAATCGAGCCTGCTCGCCGAGTGTCATAGGCTTACCCAGGCGTATCATCGAGAGTAATGCATCTTTCTTCTTGTCTGATTTCATATATAAATAATGTATGTACCTATTGAATTGTTAAGCATGTTGTTATCGCAATGCGAAGTTACAACTATTTTAAAGAATACACAATTCAGCAGATACGATATATGTAAGATATTTAACAAAAACAAGAAAATTGGTAATAATGTTTAAAAAAGTTGTATAAAAGTTGTTTCATGTAAAATATTTTACTACATTTGCAGCATATAAACAAAAACTAACAAGTGTATGAAGAACTTATCTCTAAAAACATTAGCATTAGGTATTCTTGCTTGGTTTGCTGTGACCACTATTTCGGCACAGGAAGAGCCAGCAAAGAAAAAGAATAAATTCGGTTTGGCAAATCGCGTAGGTGTAGGTGTAGGATACGGTACGGAAGGTCTCGGCTTCGATGTGGCTATACCATTGACACAATACGTGCAGGTACGCGCAGGTTTAAACATCTTCCCGAACATCAAGTTCCACGAAAATATTGACGTGGAGTACGTTGGCGAGACTCCGCTTGCTGGCGAGCAGACTATTGAAGATAAAGTGCGCCTTGACGCTAAGTTCGGCAGAACCTATGCCGACTTGAAGTTCGATGTGTATCCTTTCGGCAATAGAGGCAACTTCTTTGTTACGGCAGGTCTGTCGTTTGGTGGCTCTGATTTGCTATCTATTAAGGGACATAGTGGAAAGGTAGCAGAATATGGCCCTACAATTAAGGACTATGGTATCAACATCGGCGATTATAACATTCCGTTTGACGAGAATGGTGATATCAAGGGCGGTGTAAAGGTAAAGAAGGTTCGTCCGTACCTCGGACTTGGTTTTGGTCGCCTTATCCCGAAGAGACGCATCGGTTTCCGCTTCGAGTTGGGTGCTCAGTTCCAGGGCAAACCAAAGGTATATGCTGGCGATATCGACAACGTACTTGAGAACAAACAGGTTACTGACGCTGTTGACGAAGAAACAAAGGACGACATTGCGAAGGTTATGGACTGGCTTAAAGTCTACCCAGTTATGAAGTTCTCTATCCGCGGCAGAATACTTTAATAATCGAAGGAATTACCCCCCTGATATTGCCACGCTACGGCAACATTGTTGTCCCGCTACCGAAACTTTATTGCCGTAGCAGGACAACAATGTTGTCGTAGCGTGGCAATAAAAAAAGACAAAAACTGAATACTTTACATGTTTTTATTTCGCTCTCTCAAAAAATAGCAGTACCTTTGCATCCGAAAATAAACATGTATAACCCTGTGGAAGAATTTGGCTGCTTGCAACCACACAAAAAAATGCTAAAACTGCAAAGCTAACCGCGAATGTAAGAACGCGAAACGTAGAAAGGATAACGACGGTTAGACAGCGGTAATTTGGTGTTTTTCCACTTATTTAAATTTAAAAATTGGAAAAATGAATTATCTTTTTTCTTCAGAATCAGTTTCAGAAGGCCATCCAGACAAGGTGGCTGACCAGATTTCAGACGCTTTAGTAGATCAGTTCCTCGCTTACGACGACCGCGCTCACTGCGCCATCGAGTCGTTCGTGACAACCGGTCAGGTAGTAATCATGGGTGAGGTGCGCTCTAACGTGTACATCGACCTGCAGACTATCGCACGCAAGACAATCAACCAGATTGGCTATAACAAGTCGGATTATCAGTTCGACGGCAACTCATGCGGTGTGCTCACAGCCATCCACGAGCAGTCGGACGATATCAACCGCGGTGTGTCGCGTGCCGACGAGGAGGAGCAGGGTGCTGGCGACCAGGGCATGATGTTCGGCTACGCCACTAACGAGACCGAGAACTATATGCCCGTAACGCTCGCCATCGCACAGCTCATCATGCGCGTGCTCGCTGACATACGCAAGGAGGGCAAGCAGATGACATACTTGCGCCCCGACTCGAAGAGCCAGGTAACCGTAGAGTATTCGGAGGAAGGCATACCACAGCGCATCGACACCATCGTAGTGTCTACACAGCACGACGAGTTCGACTCTGACGACGAGCGTATGCTTGCAAAGATAAAGGACGACGTGCTCAACATACTCATGCCGCGCGTGAAGGCAGAGATACACAGCGAGAAGGTGCTCGCACTCTTCGGCGACGACATCAAGTACTTCGTAAACCCTACTGGCAAGTTCGTAATCGGCGGACCGCACGGCGACACCGGTCTCACCGGTCGCAAGATTATCGTCGACACATACGGCGGTAAGGGTGCACATGGCGGTGGAGCCTTCTCTGGCAAGGACCCATCTAAGGTAGACCGCTCGGCAGCCTACGCAGCACGCTACATCGCCAAGAACATGGTGGCAGCAGGTGTTGCCGACGAGATGCTCGTGCAGGTGAGCTACGCCATCGGTGTTGCCAAGCCCGTGAACATCTACGTGAACACATACGGTCGCAGTCGCGTACAGATGAGCGACGGCGAGATAGCACAGAAGATAGAGAAACTCTTCGACCTTCGCCCGAAAGCCATCGAGCGCACACTCAAGCTCCGCCAGCCTATCTATCGCGAGACAGCTGCCTACGGACACATGGGCCGCAAGTGCGAGGTGGTGGAGAAGACATTCACATCGCGCTATCACGAGACAAAGGTGATGAAGGTGGAACTCTTCACATGGGAGAAACTCGACCGCGTAGATGATATCCGCAAGGAGTTCGGAATCTAAAGAATGTTGACATGACCACAACCGACTCCATACACACAGAGGAGATAGTTCTTGGAGCAGACGGACTGCCCGTCGGCGCTCAGCCCGTGCGCAAGCACTGGCAGCCAACGCCGGCAGAGGTGCTCAGCTGGCTGCCCAAGAACGCTACGCCTGCCCAGCAGGACTCCGCTATCCAGGCACACATACGCCCATCGGAGATAACATGGAGTCAGCAGCCCGACACGCTGCATCTGCCCGGACACACACGCGGACACTCCTGGCGCGATATCAACCTACCACAGTACTACCGCGAGTCGTACTTCACCGGCAAACCCTACTTCAACCCCGACCTCTTCGGCGGGCGCACCGGTGTGGCAGGCGACCCCGTGCCCTACAGCATCGCACGCGACAACCTCATCACGCTTCTGCTATTATTCTGCTTCTGCATCGCACTGATAGCCTACACCAAGTCGCGACGCTTCATACTGCGCCAGGCGAAGGAGTTCTTCCGCCCGCCAGTGAGCGAGAATATGACCACTGTGACGGAGACCTCCGAGGAGTTGCGCTTCCAGTTCTTCCTCGTGTTGCAGAGCTGCTTGTTGTTAGGATTGGTCTACTTCTATACGCAACTCTATGTTGCCGACACGTTCCTCGTCGACCAGTATCAGGTGATAGGCATACTCTCGCTGACGATGCTTGGCTATATGCTCGTCAAGACAATGCTCTACTGGCTCGTGGGATGGGTGTTCTTCGACAAGCGCAACAACGAGTTCTGGATGAAGTCGTACCTCTTCTTCCTCGCCATGGAAGGCGTGTGCCTCTTCCCCGTCGTAATGCTCAATGCCTACTTCAAGATGCCGGTGCGCACAACACTCGTGTGCACATTCCTCGTGATAACTCTCTTCAAGTTGCTCTCCCTTTACAAGTCTTACATCATCTTTTTTAGACATAGGGGCGGTTTTCTGCAAAATTTTTTGTACTTTTGCACGCTTGAACTGACACCTCTTGCAGTTCTCTTAGGTACACTGACAACGATAGTCAACTGCTTGAAAGTGAATTTCTAAGACTATAGCGACGCCCCCTCTGAATAAAGAATATACATATAAAGCTTCAATATGAAAAAGATAAAGAAGATTCTGATATCACAGCCTGAACCATCAAGCGAGAAGTCGCCATATTTCGACATCGCAAAGGACTTCGGCGTAGAACTCGTCTTTCGCCCATTCATCAAAGTAGAAGGACTCAGCCCCAAAGAATTCAGACAGCAGAAGATCGGTCTTCTCGACTTCACAGCCGTAGTGTTCACATCGCGTCACGCTATCGACAACTACTTCACACTCGCTAAGGAGATGCGCATCACCATCCCCGAGGATATGAAGTACTTCTGCGTTACGGAGACAATCGCGCTCTACATACAGAAGTATGTGCAGTATCGCAAACGCAAGGTGTTCTTCGGCAATACCGGCAAGCTCGACTCGCTCATCCCCACAATGGTGAAGCACAAGAACGAGAAGTATCTTGTGCCACTGAGCAGCGTACACAACGGCGACGTTAAAGAACTGCTCGACTCGAAGAAGCTAATACACACCGAGTGCGTAATGTATCGCACCGTGAGCAACGACTTCACCGAAGAGGAGGCAGCTCAGTTCGACTGCAACATGCTCGTCTTTTTCAGTCCGTCGGGCATCAAGTCGTTCACGAAGAACTTCCCAAGCTTCGAGCAGAACGATGTGCGCATCGCCACCTTCGGACCTGCCACAGCAAAGGCTGTGACCGACGCAGGCTACCGACTCGACCTTGAGGCTCCTACAAAGGAACACCCGTCGATGACAAGCGCACTCCGCTACTATCTTGAGAATAATAAATAGGAAATCCTATGTCATCACAACAGCTCTCAAAGAGTGAGCGCATAAACAGCAAGAAGCTCATCGACCGCCTCTTCAAAGGAGGAGGAGCCAAGTCGATGTCTGCCTTCCCGCTGCGTGTGGTGTTTATGACAGAGGATGCCGACGCACACGAACCGCTCGCAAAGATGATGGTGAGCGTGCCCAAACGCTACTTCAAGCGCGCCGTGAAGCGCAACCACGTGAAGCGTCTCGTACGCGAAGCCTACCGTCGCAACAAGCAGGTGTTAATCGACACCCTCGAAGCCGAAGAGCAACGCAAGGCACTCTCGCTATGCTTTATATGGACCGACGGTAACCTGCGCTGCTACGAGGAAGTGGAGCGCAAGATAGCAAATCTACTGCAGCGCATAGCCGAGAAGATTGGCAAGGAGGCAGCAGCCGATAGGGCAGAAAGTCATAACGACAACGCTGATAAGTTGTAGATACAATGAAACTTCCCCGCTTTATCTCACGCTGCGCCCACTACGTCTCACGCGCTTTAGTATGGCTTGCCATCCTGCCCATACGGTTCTATCAGGTGTGCATCACGCCATACACACCCCCTTCGTGCCGCTTCACACCCACCTGCTCCGAGTACGCCCGTCAGGCACTGCAGAAGCACGGCTTCTTCAAAGGCATGGCACTCGCCGTCTGGCGCATCCTCCGCTGCAACCCGTGGGGAGGCTCAGGCTACGACCCCGTACCCTAACAAACCACCAATAGCCCCTCCCAACCCTCCCCGTCGGGGAGGGCTTAGTTAGCGGCTTAGAAGGGCTTAAGAATAGTCCTCCAAGACTTAGAAAGGCTTAGCAATAGTCCTCCAAGGCTTAGAAAGGCCTAAGAAGGCTTAGTTCGGCTTATTTCTCACCCAAAAAAGAACAATCAAAAAAACAATAGCAATAATGACAAAGAATTTCGTTGAAGAACTGCGCTGGCGCGGTATGCTCGCGCAGATTATGCCCGGCACTGAGGAGTATCTCAATGCCAACATGGTGTCTGCGTATCTGGGCACCGACCCTACAGCCGACTCTCTCCACATCGGTCACCTCTGTGGTATCATGATGCTGCGCCACCTGCAGCGTTGCGGTCACAAGCCCTACCTGCTCGTAGGCGGTGCTACCGGTATGATTGGCGACCCCTCTGGCAAGAGCCAGGAGCGCAACCTGCTCGACGCTGCTACCCTCTACCACAACCAGGAGGCTATCAAGAAGCAGGTTTCTAAGTTCCTCGACTTCGACGGCACAGAGCCTAACAAGGCAGAGCTCGTCAACAACTACGACTGGATGAAGGACTTCACCTTCCTCGACTTCGCTCGCGAGGTGGGCAAGCACATCACCGTCAACTACATGATGGCTAAGGACAGCGTGCAGAAGCGTCTCAACGGCGAAGCTCGCGACGGTCTTTCGTTCACAGAGTTCACATACCAGCTGCTCCAAGGCTACGACTTCCTCTACCAGTATCAGAAGTACGGCGTGCGCCTGCAACTCGGCGGCAACGACCAGTGGGGCAACATGACCACCGGTACAGAGCTTATCCACCGCACACTCGGCAACGACGCAGAATGCTACTGCCTCACCTGCCCACTCATCACCAAGAGCGACGGCAAGAAGTTTGGCAAGACCGAGAGCGGAAACATCTGGCTCGACCCGGCTCGCACCACTCCGTACGCTTTCTACCAGTTCTGGCTCAACGTCAGCGACGCAGAGGCTGAGAAGTACATCAAGATATTCACCGACCTCGACAAGGAGACCATCGACGCGCTCGTAGCCGAGCACAATGAGGATCCGGGTCGCCGCGTACTGCAGAAACGTCTGGCTGAGGAGGTGACAACAATGGTTCACTCACGTGAGGACCTCGAGACCGCTCAGGAGGCTTCTAACATCCTCTTCGGCAAGGGCACAAAGGAGACTCTCCAGAAGTTCGATGAGGCTACACTGCTCTCTATCTTCGAAGGCGTACCCCACTTCCAGCTGCCGAAGGATCAGCTCGGACAGCCGGCTGTAGACCTCTTCACACGCGACGACGTGAAGATCTTCAACTCTAAGGGCGAGATGCGCAAGCTCGTGCAGGGCGGCGGCGTATCGCTCAACAAGGAGAAGCTCGGCGCGTTCGACCAGGTGGTTACTGCCGACGACCTCATCGACGGCAAGTATCTGCTCGTGCAGCGTGGCAAGAAGAACTATTACCTCATCACAGTGAAGTAACAGTATTGAACTGCTTATAACGATAGTTTTTTAGAATTTATGGGGCAAGGCGCAGAGTTCGTCTTGCCACATATAAATAAAAAAACAGCCGATTCGTTTGGCTGTTTTTACAAAAATGCGTATCTTTGCAGTCGCATTGTCCTATGGT
>ENA-OOXT01002451-OOXT01002451.1-human-gut-metagenome-genome-assembly--contig:-NODE-2451-length-10404-cov-2.489226_pt1 | contig 10404 bp, 8 predicted proteins | sample MGYA00241590_ERZ501349 | MGnify/ENA primary metagenome ERZ501349 (study PRJEB25962, sample SAMEA2042838) | human gut metagenome | biome: human gut; feature: human-associated habitat; material: faeces...
GGGCCACTGGGCGGTCTGGCGCTTTTGTATTGACCGGGAATTTCTGGTTAAGTATAACCTGCTTTTCTGGAATGAGGTCCGCTGGGCGGAGGATTATCCCTTTGACCTGGTGCTGGCCGGTGCCTGCCCCAAGCTGTATTACCTGGATGTGGAGCTGGTGGTCTACCGCGCCAACCGGGCGGGCAGCCTGTTGAACGCGGGCCTTGCCAAACATTTTGCGGGCATCGCGGCGGTCATCCAACGGTTTGAAAAAATGTTCGCCGCGCCGGACTGCCCCTGGACCCCGGCGGAGCAAGCCGAGATCTGGCGGCGCACCGCCAATGTGTTCTGGCCGCAGGCCCGCGGCGCTGCCTGCCGTGATGCCGAGGTACGCGCCGCCTGTGCCCCCGGCCTGACCGCCTGCAAAGCACTCTGGAAACTGGGGGACGAGAACACCCGCCTGGACTGGAAGCTGTTTGCCTTCCTGCTCAACCACTTCGGCCCCCGCTTTGCCCTTTGGGCGGCCGGGCTGCTGAAACGGAAATAAAGCTCTGCACCCATTGTAGGGGGCGGCGTCCCCGATGCCCCATGAACCTCTGCCGTAAATGCCGATTTCGGCTCCATGCCCCGTAGGGTGGGGTCACTCGACCCCGCCGCCTTTCCGCGCCTTGGCCCTATCAAAACACCTAGGAGAACACCTGATTGCGTACACAAAAAACAATTTTGAACCTGGTCTATGCGCTGGGGTCCAGCCTGCTGCTGATGTTGCTGGGCTTTGCCACGCGGCGGCTGCTGGTATTTAACTTTGGCAACGATATCACCGCCGCATCCCAGGTGGTGGATAAGCTGTTCAACTTTTTCTCCATCGCGGAATTCGGTGTTGGCAGCGTCATCAGCTACCGCTTGTATGAACAGATCGCCGCCAAGGATACCGAGAAGATCAGCAAATATATGTCCATGTATAAATGGGCATACCGCGCCGTGGGTGTGGTTATCTGCGTGCTGGCGGGCATCGGGGCGCTGGCCCTGCCGTGGATCATGCCCGGCGTGGCCAGCATCCAGACGGCCTATACCGTTTACCTGCTCAACACCATCTCCACGCTGTCGGGCTATTTCCTTGTCACCCGGCGGCTGATGTACACCTGCACCCAGCAGGGGTACCTGTGTACCCGCATCGACTTCTGCTTTAATGTTGCCAACTATCTGGCCCGCATTGCCATTGCGCTGTGGCTGCCAAACTATATTTTGTATTTCGGCGTCAGCATCCTGTTCAACACCGGTGCCAACCTGGTGGTGGCAGCGCGGTATAAAAAGGACTTCCCCGAACTGCACGAGGTCAAGGTTACTTTGCGGGATTTCAAGGATCTTGGCATCTTCCATGACCTCAAGTATTACCTGGTTCACCGCCTGTCCAACACCATTTACGGCTCGTCCGATACCATCGTCACCAGCCGTATGGCGGGCAGCGCTATGACGGCTAACCTTGGCAACTATACCACCGTGTCGGACAGCGCCACCAACATCGGCAATAAAATCATGGACAGCTTTGCCGCAGCCATCGGCAATATCGTGTACGATAAATCCGCCACGGCCAACGCCCATGATAAACAGGTGTTCTGGGGGCTGGATCTGTTCAGCTATTTTTTCGGCAGCTTTGTGGCAACGGCATATCTCTGCCTGTTCCAGCCGTTTATCAGCCTGTGGATGGGCAGTGACCGCCTGCTGCCGCTGGGCTTTGTTATTGTGTTCAGCCTGAACGAATATGTGGGCTGGAACCACCGGATGCTCGGCTCCTACCGCGCCGTGCTGGGCCACTTTGAGCAGGACCAGTGGTTCATGGTCGCCTCTGCTGCCACAAACCTGATTCTAAGCTTTGCGCTCTTCCCGGCGTTTGGCATTACCGGCATTGTGGCGGCTACCGTTGTGGCCCACTGCATCATGTGGGTGGGGCGCGGCATTGTGGTTTGCCGCCAGTATATGCGCGGCAGCGGCTGGCGCTACCTGCGGGTGCAGGCGGTGCATCTTGTTACCCTTGTGGTACTTATGGCAGGCAGCTACCGCGTGTGCGCCCTGTTGTCCGGCGGTATTCTGGGGCTGCTGGGGCGGGCTGTTGTGGTCTGCATCCTGCCCAATGTGCTGAACCTTGCGTTTTATATCTGGACCAGCGATGCCGCCTATCTGCGCACCCAGGCTGGCCGCCTTTGGCAAAAAATTACCCATCGTTAAGGGGGAAACACAACATGGCAACTATTGGCATGCTGTATATCTGCACCGGCAAATACACCGTGTTCTGGCCGGAATTTTATGAAACTTTCAGCCGGAATTTTTTACCCGGCTGCAAAAAAGAATACTTTATCTTTACCGATGCACCGTCCATCGCTCACGAGGATGACCCCGCTGTGCACCGCATTGTCCAGCCCGCCTATGACTGGCCGCTGAGCACCATGAAGCGCTTTGCGATTTTCCTAACCCAGGAAAAGGCGTTGGAACAGCTGGATTATCTCTTCTTTTTCAACGCCAACCTGACCTGCCGGGAGGTCATTACCCCGGAAGAATTTTTGCCCCGTCCGCAGCAGGGGGAACAGTTGCTGCTGGTCCAGCAGCCGGGGTTCTGGAACAAAAAGCCGATGTTTTACAGCTATGACCGCAACCCCAGATGTACGGCCTATATCCCGTACAATTGCGGGCGGGACTATGTTTCCGGCGGGCTGAACGGCGGTACCTCCGCGGCATTCCTGGCTATGTGCAAAGAGCTGGATCGCCGCACAGAGCAGGATATCCGCAACGGCGTGGTGCCCCTGTGGCATGACGAAAGCCAGCTGAACCGCTATGCCGCCGAACACCCCGGCAGCTACCGCCTGCTGACCCCTGCTTACTGGTACCCGGAAGGCTGGCAGATGCCCTTTGAGCAAAAAATCATTGTGCGCAATAAATCCCGCTACTTTGATGTGGCGGCGGTCAAACACCATTCTCAGCACACCCGCAGCTGGCTGCAATGCAAATGGGAAGCCTTTTGCGAAAACTACCTGCCGTATTTGCTGTGCGCAAGGGACAAACTGCTGCAAAAACACCTGTAACCTAATTAGCAATTAGACATTAGAAATTGCAGAACTCCCGTAGGGGCGCACATTGTGCGCCCGTCGCTTTGCCTTACATGAAATCAAACAATAGAGGAGGGGCGGCCTATGCCGCAAAAAAATGCACAGGACCGCCTGTGGAAAATTTTAACCCCGGTGCTGCTGGTTCTGGCGGTTCTCGCCATGGCCAAAACGCTGTTTGTGGGGCTGGAAATTGATGAAGAATATGCGTTCTCCCTGGGCTTCCGCCTGGTAAAGGGGGACCGGCTGTTTTATACCATGTGGGAGCCGCACCAGCTTTCGGCCTTACCGGCAGCGCTGGTGCTGGCTCTGTATACCGCCATTGCAGGCACAACCACCGGGGCGCTGCTGTTTGTGCGTGCTGTGGTGCTGGTCTGCAAAGCGGCCATGAGCGCGGTATTTTACCGCGATTTCAAGCAGACCATTGGCCGCCATGGGGCGCTGCTGAGCGCGGTGGTGCTGTTTGTCTACACCCCCAAGTGGTTCCTGGGGCCGGATTATATCAGCCAGCAGTTCCACTTCACCGTGGCGGCATTTTTGTGCTTTTACCATTATTACACCCATGGTTTCCGCCGCCCATGGCTGGTAGTACTGGGGGCGGTGTGCGCCTGCTTCAGCTTTCTGGCGTTCCCGCAAAGCGCACTGGCAGCGGCGGTGATTTTTATCGGCATGGTGTTGCTGGGCCGCCGCGGCAAGGAGCCGATGATCTGTAAGATCCCCCGCGGCGCGGTGCTGTTTGTGCTGGGCTGTATGGCCTGCGCGGCAGCGTTTCTGGCGTATGTGCTGCCCGGCATGGGGCTTACCGCGTTTTTGCAGCGCGTCAGCCTGATCCTGAACGACCCGCAGTATGATTTTACCACAAGCCAGCGGCTGGCCCTGTTGGCAAGCCAGGCACTGAACACCGCCAAATTCCTGGCAAAGCCGCTGGCCGCCAGCGTGGTGCTCTGTCTGCTGTGGTGGGCCAAAACCCGCCAAAAACGGGATTGGATCGGCCTTGCCCTGAACCTTTGGGCCATTCTGGCGGCTCTGCTCTGCGTGGTGCGCGCTGTGGCGGACTCCAGCTCCGATGAGCGCTACTTTATGCCGGCGCTGGTGCTGGCGGCGGCCTGGGCGTTCCGCAAGGGGCGCGGCACGGCGTGGGAGCCGCTGTTCTGGCTGGGCTTTCTGCCGGGCATGGCGGCGTATGCGTTCATTCTGCGCTCTACGCTGCTGGGCTTTTCGGCTACCTTTATGTATCTGACCTGGCCCGCGCTCTGCGGCTGCTTTGCCATGTTGGCGTGCAGGCAGGAGAATCCGGAGCAGGGAAAACTGCCCCAGGGCCAGTGTGTGCTGGCGGCGCTGCTGGTATTTTTGCTGGTGTGCCGGTTCTGGTGCGTTCTGGTAACGGGTTGGAAGCCTGCCAATGTGGCAACAGCCAACCTGAAGCAGATCACCGCAGGTCCCGCCGCAGGGACCTGGGCGGACGAAAAAGCCGCCGATATGCAGATGGCCCTGTACGAAGCGCTGGAACCCTTTGCGGGCAAGCAGGTGCTGCAGGCTATTGGCGAGCAGCACGGCCTTGGCTTTATGATGGCGGGAGGAACCTTGACCATCGGTCAGGCGTCCGTCATCTCCGGTACCGACAGCGACCCGCGGTTCATCCAGTATTATGAGGAACTGCCCGAGAAGCGTCCCGATGTGATTCTGTATGATGAAGCCGAAGTGCGCGATATGGCCGCGTTCCATGCCTGGATCGAAGAAAACTTTACCATCACCGCCCGCTACCCCGTCACCCACGGCACCGCCCACCTGCAAGTGCTGGTAGTCGATTGAGTTTTCCACAAGCACAGGAAAAAATGTGGAAAGTTTGCGGGCATTTGCAAGGGAAACGACCCCACTATTATTTTTGAGCCGCGCGCCGCGCGGCGGTCCACCAACATTATTCTTTATTCTCTATTCATTATTCATTCAAATCGCATGATTCGCCTGGCAATCATGCGATTTCGTTTGACCCCCCGCCCTAAATATAGTATTCTATAATCAATCAAAATATCTTGTTCAGGAGGCTTGCCCTATGCCGGAACGCTTTCTTGTTTTTATCCCTGCCTATAACTGTGAAAAACAGGTGCCCCGTGTGCTGAACCAGCTGCTGGACTGTCAGGTGGCCGCTATGGTCACCGAGTGCATCGTGGTCAATAACCGCTCCACCGATGGCACCGAAGCCGCCGTGCAAAGCTGGATGCAGGCCCACCCGCAGGCCCCGGTCCGCCTGCTGCGCAACGACCAGAACTATGGTCTGGGCGGCAGCCATAAAGTGGCATTCCAGTACGCCGTTCAGCATAACTTCGACTACCTGATTGTGCTGCATGGCGACGACCAGGGCGATATCCGCGATGTGCTGCCCCTGGTACACAGCGGCCGCCACCGTAAGTATGATTGCTGCCTTGGCTCCCGTTTTATGCCGGGAAGCCGCATCAAGGGCTACAGCACTCTGCGTGTGGTGGGCAACTATGGCTTTAACTGGCTGTTCAGCCTGGTGGCCGGGCATAAAATCACCGACCTGGGCAGCGGCCTGAACCTGTACGCCGTGCCACCGCTGGCAAACGGTTATTATAAAAAATTTCCGGATACGTTGTATTTTAATGACTGCATGATCCTGGCCCTCTGCCACCTCAAGCAGAAAGTCCTTTTCTTCCCCATCAGCTGGCGGGAGGAAGACCAGGTATCCAACAACAAACTGACCAGCTTTGGCGTCAGCCTGCTCAAACTGTGCGGGCGTTACCTGAAAAACAAAAACGAGTTTGTGACCCGCGAATGGCGGGAAAAACCAATCGAAGAATATACAAGCACCATCATTGCTTCCAATCTGTAAAGGGGGATGTTGATTATGAAGGTTCTGGTAACGGGTGCTGCCGGGTTTATCGGCGGCCAGCTTATGCATGCATTGTGGAAAAACGGCCATACCGCCATTGGTGTGGATAACTACAGCTATGGCAGCGCCGATAACCTGCATTTTGACGACCATGATTTTTCCGCCGATGTCATCAAGATGGATATCCGCGATAAAGAGGGCATGAAAGCCCTGTTTGAGCAGGAAAAGTTTGATATCGTCTATAACATTGCGGGCATTGCCCCCCTGCCGGACTGCCAGAGCGACCCGGTGGAGGCCGTCAGCGTCAACACGCTGGGCCTTGTCAACGTGCTGGACAACGCCCGCCGCACCGGTGTTAAGCATGTCATTCAGGCATCCACCAACGCGATGTACGAGAATGAAACCGAATTCCCGACCGTGGAATCCAAGTTCAACCCGCCCACGCTGATCTATCCCAACACCAAATACTGCGGCGAGCGGTTCTGCCAGAGTTTTGCCGATACCTACGGCATGAACATCACCTGCCTGCGCTTTGCCAACGTTTACGGCCCGCACATTGACTGCCTGCGCAAGCAGCCGCCGTTTGTGGGCTATATGATCCGCGAGCTGTACTATGACCGCGTGCCGGAGTTCCACTCTGACGGCAACCAGCGCCGCGATTATATCTATGTGGATGACCTTATCGACCTGGCCATGCGCGTGTGGGATCAGCCGGGCTTTGATGCCGTCAACGTTTCCAGCAACAAGAACTACTCCGTCCGCGAACTGTACGCCACGGCCTGCGAGCTGATGGGCAAGCAGATCGAAGCAAAATACTGCCCGTCCAGCCATTACTGGGCCAAGTACCCGGAGCTGTACGGCGGCGCTTACGGCATCAAGCCGGAAATTCTGGACCACGAGGTCAACAAGTATTCCCTGTGCGATAACACCCACGCCAAAGAGTGCTATGGCTGGGAGCCGAAGATCGACATCCGCGAAGGCCTGCGCCGCGTGATCGAGAACGAGTGCGCCATGCTGGCTGCCCGCGATGCGAAAGGGGAATAACATGGCAAAGCTGCACCTTGTAATGCCGATGGCCGGGCGCGGCAGCCGCTTTTTTGAAAACGGCTTTGTGATGCCCAAGCCCTTGATCGAGATCAACGACCGCCCGTTTTTCTATTGGGCAACCCAGAGCATTGCCAAATTTGTGGACTATGCCGATATCACCTTTGTGGTGCTGGAGGAGCATATCCGCGACCATGCCATTGACCGGGAAATCAAAACCTATTACCCCGATGCCAAAATCGTGGCCCTGCCCGAAGTGACGGAGGGCGCCGCCATCACCGCCCTGCGCGGGACGGAAAGCCTGCCGGACGATGAGCCGCTGCTCTTTAATGACTGCGACCACCTGTTCCTCTGCAAGCCGTTCAATGAGTTTTGCAAGGCGGGCGATTTTGCCAACGGCCCGGACGGCGCACTGCTGACCTTTGCCAGCGACTCCCCGGCCTACAGCTACCTGCAATATGGGGCCGACGGCAGGGTGTGCCACACGGTGGAAAAGCAGGTCGTCAGCCATGATGCCATCTGCGGGGCGTATTACTTCAAAAATAAGCAGCTCTATGCTTCCGCCTGCGCAGAGTACCTGCACCACTGCGATTATAAAGAATTTTTTGTTTCCGGCATTTACAACGTGCTGGCCGCCCGCGGGGCGGACCTGCGCGGATTTGCAACTGATCTGCACCTGCCCTTTGGCACCCCGGCGGAGTATGCCCAGGCGGAACAGAAAGCCAACAAGGCCGCGTTTGAAATGCTGATGTAAAATCCCCCCAATAAACTAACTGATTCAGGTGACCGCCGATGCAACCTTTCGGAACCATTTTATTATTGCTGCTTTCCTCCGCGGCATTGGTGCTGCTGGGGCATGTGTTCCGCCTGCTCCGGTGGGAACAGTTCATCCGCATTTATGAATACCCCCAGCGCCGCAGCCTGCTGCGCGCCATGGCCGGGGGCTACGCCGTCAACTTTCTGCTGCCGTTCCATGTGGGCGATTTTCTGCGCGCCGCTCTGGCTGGCCGCAAAATGAAAACCGGAACAGGCTTTGCTTTTGCCACTGTCATCATGGATCGCTTTCTGGATGTGTGGGTGGTGGCGCTGCTGTTCGGCGGGTTCCGGCTGGCCGGGCTGGGCGGCGCTGCGGTTTTGGGCGCAGCGCGGTATTATCTGGTTTTTGCGCTGCTTCTGGCCGCCGCCCTGGTGCTGGTGGTGCTGCTGCGGGATCTGCTCAAGCGGTGTTGCCTGGCCGTGTGCAGCATTTTCAATGATACCATCAAGCTGGACGGCCTTGTGTTCTGCTGGAGTCTCATCAATACCTTCAAGGATCTGCGCCGCGTCAACCTGTGGCGGCTGCTGCTCAATACGGTTCTCATGTGGGGGGCCTACCTTGCTTCTTACGCGGTGCTGGGGCAGGCAATCATTGCCTGCGGCGGCGCTGGCGGTAGCTTTGGCTTGGTGGAAGTGTTCAACATGCTGTTCGGCGTCAAGAGCGTGGATGTGACCAGCCTTGGCGTGGCGGGCTCCCTCGGGTTGAGCGATGCCGCCCGTGGGCTGGTGATCGCCTGGTTCCTGCTGCCGCTGGCGGTTATGTTTGCGGCACCTCTTTTGCCGGAACATCTGCGCGCCGCCCTGAACGGTGCAGCGGAGCCGATCGCCAACCGGGAAGCCGGGCAGGAAAACTACCTGAACCTGCTGCCCCAGGTGGACCCGCGGGACCGCGGCGCATTCCTCAACCAGTATTTCAGCCTGCAGAACAAAGCCTATGTGGCCAAGTTCATTGAGATCAACCAGAACATTACCATTTTGCAGGATTATTCCGCCGGTTCCAACGCAACTACCATGCTGTGTACCGATGGTGCCGCGACCTTTTACCGCAAATACGCCTTTGGCGCGGACGGTGCCAAACTGGCCGAACAGCTGGCTTGGCTGCGCCGCAATGCCGCCCGCCTGCCGCTGTGCGAAATTCTGCGCGAGGGCACCGGCGAAGGCTACTGCTGGTATGATATGACCTATTCCGGCAGCGCGGTGGGGCTGTTCCGCTATATCCATTCCAACCCGCCGGGAAAAAGCGCAGCCATCCTGCGCAGTGTGCTGCGGGCACTGGATGAACAGCTCTACCGCCCCACAGCCCGCCCGGCGGATCCCGAAAAAATAGAGGAATACCTGAACAAAAAGATGGATGCCAATCTGGAAAAGATCCGGGACGCCCGCATCCTGAAAGAACTGTGGAACTATGACCGCATCTGGATCAATGGCCGCAGCTACCGCAACCTGAAAGAGCTGGGCCGCCTGTTTGACCACAATGCGCTGCGTACCCTGTTTGCCGCAGACCCCGTGGCGGATATCCACGGCGATCTGACGGTGGAAAACATCATCTGCCGCACCGATGTGGAGAACCCCGATAAAGCGTGGTACATCATTGACCCCAACACCGGCAATCTGCACGACAGCCCCTACCTGGATTACGGCAAACTGCTGCAAAGCCTGCACGGCGGCTATGAGTTCATGATGATGACCCCGCGCTGCACTGTGCAGGAAAACCACATTGACTTCCAGCTGACCCGCTCCGCCGCCTATGATACGCTGTTTGAAGCGGTCTGCGATGACCTGCGTGCCCGCTGCGGCGCGGCAGGGCTGCACAGTATCCTGGCGCACGAGCTCATCCACTGGCTGCGCCTGATGCCCTACAAGCTCAACAAAGATAAAAAGCGTGCCCCCATGTTCTATGCTGGGCTTGTCATGGTGGCCAACGACCTAAACACATGGGAAAACGAGGGAAAGTTTGATGAAAAAGCAAGGACTGATCGCCGTTGATCTGGACGGCACATTGATTGATACGGTTGCCGTCAACGCTGAAAGCTACCGCCGTGCGCTGGAGTCGTTCGGCTTTACGTTGGATTATGATTACTATGCCGCTTACTGCAACGGCAGGCATTACCGCGCCTTTTTGCAGCCGCTGATGGGCGGCAGCCCCTCTGCCGAGGATGTGGAGCGGGTGCATGACCTGAAAAAGCAGTATTACGCTGCCAACATGGACATAGCCCGCAAAAACGAGGCACTGTTTGTCATCTTGGAAGCTCTGCGCCCCACCCATTACCTGGCCGTGATTACCACAGGAAGCCGCCAGAACGCAACGGAAATGCTGGACCACTTTCACTGCACTGACTGGTTTGACCTGATCCTGACCCAGGAAGATGTGGTCAACAATAAGCCGGACCCGGAGGGCTACCTGAAAGCCATGGCCCACTTTGGCGTGGACGCCGCCCATACCATGATCTTTGAGGACAGCGCCACCGGCCTTGCCGCCGCCCGCGCCACCGGAGCCAGCGTGTTTGCGTGCAATCAGTTTTGACCTAAGGCAACACCGCACAATTCCCGCCTTACGGCTTAAGCACCGCTCCGACGGCTGCGGCACGGCATCTGCGTTGCCAAAATGCTCGATAA
>ENA-OOXT01002455-OOXT01002455.1-human-gut-metagenome-genome-assembly--contig:-NODE-2455-length-10387-cov-1.715254_pt1 | contig 10387 bp, 17 predicted proteins | sample MGYA00241590_ERZ501349 | MGnify/ENA primary metagenome ERZ501349 (study PRJEB25962, sample SAMEA2042838) | human gut metagenome | biome: human gut; feature: human-associated habitat; material: faeces...
AGCAAATCACAACATGCTGTTCCGTTGCGTCTTCTTTGGAAGGCTGTTTCCAATGGTTCAAAGATACTAAAATGAAAGCAAATCACAACTTTTTTACCCCTCTTAATTCGTTGCATGTGGCTGTTTCCAATGGTTCAAAGATACTAAAATGAAAGCAAATCACAACGTAACGCGATGAGTGTTCCTTGTTTTGTAGCTGTTTCCAATGGTTCAAAGATACTAAAATGAAAGCAAATCACAACTTAGCGGAGTAATTACCGCGTCTCGTGATTGCTGTTTCCAATGGTTCAAAGATACTAAAATGAAAGCAAATCACAACTAGGTGAGCTTAACTACTGGTTTTATCTCCGCTGTTTCCAATGGTTCAAAGATACTAAAATGAAAGCAAATCACAACTACACTCAAACAGATATTGCGCCATGAGCGGCTGTTTCCAATGGTTCAAAGATACTAAAATGAAAGCAAATCACAACAGCGTCTTTTCTTCGTTTCCGTCTTTCGGTGCTGTTTCCAATGGTTCAAAGATACTAAAATGAAAGCAAATCACAACAGATTACCTTTGTGGCATGGAACTAAGACGGCTGTTTCCAATGGTTCAAAGATACTAAAATGAAAGCAAATCACAACAGGGTAATGTATATTTCATTACCGGGGACAATGAGTTAGGCAAATCAACCCTTTTAAAAGCAATCGGCGCAATGTTGACCGGGAACCGGGACGCCGTGTTGAAAAATGGAGAGGACAAAGGGTTTGCAAAAATGGTTGTAGGTAACGACGGCGAAAATTACGAAGTCGAATTAAAGTTTACCAAAGCCAACCCACGTGGGACGTTATCCATAAAATCACAAACAACCGGGATGCGTTCGGATAACGTTTCAATGTTGCAAAAGATTTTCGGCTACCAAGATTTTGACGCCGTGGAGTTTTCCCGTTGGAGTGAAACCGCCGAGGGACGCCGCAAACAAATTGAGGTTGTAAAGGCTTTATTGCCGGAAAAAGTGCGCACCCGGATTGCAGAAATTGACGCCGAGGTTATGACCGTTAAGGACAAACGAAAGGACGCCAACGCCGAGGTTAAGATGTACACAACCATTTGCGCAAACGCTGAAAAGCAATTGAAACCCGGCGACGTCAAAACGTATGCCGAGAAAAAGGATATTACGGCGTTGATGGAAGAGCAAAACGAAAATGCCCGGTTGATTGAGAAAGCGAAAACGGTACGCCAAGCCCGGCAACAAAGGATTGAACAATTGGAGGCAATCCCCGGACGAATTAAAGAGGCAGAAGAAACCCGAAAAAGTAATATTAAGGCAATCGACGACAAATTAGCCGCCGAGGAAAAAGAAGTTGCCCGGATAATTGCAGAGGCAAACGCCCGGTTGGAAAAAGCCAAAGAAGATGCGAAAGCCAACAAAAAAGCCATTGAAAACGATTATAAGGAAACGTTGCAAGTTATCGTAAATGACAAATCCGAGTTTGTGAAACGCAAAGCGAATGCCGACAAATGGTTAGAGGAATACGAAGCCAATAACCCGGAACAATTAGATACGGCGGAACAACTGAAAAAAGCCGAGGAACACAACCGTATCAATGCGTTGGTTGTGGATTACATGGCAAAAAAGAAACAAAAGGAAGCCGCCGAGAAAACCGCCCGCACGTTTGAGGACAAATTAGGCGCATTGGCAAAGGAAAGGGAAACACTTATTGCAACGTCCAAATTGCCGATTGCCGGGCTTTCGTTCACGGACGACGGGTTAGAATTAAACGGCGTGCCGTTCGTTGCCGGGAAAGTGTCAGATAGTCAAATTATGGAGGTTGCCGCCAAACTGATTATCGCAAGCAATCCGACGGTTAAGGTGTTCCGCATTGCGAGGGGCGAAAGTTTAGGCGAAAAGCGTTTGCAGGCGATTATAGACATTGCAAAGGCAAACGGTTTTCAAGGCTTTATAGAGGAAGTAAAGCGGGGACAAACCGATTTAGTAGTTGAGGAATACACGGAAAACGAATAATAACCGGGGGCGGGCTTTCCGTCCCCTTAAAATCTAAAACAATGGCATATACATTGAACGATAATTTGAAACGTTGGGCGGAACAATACGAAACCGCCGAGTTTATCCAATCCGACCCGGTGCAAATCCCGCACCGTTACGATAGCCGGGTAAATATTGAGATTAGCGCATTTGTTACGGCGTGGATTGCGTGGGGTTCCCGCAAACAGATAATCCAAAAGGCGGATTTTATCGACCGGGAAATTTTCAAGGGTGCGCCGTATCATTACATTGTTGGAACCGATACGCAGGGAGCCGCCCCGGAATGGAAGCAATACAAAGGCAGTAAAGAGAATTTTTATAGAACGTTTACATACGCCGATTTCCACGACCTTTGCGCCCGCTTGTTTGACGTATATAGTAAGTTTGAGAACATGGAAAAGGCATTGCAAGCGCAACCGGGCGGGCGTCCATTGGAACAATTACAACGTCTTTTCGGCGATGTTAAGGGCGTGCCGGATATGGAAACGAAAAGCGGTTGCAAACGCTTATGTATGTTTTTGCGTTGGATGTGTCGCCACGGTTCCCCGGTTGACTTTGGATTGTGGACGATTTGCGACCCCCGTAATTTGATTATTCCATTAGATACCCACGTACATAAACAGGCATTGCGGTTGGGGCTTGTAAAACGCCGGACGCCGGATTTGCAAACAGCCATTGAGATAACCGACCGTTTCGCCGAGATATTCCCGGACGACCCAACAAAGGGGGATTTTGCGTTGTTCGGTTATGGAGTGAATAACGGTAAGGTTGCACCCGTTACGAAGGAACCGGAGCCGGAAAAAGAGCAACCAACCGCCGTGGCTGATTTGTCAATTGCCGACGTTCTGAAAATGCGGTTGTTTTATGACAACGCCGCCGCCGAGGTTCGGAAAATATGGGAAAGTCGGGAAAAAGCCCGCAAAGCATTGAAAGCAACCGAGCGTTTGAAAGCGCACCCAATCGACGGGTTGCACAATGCCGGATTGTTGGAGCCGGGCGAATTTGTTGTTGCATTTGCAAAAGTATTGGATAAGCGGGAAACGAAGTTATCACGGGCGGAACGGGACGTTATCCATACAATCGGAATGACAGCGTTTAATAAGACAATGAAAAAATTAATAGCCGATGAAAAAGCGAGAAATAACAGCAACGGGGACAATAAACAATAACGGCGGGTTGGCAATGTACATGGGGGAATTAAACGAGTTTTTCAAGGGTTGGAAAGGTTCCCGCATTATTGCCCGGTTTATTGTAGCGTCCCCCGGTTCGTCCGAGGCTTTGAAAGGGTATTATTTCAACTATGTTGTACCGACGTTTAAGCACGCAATTTGGGAGGCGGGCGAACGTCTTACAGAGGAACAAACCGAACGACGTTTGAGGGAATTTTCCCCTATTATGTACGTTGAACGGGTCAACGAGGAAACGGGGGTATATTCCCACGATTTGCGCACCGTGGCGGATTTGTCGAACGCCGAGTTAATCGAACATATCGAAACGCTCAAACAGATTGCCGCCGAGGAATACAATACATTTATTGACGACCCCCGCACGTTGTAGGTATGTTTTGCAAGTGTAACGGAAAGCGGAAAAATTACCCGTTGGCGAGTTGGCGGATTATCCGCCACGAATACACGCCAAAGCATTACAGCCGGATAAAGTGTTTGCGGTGCGGGTGCGTTTGGATAACACGGGCAAAATATGTTGAACAAACCCCCAACGAGGACGGGCAAAAAAGACTTTTTTAGTATGGAATTAAACGACAAATCCCCGATGCCGCAAGGTAAATTTAAGGGGCAACCGATGGAAAACGTACCGTATTGGCATTTGCTTTGGTTGGACGGAAAACCGTTTTGTAACCGGGACGTCCAAAAGTATATAGACGAAAACCGGGACGTTTTGGAATTGGAAAAAAAGCGGGATAAATACCGCAATGAGAGCGAAAACAGTAATTAACGATTTAATATTTAAGGTTATGCAAAAATTTGATTTGAAAGATGTTTGTTTCTTTGATTGTGAAACAACCGGGGTTCCGGCAAAGGGTTTGAAATGGGATGCGGATTTTGAGCAATTCCCGCACGTCGTCCAATTGGCATGGTCGTTGGGCGATAAGGAAAAAAGTTATATTATCAAACCCGATAATTACGAGATACCCCCGGAAACAACCGCAATTCATGGTATAACAACCGAACGGGCAATTGCCGAGGGCGTGCCGTTTGCCGAGGTTGTGGATGAATTTTTAGCGGATGCCAACGCCGCCCCGCTTGTATGTGCGCACAACATTACTTTGATAGTTCAAAGTTAAAAGCAAACGTTTTGCGCTATTGTGGACGGGAATATTACGACGCACACGTTGAGGACGCATTACATAAGGGCAAACGCATTGATACAATGATGAAAACGATTAAGTTTGTCGGCGCATTGTATTCAAACGGGCGACCGGGAAAATATCCCAAATTAGAGGAATTATATAGTAAGTTATTCCCCGGCGAAACATTCCCGGCGCATGACGCATTAGAGGATATAAGGGCGTTGCGCCGTTGCGTCCCGGAATTGGTTAATTTGGGGATTATTGAGTTAGCGCAAAAGGAATACCCGGCGGAACAACTCAAAGCCCAATTTGAGCCGGAAAAGCCCAAAGGCGGGCGCAATATTGAGTTCCACGACCCCAACCCGGTAACGGAACCAATCGGAACCGGGGAACCCGTCCCGGAACCAACCCCGGAACCGGAACGCCCGGCGGTTCCGTCGAATAGTAAAACACGGGAATTGTTGGACGAAAACGATTTTTGAAATGGCAAAGCGAACAAAAGACGAATTTACAAGGGATTGGATAATTGAAAATTCCGTTGAGATTTTAAGCCGATACGAACCCGGAGTTTTGACAATCCGTGCGTTGCATTATCAGTTAGTTAGTATTGGTATGACAAACACGTTGCAGCACTATAAACGTGTTGTTTCTGCAATGGAGGTTGCACGATGGGACGGGCGGGTTGACTTTGAGGCATTCAGCGACCGAGATAGGGCAATGTGTGGGCAAACCAAAGCGGAACCAACCGATTTGGAAGAAAAGCAAGACGAAGCAAAAGCGCAGGTTAGGGCGTGGATGCGTTCGTATCATAAAAACCGTTGGGAAAACCAACCGATTTACCCGGAAATATTGATTGAAAAGAAAGCGTTGGAGGGCGTATTTGCGAAACCGTGCCGTAATTGGGACATTGCGGTTGGGGCTTGTAAGGGCTACCCGTCGTTGACTTTCTTGTTTGAATTGTCCGAACGATTGAGAGAGGCGCAAGCCAACGGCAAACAATGTGTTATCCTATATTTCGGCGATTACGACCCGTCGGGCGAAGATATACCCCGGTCGATTGGCGAAAACTTGCAAAAGTTCGGTATTTTTGGGGTCGAAATACGACGTATTGCGTTGATGGAACAACAGGTTATCGAATGGAATTTGCCGCCCGCCCCGGCAAAGGAAACGGATAGCCGAACGGCGAATTGGGACGGATTGGGACAGGTTGAGTTAGACGCCGTAAAACCGGAAAAACTGATTTCCTTATTGGACGATGCGATTAACGAGATATTCGACCGGGAATTGTACGACGAATTGTTAGAACGTGAAAGCGACGAACGGGAACAATTCCAAACGGAATTAAAACGATACGTTGAAGATGATTTATAAAACCGATGCCGGGCGGGTTCCCGGCAACAAATAATATTACAATATGAGCGAAGAAAAAAAAGCCGCAAACGTTATGTTGATACCAAGCGAAAAGGCGTTTGCATTGTCGAAAGTCAAGACATTAAAGGACGGCGGGTTAGACGTACATTATGAAGTTACCGAAACAATCGGTAATGAGAGTTACACGAACAAATACCACGTCGAAAGTGCAAAGGACATACACCCGGATTTGCGGGATTGTTTCGACCGTTTGCGTCCAATCATGGGACGGATTTTTAATATTACGTCCTTTCTTTCAATGGTTGAAACGTCCGATTTCAAAGCAACCAAAAAGCAAAGCGAATTATCACGGGATTTTGCCGACGAAATGTTGAAAAACATAGAGGTTCGGGGCGTGTCCTTTTCCGGTCAAGACGATAACGTAGGGGTTGTTTTAACCGGGTTGTTTACCGTGTCTAACAATCAGAAAACCGCAATCAATTCGCCCCGCCTTAAATTCAATACGGAAACGTTCGGGTTTGAGGAAGAATTAGAAGAAATTGCCGCCGACATTGAAACCGAGGTTTACGCATTTCTTTTCAAGGGCAAAAAGGCGCAATTGGAGTTGTTCGGGGCTGATGGCGAAGCCGCACCCGGATTGAATGCCGAAAAGATAGAGGACAACGGATTGTTCCCGGATATTAACGACCCGGCGGACGACCCGGAACCGAACGACGAAACGGCGGAAATGTAAGAGTATGGAACCGTATTTGTTGACAGACCGGGACGAATACAATTATTGCATCCAAAGGGGGTATAATCCCCTTTTGGATTTGCGTAATTTCCGCATGGATATTCGTTTGAGGGTTGAGATACAACGGGAATTGTTCGGGCATTGTATTACGGGACGGGGCGCAAATATCATGGCGGCAAATGAACGCTTTTTCCGTTGGGTTTGGGAGCATAAGCCGCACCGATGCGAGGAAACATTAAAGCCGTTGGCGAATTATTCCGCCGTCTATTGTTCCCACATTTTGACCCGTGGAGCATACCCGGAAATGGCGCACGACCCCCGCAATATAAATATCCTTTCCTTTGAATGCCATAACCGTTGGGAAAATGGCGACCGGGAAACAATGCGGATTTATCCGGGCAATATGAGATTAATTGAGTTAATGAAAACAGAATATCAACTATTGAAATTATGACAAAAACAGAGAGTTTAAATATAGAAAGTTGCGATAATGGATATATTGTAACAATGGGTGCAAGCAGAATAAAAAGCGTTGCAAAGAGTAAGAGCGAAGTTTGTGCAATGATTGCCGAAAGTTTAAAATCAATTATCCCAAATGAAAAGGATATTGAAAATATAATAACATTGGATATATCATTGAAGAAATGAGAACAAAAAAGAGAACCCCCGATTTTGGGGCAATTTCCCGGTCGTCAATCAAAAAAGACTTTCAGAGGGTACAAAGATACCCCACCGAGGAAAAACGCCCGCAAATCGAAGAATTGCCAAAAATAAACGCCGAACGTCGTGTTATCCATATATCGGAAACAAGCGCATACGCCAAGTTTTCCCGGTACATTGTCGGTAAATTGGTACGACTAAAAGAAAAAGCGAACGTTGGCGGCAATTCGTGGTATTGCGAGTTTGTGCATGACGACGACCGGAAAGCCTTAAACATGGCGGCGGGTTGGTCTGATAATAAGAATTTGTATTTGTTGGATGGTATTAAATTCAAATAGTTATGAGTGTAAACAAAGTTACTTTATTAGGACATACCGGGAAAGCCCCGGATTTTAAGGAGTTCGACAACGGCGGTTGTGTTGCGACATTTTCGTTGGCAACCACTAAACGGGGGTTTACGACAAAGGACGGGCGGCAAATCCCGGAGCGTACCGAGTGGCACAACATTGTGTTGCAAAATGGGTTGGCAAAGGTCGCCAATCAATACGTCAAAAAGGGCGATAAACTTTATATTGAGGGGGAATTAAGAACCCGGAGTTATGACGATGCGCAGGGCGTGAAACGGTATATTACCGAAATTGTCGCAACCGATATGGAAATGTTGACGCCCAAAGGAACCGGAGCCGGAACGCAAGCCCCGCCGCCGCCCGCCCCGGATGCACCTGCCCCCGGCGGAACGGACGATTTACCATTTTAACCGTTGACGATATGGGAACAAAGGATTTATTGATATATGGAGCGTCAGACGATTTAATTGAATTGGACGGCGCAATTAGTGAGGAATACGGAACCGATAACGCAAAAGTTGAGTGTTCGGACGGGACAAAATTTGAAATAAAATATACCGGGGAATGGAAAGTTGCAAATTTGCAAAAGGGTTCAGAGTTCAAACAACTAATTGAGAGTGTCGGGGATAATTCCGACCATACAGACGAATATGTAAATTGTTCGTCTTATTCGGATATAGTTGTTTTATCCGGTTTGATTGATTGGGTAAAGATTAACCGCAAAATATTTAGACGTTAAGGTATGGGAGCCATAAACGGACGGGTTATTTACAGCCCAAAGGGAAAAGCCGGGGAATATGCCGAGAACGCCGCCAACTTTTACGTTGGTTGTACCAATGGATGCACGTATTGTTATTTGCGCAAAGGGCGGGGCGCAAAAGTGTTGGGCGGCAATACCCCGGAATTGAAAAAGGCATTACGGGAATATCCATACGCATTGGATATATTTACAAATGAGTTGTTGAAGCATAAGGGCGAATTGCAAAAAACGGGGTTATTCTTTTCGTTCACGACCGACCCGTTATTGCCGGAAACGCAAAGGTTGACCCGCCAAGCAATCGGCGTTTGTCAACGCCACGGCGTCCCGGTAAAGGTATTGAGTAAATGCGCCGAGGGTATCAATATTTTAATCGACTTTGCCGAGGCGTCCGAGGGTTGGGACAAATCCCGTATTGCCATTGGTTCCACGTTGACCGGATGCGACAAATTGGAACCCAAAGCAAGCCCAAACCGGATGCGGATAAACGCATTGGTGCGGGCAAAACGCCACGGGTTCCGTACCTTTGCGAGCGTGGAACCAATCCCCGTGGGAATGTTTGACCGGGCGTTTTCTGTAATTGCTTTGTCGTACCCCTTTGTTGACTTGTTTAAGATTGGATTGCAAAGCGGTTGCAGATATACCAAGCGGGAAACATTGACGTTTTACAACGACGTGTTCGACTATTGGGAGGCGCACCCGGACAAAACACCCCGGATATATTGGAAAGATAGTTTTGTAAGAGCGTCCGGGATTGACCGGGAAACATTGCCCGGTTATTGTGTCCCGGCAAATTGGGATTTGTTCAATGAAAAGAAATGAAATAAGGGTTGAAGTTCCCGCCGATTGTCGATTAGTTGGCGTAAGGACGGACGGCGATGTTGCCGTTATCATTTACGAACCAATTCAAAGCGTCCGGCAAATTGGATTTATCCATTACCCGGAACCAAACGACGAAAACGAGGACGAACCCGATAATAAAAAATGATTATGCAGTATAATAACAAAGATTATAAGCCGAAATTGCACGACCGTTGGCGTGCATTAACCGTTAAAAACCCGTATGCAACGCAGTTGGTAACGGCGGCGTATGAGGACAACGGGATTGTTTACGGCGAAAAATGTATTGAGGTACGCAGCAAAAACACGCCGTACCGGGGCGATTTAATGGTTTGTTCGTCCGCTAATCCCGTAATTCCGGGGTATGAAAGCGGGGTAACGTTGGGATTGGTTGAGTTGTACGATGTTAAGCCCGTCGCCGAGTTTACCCCGGAGGATTGGGAAAATACCCGCATACCGCCCGAAAAACGCAAATCCATTACAAAGGGGTTCGGTTGGATGATGCGGAACCCCCGCCGGGTTGTTGAGTTTCCAATTAAGGGACAATTGGGTATTTATAATTTGGTGTACACAAAGGGCGTAATAACTGAATACCCACGGGCGTTTGTAGTTGACAAAGAGAGTTACGAATTACTAAACAGAAAAGGCAATGAGTAAAAAGCAAATCGGAATTATCCCGAACAATGGCGACGTTCATACGGCGCAAATTGGGGTTCATATCGGACGAGTTGGCGTTTGCGTGTACGTCCGGGAGTATTGGAAATATAAGAGTTGGTTTATTGTTCCCGGCGTGTCCGTGGATGCGGTCAACGGTTACGACCGTTACGTTGACATTGAGGCGAAAATATTGTTTGTCGGCATTGGCATACGGTTTATATGGATTAAAAGAAAGGTAAAACGATGAAAGCAAAGATTTTATTGTTATCTTTGGCAACGCTTTTGTTGGGGGCGTGTCAAAGCGAGAACGAACCAACGGAAACATTTTATTTACTACAAAAATCCGAGAGCATGGAAGAAAGAAACGAGTTTGTAACGAATACCACGGCGGCAATGATACAGATAAACGCCCCCCGGTATAATTGCGAGATTGTCGAAACCGCATTGGCGGGCGGCGATAGGGTACGAATTTGCGTAAAAGGCGCAAAGGAAGATTTGGACGCATTGTTTGAATATGTAAACGAAGCGGGCAAAGAATGAGAGTAAAGCAACCCGAACCGTTCGACCCAAATAGAGAATACCGCCCCGGCGAACGTTGCGTTTACCGGGGTATGGTATTGATTGCCGAGATATGGACGGCGGCGGATGCACGATTAGCCAACAACAATTCCACAATGTTTGCGC
>ENA-OOXT01002458-OOXT01002458.1-human-gut-metagenome-genome-assembly--contig:-NODE-2458-length-10373-cov-1.682497_pt1 | contig 10373 bp, 6 predicted proteins | sample MGYA00241590_ERZ501349 | MGnify/ENA primary metagenome ERZ501349 (study PRJEB25962, sample SAMEA2042838) | human gut metagenome | biome: human gut; feature: human-associated habitat; material: faeces...
GGAAGGTGAGAGGAGAAGCCCAGAGGTTCTTTGCAGCCGTCTCCGTATGGGGTGTTTCTGCGGGGGAGGCTGTATGGTTGGGATAATGGAAGTTGACGTCCCTTGCCGTAACCAGAATCTTGCCCGTATGCAGATGGGAGGCGTTGAAGTCTGTTTTCAGCTTGTCCGTCTGCGACAGTGAACTTTTGATGCCTGCCATTTCCGTCTGCAGCTTTTCCGCTTTCTCCGCATGTATGCTGCTGAGTCTGCTACTGCTGTTTTCCGCATTGTTTTTCAGTCCTCCCATTAGGATGCGGGGAATCCCTTTTTTGATGGAGGCTTTTTCTCCCCGCACATTCTGTTTGGCTTTGCGCTCTTCTACTTCGCGTGCCACTTTGCGTGCAAGGCGCAGGGCTTTCTGCTTCTCTTCTAGTTGTTGGGTGAGGGCGTTTTGTTGCAGGGTCTTCTGTTTTTTGTAGAAGTCGTAGTTTCCGCTGTAATACGTCAATCCCTGGGAGGAGAGTTCGCAGATGGCAGGCAACTGATTCAGTAGCGTGCGGTCGTGACTGATGACGAGCACGGTAGCCGATGTCCGTCGTATCAAGTTATACAGACGTTCCCGTCCATCCGCGTCCAGATAGTTGGTCGGTTCGTCCAGCAGGATGGCTGTTGGGTTGTGCAACTCCATGCCTGCCAGGAAGATGCGGGTCTTTTCGCCGCCGCTAAGTCCTTCCATCGGACGGGAGAGTGTGATACCGTCCAGTCCCCAGCTGTCGAGAGAAGCCTGGGCGCGTTCTTCCACGTTCCAGTCATCATTGAGCGTATTGAAGTGCTTTTCGGTAGCGTCACCGCTTAGGATGGCATGCAGGGCAGATAGCTTGTGGCTGATTCCCAAAGCTTGTGCTATTGTCTGCCGGTCGTATTGTCCGAAGTGCTGGGGCACGTAGTACAGATGTTCGGGGCGTAGCACCGTTCCCGAACTTGGTGACAAGTCTCCTGCCAAAATGCGCATGAGGGTAGACTTGCCGCAACCGTTATTTCCGGTCAGGGCTATTTTATCTCCGGAGTTGATACTCAAATGGAGGTGTGAAAACAAGATTTCCTTATCTGTATGGATATAGCTAAGGTCTTTAATGATAAAGCTCATAAGTTTCTACTGTGTTTTTAGAAGTAAGAATGATAGGGGAGATGCAAGCATTCCCCGAAATTGAAATTCTCGAAGGGGAGGGGTACAGACAAACACAGTATTGGCTAAACATCTATATAGGTGATGCTCAGCGTTCAGTCTGAAAAAGCATGTTGATAGTGATGTTTACCGAAATGTGTTGTCTTTAGTCGGATATTCTCATCGGTGGAATTAATTGGTTAGTGGGCGCAAAGGTAATGATTTCCACTGAATAACAAAGGCTTTTTGCGATATTAATATCGTGTCGGCAAGAAGTTAATATCGTGTTTGCAAGAAATTAACTTCCTGCAGACACGATGTTAATACTTTATTGGTTCTGTTACTTCATGGCCGAAGCATCGAACGAGAGTGGCAGTAATTCTCCCACATTCTTCAGCTCGTAGATTCCCTTTTTGCCATACAGCAACACCCGCATTGGCTGCTTGAAGCGCTTCTCCGTTTCGAGCATCACTTGCCGGCAGGCGCCGCAGGGCGGGATGGGAGACTCCAGGAACTCGTCGTGCTCGTTGCGTGCAGCAATGGCGAGGGTGGTTACTGCCTGGTCGGGATGTTGGGAGTTGGCATAGAATAGGGTGGTGCGTTCTGCACACAGCCCGGAAGGATAGGCGGCGTTTTCCTGGTTGGTGCCGGTCACTACAATACCGTTTGCCAGTCTGGCTGCAGCTCCTACCGAGAAGTGGGAGTAAGGGGCATAGCTGCGGTTGGTAGCCTCGCGGGCGGCATCCATCAGTTCGCGGTCGGCGGCATCCAGTTCTTCATAGTCGTATATCTTGACGGCGATTTCGATATTTAATTCTTTCATAAGGCAAAGGGTTATATTGTAATTAATGTTACAAAGATAGAAAAGAGATTGGTTATTTCAATTCTTTTACGGACTTTTGTGCAGAACTCAACATTTTAAGCATGAAACGGATTTTCAGACTGACTGCTATCATAGCATTTCTTTTTATTTCCATTACAACAGTGCAGGCACAACGCCGGAATGCCCGCTACAATGAGTATATCAAACAGTATGCTCCCCTTGCCGTGGAGCAGATGCAACGTCATAAGATACCTGCCAGCATCACGCTGGCCCAAGGGCTGTTGGAGAGTGGTGCCGGATACAGCGAGCTGGCGCGTAAGAGCAACAACCACTTCGGCATCAAGTGTGGAGGCAACTGGCGCGGACGGACGGTGAGGCATGATGACGATGCCCGCAATGAATGTTTCCGCGCTTATCGCAATCCGAAAGACTCTTATGAAGACCATTCCGATTTCCTGAAACGGGGAGCACGTTATGCTTTTCTTTTCAAACTGAAGATTACGGACTATAAGGGTTGGGCGCGCGGCTTGAAGAAGGCCGGCTATGCTACCGACCCGTCGTATGCCAACCGCCTGATAACCATTATTGAGGACTATGAACTGTATAAGTACGACAGCCGTGGCATGAGCAAACACGATGTCCGCAGTTGGGAGAAGGAACTGAAAAAGAAACCTTGGCTGGCCAATCCGCATCAGGTGTACATTGCCAACGATATAGCTTATGTCGTGGCGCGCGACGGAGACACCTTCCAGGTGTTGGGCAAGGAGTTTGACATCAGCTGGAAGAAACTGGTGAAATACAACGACCTCCATAAAGAATATACACTGGAGGTGGGAGACATCATCTACTTGAAAGAAAAGCGCAAGAAAGCTGCCAAACCCCATACTGTCTACATTGTGAAGGACGGCGATTCCATGCACTCCATTTCCCAAAAGTACGGTATTCGTCTGAAGAACCTTTATAAGATGAATCGTAAGGATGCGGAATACGTGCCCGAGGTGGGAGACCGCTTGAGATTAAGATAAAGAAGCTATCCGAAAATGTACAGGGTGTCCGAAAACGGACACCCTTCTTTTTTGTCTTTTCGCTTACTTTCAGGGGGTTATGATTTTGGCATGGATTTAGTATATATTAAGCGTTATGTTCGCAAACAATAAAATTTAAAGATATGGATAGAGAAATTCCGAAAGAAGTGCGTAATAAAGAACGCAATAAGAAAATCATCCGCTACGGTGCTATCGGCGTGGCAGGTATCGTAGTGGTCAGTGTACTCATTTCATTGATGCGTACGGGAGTGAAGGAGAAAGACCTTGTATTCTCCAAAGTAGGCAAGGGTACGATTGAAGTCAGTGTCAGTGCCTCCGGAAAAGTGGTTCCTGCATTCGAGGAAATTATAAATTCGCCTATTAATACCCGCATTTTGGAAGTGTACAGAAAAGGTGGTGATAGTGTGGATGTCGGTACCCCTATCCTGAAACTGGACTTACAGAGTGCCGAAACCGACTACAAAAAGATGCTGGATGAAGAGCAGATGCGCAGCTACAAGCTGAAACAGCTGAAACTTGACAACCAGACCAAGCTGACCGACCTTCAGATGAAAATCAAAGTCTCCGCCATGAAGCTGGACCGCATGAAGGTGGAACTGCGTAACGAGCAGTACCTTGATAGCCTCGGTTCGGGCACCACCGACAAAGTGCGCCAAGCCGAACTGAGCTACAATGTAGCACAACTGGAATACGAGCAATTACAGCAGCAGTATGCCAACGAGAAGGAAGTGCTGGCTGCAGAATACCAAGTGCAGGAACTGGATTTCAGCATGTTCCAAAAGACACTGGCCGAAACCAAACGTACGCTCGACGATGCGCAGGTGCGTTCGCCCCGGAAGGCCATCCTTACTTATATCAACAATCAGATTGGTGCCCAGGTTCCCGAAGGCTCACAGATTGCCGTCATCTCCGACTTGAGTCACTTCAAGGTGGAAGGCGAGATTGCCGATACTTACGGTGACCGTGTGGCTGCCGGCGGCAAGGCCATTGTGAAGATTGGCAGCGAAAAGCTGGAAGGTTCCGTAAGCAGTGTTACTCCGCTTTCAAAGAATGGCGTCATCTCCTTTACCGTGCAGTTGAATGAGGACAACAACCGCCGACTGCGTTCCGGTCTGAAAACCGACGTCTATGTGATGAATGCAGTGAAGGAAGACGTGATGCGCATAGCCAATGCCAGCTATTATGTGGGACGTGGGGAGTATGAACTTTTTGTACGCAATTCCGACAAGGAAATTGTAAAGCGCAAGGTGCAGCTGGGCGATTCCAACTTTGAGTTTGTAGAAGTGGTCAGTGGCTTGCAACCGGGTGATGAAGTGGTGGTGAGCGATATGAGTAACTATAAGAACAAGAATAAGTTGAAGCTAAAATGATAAAGGTTTACTTGAAACAAGCCTGGGAGCTGTTGAAGCAGAATAAACTGTTCAGCATGCTCTACATTGTGGGTACGGGGCTGGCCATTGCCATGACAATGATTATGGCGGTGGTGTATTATGCGAAGATTGCGCCCGTCTATCCGGAGGCAAACCGCATGAATACGCTTTACCTCAGCAATTCAAAATTCACGCAGGGAAGCGGCAACAATACCAGGACCATGCAATGGGCTGTTTCCTACAAGGCACTGCAAGACTGGTTCTATCCCGTAGAGAATGCCCTTGTCGTTTCGGCCGAGCTGCATAATGATTTGTCGGAAAACAGTTATATACAGCCTGCCGACTGCAGCGGTGATTTTCCGGTTATGGTAAAGTTGACAGACCCTGCTTTTTTCAAGATATATTCTTTCCAATTCCTGGAAGGTAGTCCATTCACGGCATCCGACCTGGCAAGTGGCATTTCCACTGCTGTCATTACCGATGATTTGGCACGCCGCTTGTTCGGTACGACGGAAGAGGTCGTAGGACGCTCGTTCAGCCTGAACTATATCGACTATCGGGTTTGTGGGGTGGTGCGCAGTGCCAGTTACCTCACCTCTAAATCCTATGCACAGCTTTATATACCTTATACGGTGTCGCCCGATTACAGCACTCCCAAGTACGACCTTCCCTATCTGGGAGCTTTCAGTGCTACCTTTCTGGTGCAGGACAGTAAGCAGGGAGATGCTCTGCGGGCTGAGATAAAGGAAATCTGCCGCAAGGAGAATCTTATGCATCCCGATGAATGGAAAGTAGATTTCTGGGAGCAGCCCACCTCCCATCTGTTGAGTGTCTTCAAGACTTATGCAAGTATGGAGTTTGACCTTTGGGCCACAGTGCGCCACTTTCTGCTTGTCCTGCTCGTATTGCTGTTGGTGCCTGCCCTGAATCTGAGCGGCATGATATCGAGCCGTATGGAGGGACGTCTGGCAGAGATGGGTGTGCGGAAATCGTTTGGAGCCGGACGTAAGATACTGCTTTCACAAGTGATGTGGGAAAACCTGCTGCTGACCGCACTGGGCGGAGCATTGGGCTTGCTGCTGGCATGGCTGGCACTTTACGTGGGACGCGAGTGGATATTTACGGTATTCGACAGCTGGCCGAATATGGTACCCGAAGGAGTGGAGGTCCGCGTATCGGGTGAAATGCTGTTTGCTCCGCTGGTTTTTCTCGCCGCATTGGCGCTGTGCGTCGTGCTGAATCTGTTGTCGGCCCTTATACCGGCGTGGTATTCCTTGCGGAAACCGATTGTGAACTCACTGAATGAAAAACGATAAGACACGGGAGGTTGGTATGTTTAAGTTAATATGGAAGAATCTTTGGGCGCGCCGCCGCAAGAACGGATGGTTGTTGGCCGAATTGATATTGGTGAGTATCATCAGTTGGGTTGTATTGGACCCGGTGATTGTGGTCACGCACGATCGTAATATCCCGTTGGGCTATGATGCGGAGCGGCTTTGCCTCATTTCATTGGGCGCATTGCAGCCCCAGGCACCGGGATACGATGCCGAAGCGCAGGACTCTGCTACGTTGGTGGACAACTATTATAATTTGGTGCGTTATGTCAAGGACTTTGACGGTGTGGAATCGGCCACTCCCGTGCTGGGATTCTGTTATCCCAATTCTTCGGGAAGTTCGAATAGTCAATTGTTTGCCGAAGGGGATACGATTCCCTTATCTATTATGATGATACAATTTTTGCCTCATACGAACTTTTTCGATACGTATGGTTTCCGTTCCGGTAAGGGGCGGACACCCGGACAGCTGTCCGACTACGCCTATGCCCCGAATGACATTGTACTGACGGAGAATGCTGCCGAACAGTTGTTCCATACCAAAGACGCGCATGGCAAACGCTGTATAAGCAGAGACCATGGAGATACCTTGTACATGCCGGTTGTCGGTACGATAGGAGCCATGAAGATGTATAGCGAGTGGCGTCCCGTCCCCGTTGCATTTATGCCGATGCTTACCATCGATACAAGTTATATCCCTGAAAGTGCCCATATCCTGGTACGTCTCAAAGAGGGTGTCAGCATGGAGCGTTTTCTGCACGATTTCCGTCCTTGGATGGTGAAGGAGATGAGGCGGGGCAATCTGTTTGCTCGCAGTGTCCGTTCCTATGAGCAGATTATAACGGAGAGCGAAGCCAGCAATTCCACACCGATTTACCGCCGTAATCTGGCGATGGCGGCTTTCTTCCTGGTGAATCTTTGTCTGGGTGTCATCGGTACCTTCTGGTTGCAGACACGTACGAGGCGCGAGGAAGTGGGAGTGATGCTGTCGTTCGGAGCTACACGCAGCGACATTGTCCGCCTGCTGATGGGCGAAGGCACGGTATTGACCGTGGTCGCTTCACTGACTGGTTTTCTGCTCTATTTGCAATATGCACTGAAAGAAGGGCTGGCCAAAGGGCAGAATTGGGTGGAGAGCACAGAGAGCTATTGGGTGTCGGATTTCACCTCGCATTATCTGCTCGTGTCGCTCGTCATCTTTCTGATACTGCTGGTGGTAGTGTTGGTGGGAATCTATATCCCGGCGCGCAACATCAGCCGCATTCCACCTACGGAAGCCCTGCGTGACGAATAGATGAAAACGGACAAAGTGTTCATTTTCGGACACCTTACTGCATGTATAAATAGCAGATAATCAATAATAAACGATTTTGGCACAACTTTTGACCTCTTGAAACAGAAATTGTGCGGAATAGAAACAGAACAGAATAATAACAATTAAATACTTACCATTATGATTAAGTTAACTGGCATCAACAAGATTTATCGTACCAACGAGATTGAAACCGTAGCGTTGGAGAATGTGAACCTCGAAGTGAACAAGGGGGAATTTCTCAGTATCATGGGACCTTCCGGTTGTGGAAAATCTACGTTGCTGAACATTATGGGTTTACTGGATGCACCTACCAGCGGCACCATCGAAATAGCCGGTACAAAAGTGGACGGCATGAAGGACAAGGAGCTGGCTGCTTTCCGTAACCAGAAGCTGGGTTTTGTGTTCCAGTCTTTCCATTTGATTAACTCGCTGAATGTGCTGGACAACGTGGAGCTGCCTTTGCTGTACAGAAAGGTATCGTCCAAAGAACGTCGCCGCCTGGCAGAGGAAGTGTTGCAGAAAGTAGGCCTGAGCCACCGTATGCGCCACATGCCTACACAGCTCTCCGGCGGTCAGTGCCAGCGTGTAGCCATTGCCCGTGCCATTATCGGCAACCCGGAGATAATCCTCGCCGATGAGCCGACCGGTAACCTGGACTCCAAAATGGGAGCGGAAGTGATGGAGCTGCTGCATCGACTGAACAAGGAAGACGGGCGCACCATCGTAATGGTAACCCACAATGAAGAGCAAGCCAGACAGACCTCAAGGACAATCCGCTTCTTCGACGGCCGTCAAGTAGAATAACCCCCATAATCCATAACTTATAACTCATAACTCAAAAATGCAGACCATTCGCCAAGCTTTTATACTTTTACGGCAGAACCCGTTGCTGAGTACCATATTCATATTGGGTACGGCATTTGCCATTACCATGATTATGGCGATTGTGATTACCTGGCAGATGAAATATGCCGACATCGAGCCGGAAGTGAACCGTAACCGCTCTCTCTACATAAGCAAGATGCATTTGCAGGGTAAGGAAAACAAGAACTGGAATAATTATACAGCCTGTTCGCCGGCTTTCATGAAGAACTGTGTGCAGCCGTTGCCCGAAGTAGAGGCCTGTACGGCATTTGTTCCGGTCGCCCTGGTTTCCATGCCCGACGGCACTAATGCGGTGAAAGTGGATGCTATGGAAACCGACCCGGGATTCTGGAAAGTGTTCCGGATGCAGTTTGTCGCAGGACGGGGATTCGACGATTCCGACCGGGGCGGTGATGTGTCCGCCATTGTCGTGGCTGCTTCTGTGGCGCGGAAACTGTTCGGCACTACGGATGCAGTAGGCAAGACGGTGCTGCTGAACCGTAACGAAGCGCGTATCTGCGGGGTGGTAAAGGATGTTTCGGTCATTGCGAAGGATGCTTATGCGCAAGTGTGGCGCATGTATCCCGCCAAGTTGCAGGATGCCACTTCCATCTGGAGTTATGCCCAATCGCATACGGTGGTGGCGCTGGCACGTTCTTCCGAAGATATTCCGGCCATCAGGCAGGGAATAGCGAAGCGGGTGAAAGACATCAATGCCGTACAGGCCGAAACGCTGATGGACATTATGGAACAGCCCGATGAAATCGTGACGTATGTCAACCATGTGTGGGCCAACGTGGGGCCGGATTTGCGGATGTTGTACATACAGTACGCTCTGGCATTGCTCATTGTTCTTTTAGTGCCGTCGCTCAATCTGTGCGGCCTGAGCAACAGCCGTATGCAGCAGCGCATCAGCGAACTGGGCGTGCGTAAGGCATTCGGAGCGACGCGCGGCGTACTCATAAGGCAGATCTTGAATGAAAACCTCGTACTGACTCTGATTGGCGGAGCGGTGGGGCTGGTGTTCAGCTATCTGGCCGTGTACGGCATGCGTACGTGGCTGTTCACCAACAATCAGAACACCGGCACTTCCGGCGAGTTCGACCTGAGCATGTCGGTACTGTTCAGCCCTACGGTGTTCTGTCTGGCATTCCTTTTCTGTCTGGTCATCAACCTGCTGAGCGCAGGCCTGCCTACATGGCTTGCCGCACGGCACACAATTGTGGATTCTTTGAACGATAAATAAAGCGAGATTGATTATGAAATTCATAGTACATAACTTACGTATGATTCGGGCGCGTCTCCGCAGTAACGGATGGGTGCTTGCAGAATTGTTTCTGGTATTTATCGTGATGTGGTTTCTCTGCGATTCGCTGGGATGCCTGAAGTATACGTTCTATCGCCCGTTGGGCTATAACATAGACCATGTGTACCAGCTTTCAATGATTAAGGGCGGTGAAAGCCGGGACAGCAGCATGACGAGTGCGGACAAATACCTGGGCATCCTGCAGAAGCTCGAAAGGGAGCCTGCGGTTGAAGTGGCCGCCCTGTCGTATTGGAGCCTGCCGATGAGCGGCAATAATTCCTATAACTCGCTGGCTGTGCAGGATACCATCGGTTGTGCGGTGCGTATAATAAACGCTACCGGAGGATATACGCGGGTATTTCGCATGAAGGAAGATGCCGGACGTCCGTTTGCGGCAATGCCTGTGGGGAATGATGTCACGTCCGGCAATTATGTGATGCTGAGCGAGGGTACGGCCGACTATTATAAGGAAAGGGTGCCCGGCTTCTCTTTGGATACTCCCTTGAGCTGGTACGGAGATACCGCGAATGTGGTAACGCAGTGCGGCATGATCGGCAGTTTCCGTTCCTATCGCTATGGGGCCGATGCAAAGTGGGCTTTCCGGAGAATTGACGAGAATGTGATACGGACCGAATTGCGGGATGATGGAGCGCAGATTGTTTTCCGCGTGAAGGAAAACATGGACTCTCCCGATTACCGGAGCAAATTTCTGAAAGAAATAGCCCCGCACCTGGACACCGACAATATGTTCATAGCCGACGTTGTGCCTTATACGGAGCAGCAATATCAGTTTGAAGTGATGAAAGGCGATGTGGACAAGGTGAATACGCAAACGGTTGTGGTGGTATTCCTGTTGGTGAATGTGTTCCTGGGGCTGATAGGCACTTTCTGGTTCCGCACCCGTAGGCGCCGCAATGAAATAGCTTTGCGGCTTGCCATGGGCAGCACGAAGAAGCAGATATTCTGCCTGCTCATGGGGGAGGGATTGCTGTTGCTGACTCTTGTTACGCTGCCCAGGTCGGGAGAAACCGCAACAAAATCTCTTTCCAGAGAATCGCCGAATTTTTTGATGTAGAAGTCTGTCAAGAGAGGGCTGCCAACCAGATTATCTACGGGAATATCGAAGAAGCCCTGAATCTGCGCACAATGCAGATCCATTGTCAGCACACGG
>ENA-OOXT01002459-OOXT01002459.1-human-gut-metagenome-genome-assembly--contig:-NODE-2459-length-10373-cov-1.608645_pt1 | contig 10373 bp, 3 predicted proteins | sample MGYA00241590_ERZ501349 | MGnify/ENA primary metagenome ERZ501349 (study PRJEB25962, sample SAMEA2042838) | human gut metagenome | biome: human gut; feature: human-associated habitat; material: faeces...
CTGGCTTTTCGTACATCTCCATCAGGTTGGCTAACGGATAGACGGCCTTGTCGTCGTCACCCGGTTCCCAGAACCACTCGTGGCGTCCGTTGTATCCGCGCAGAGGCGTGTCGGCCATGGCAGGCACCCAGAACTTGCCGTTGGGGTCGCCGTGTGCCAGCAGCTTGTTGTGGTCGGTTACTCCGTCGGTAGCGTTGCTGTGGCTGTACGGGTAGGGGAAACTCGACCAGCAGGGGTAGCCTACGGTACCGCTTTCCGAACCGCCCCAGCGCAGGTCGGCACGGTTCACGTTGTGATAGAACAGGCAGTTGGGCTGATACTTGTTCACGATGGGTTCCACGTCGGGCCCCATTCCTTTCGGGTCGTCGGCACCGCCGTCAAACCAGATCATGAAGAGTTCGCCGTAGCGGGTGCAGAGTTCCGTCACCATCTTTTCGCACAGGCGCTTGTACCACTCCTGGCGGTTGCGGGCAAACTCGCCTTCGCCTTCTGCCTTGAAGTTGTGGATACCCAGCAGGGAGTTCCAGCGGATGCCGATGTAGATGCCCGGCTGCACACCGTGCTTGCGGCAGGAGTTCACGAAGTCGCGCACGATGTCACCCTTTCCGTCGCGCCATTTCAGGGCCTTCATGCAGTAAGGATTCACGTCGCTCTGCCACAGTCCGAAACCGGTTTCGTGGGTGGCAGTGAGGATGGCAAACTTGGCTCCGGCAGCTTTGGCCGACTGAATCCACTGGTCGGTGTCGAGCTGGTCGGGATGGAAAATGTTATAGTCCTCAATCGGGTTGATGCGGTTGTTACCTTGTCCGTACACCAGTCCGTCGAACACGTGCAGGTCATAGTGGAACACCACGCCCAGTTCGGCTTCGTGCCATTTAAGCTGGTGAGGAGCCGGGCGGGGACCTTCGTAGTCGGTATTACGGGCTGCGGTAGTGGTCGCGCAGAGGGCGAACAGTGTCAGTAGTGTCAGTAATGTCTTTTTCATATTCATGGTTTCAAGTATTTTTCAAATGGGTCATGGGTCTGTTCGAGCCATGAAGAAAGAGTTCGTTTCAGTGAATCACAAAGAGCCAGCTGACTTTCCGCAAGGTTGTGCAGCTGGTTCGGGTCGTGAAGCCGGTCGTACAGCCATACGTGCGTGGGCCGGCCTTCTTCCACCTCTGTCACATACGTGTAGCGTGCGGTACGGATGCCGCGTCGGCCGGAAGTAGAATCCGAGGGTACGCAGAAATAATAAGGCTGGAAAGCCTCCTCAGGCGTTTGTATTTCCTCGTTCAGCAGCAGTGGTCCCCAGTTGTGTGTCTGTACGGATGCCGGTATCTGTGCTTCCATTCCCATGAGCGAGAGCAGAGTGGGATACAGGTCGGCAAACGCCATGGGCAGGTCACTTTTCTGCGGATGCAGCTTGCCCTTCCAGCAGCAAATCATGGGGATACGCATGGATTCTTCGTAGAACACGTTCTTGCCTTCCACTCCGTGTCCGCCCATGCAGACGCCGTGGTCGGAGGTGAAGACGATGAGGGTATTGTCGTACACGCCGCAGTCTTTCAAAGCCTGGATGATGCGTCCCACATGCTCGTCCACTCCGGTGATGCAGGCGTAGTAGTTGCGGATGTTTTCGCGGAAGTAGTCGCCTTCAGGGGTTCCTTTTTCCGGAATGTAGGGCAACTGTCGGGCCAGGGCTTCCACATCGAGCGAGTCGTACAGCCGCTTGTAGGTTTCGGGCACCAGTTCGTAGCCCGTATGCGGAGGATTCATAGACACCACCATGGCAAAGGGATGGTCAGTCTTTGTGCCTTCCGTACGGATGAACTCGATGGCGCGGTCGGCCTCGTAGGCAGGTCCCCACTGGTTGACGTAGTAGAACTCCTCCCGTCCGGATTTCGTATCCCAGTACATCGGTTTCAGGTGATTGTCGTACGTGCCGTAAGCAATCCACTTGTCGAACCCGTGGCGACGTTCAGGCGGACACCATTCGTTCCAGGCCACTTCTCCCTTGTTGTTGTACGTATCCACGTAGGGGCGGTACGGGGCATCGAGATGCCACTTGCCGATGTAGGCCGTGCGAAACCCTTCCTTCAGCACGTCGCTCCAGCATACAGCCTCTTCCGAAAGCTCCACGCCGTAGGGGGTATTCTGCGAGTTGCAGTTGCCCGTCACTCCGTTGGCTGCCGGATACATCCCCGTCATCAGCATGGCCCGTGCGGGCGATGATACCGGATAGCTGCTCACGGCATCGGTAAAGAGGATTCCTTCGGAAGCCAGACGGTCGAGGTTCGGAGTCTGTACGGGTTCCTTTCCCATGCATCCCATGGCATCGCCCCTGAACTGATCGGCCATGATGAAGACCAGGTTGGGACGCGAGGGCCTGGATTCCGGGCGGGAACATGCCGAGAACGGAAGCACGACGCCTAAGGCAGAGGTATAAACGAGTAGTGTCAGTTTCATATCAGGAATAAAACAAGCTTCAGTTCAGGTAATTGTGATTTTAAGTCTCAGTTAGATAAATAGGCGTGCCAAAGATAGGAATAAATGTTTAATCCTTGGCACGCCTATTTATAATAGATTTAAAAGAGTTCTATCATTACTGGTTGGCAAAGCTACCAGCTTTTACAGGCCATCCCGGATTCTGATAAACAACCGACGTAGAAACGTCGCCACCTTCTTCAGGAGTTGACATGCGGAATACATCGTACGACAACGGAGAGAGGTAGTTGGCTTGTTCGAAACAATAGCCGTTGTACTTGTTTACGAGTTCGTTCTTGCCTTGCGGACGCAGGTATTTGCTGACAGATGCTTCGTTAGGAGCTGTATAGTCAAGTTTGCAGGCTGTGCAAGCAGCTTCGAAACCTGTATGGAATTCGTCCCAGTAGTTCATACCTTCTACCCAGTAGTTCTGCATCTTGTCGAGTGCACGCCAGCGGTACAGGTCATCCTTACGCATACCTTCTGCAATCAGTTCGCTACGGCGTTCACGACGGATGTTGTAAAGTGTTGCGTCCACCAGTTCGGAACCTGAGTAACGGGCCAGGTCGATTTCCTTAGTCAGATCGGTAGCTGCAATGGTTTTCTTGTAATCTGTATCTACACCTGCACGGGTACGCAGTTCTGTCCAGAAATTTTTGAGCGTTTCATCTTCCAGTGTATTATATCTCAGATAGTAAGCTTCGATATAGTTCAGATAAGCTTCGGCAGCACGGAAAATAGGCAGAGCCAAAGGATAAGCGCTGTTGTAGGTTACATCGTTGTCTACCCAGCCTTTGCGAGGAATATACCCCGTGCTGGTTACGCGGATACCACTGGCAGCAATCAATCCGGGATAGCCGTACATGATGTCTTTTCCATTGGAAGTGATGAGTTTGTCACCCGGTTTTGCTACAGAGCTTATCAGGCGCGGGTCGCGGTTCTCCATGGTGCTTTCCAGACTCTTGTCACCTTGATACAGACTACCGTCTGCATAAATAGGCAGACCGTTTTTCATCAGGTAACTGTCGACCAGTGAGCGGGTAAATCCGGTGTTGTCACCGTGAACAAAGATGTAAGTGTCTGTACCGACTTCAATGGCACCGTATCCGTGAGTAGCGCCCACTACCTGATTCTGTACTTTGGCATCTTCGCTGTACATACGCCACAGCAGTACTTCATCGCGTTGTCCTGAAAGGTCGGTCTGGTTGTACAGGCTTGCATAATCCGGTGATAAGGAAGATGCAAGACCTACTTCCTTGGCAGACTTGATGGCTTCGTCCAGGAAAAATTCAATTTCCTTGTTCATGTCAGTATGGAAGGAAGCGGCATCACCCGGCCATCCCGGTCCACCCGGAACACGTGCCGTACCTGCATGATATTTTTCCCATGTAGCTTCGTACAAAGCCACGCGTGACTTGAACAGTAAAGCACATTCACGGTTCAGGCGATGAGCTGTAAAGCTGTTTGATTTGGAGTACATCCGTTCACTGGCATTGTCCAGGTCGCTCAGGATAAAGCGGGCTACTTCGTTACGTGGCTTACGTTTGTTGGCTTCTACGTTGGCTGCATAGTCCCCATCATTTAATACTTGAGTCAAGATGGGCAGGTCACCATAAGCCTTCAATAAGTTGAAGTAAGCATAGGCACGGAAGAAATACATTTCACCGATGTAATGCTTCACGTTGTCGCTTAAACTCAATGTGCCTTTTTTTATGTTTTCTTCTGTACGTTCCAGGAAAAGGTTGCAGTTACGAATGTTGCTGAATCCGTCATAGCTACCCGTAGAAGGTACTTGAATACGCTGAGGAAGGAAATTATCCACCTGATCCACTGTCGTCATGTCATCACTGTTGTTATCCGTAGTGAAGTATCCGAAAGTACCCGTACCTGTGCCGTGATCGGGCAGCAAGCCGTACATGTTGTTACAATAAGGCTCCAACTGGTTTTCGGCAGTGAAGAAGTTGCCGTCTACATTGTCTGAAATAGGTTCTTTATCCAAGAAGTCTGAGCAGGAGGTTCCTACCAGCAAAGTAGCCGAAAATAAAAATATATATTTCAGTTTCATAATCATAGATGCTTTAATTGGTTATAAGGTTACGTTTACGCCACAAGAGAGTGTACGGCTCAACGGATAAGTCATACCGTTCTGATACAATGCTTCCGGGTCGAAGTTCTTGTTGATGGAAGTACCTGTCCATAAGTTGTCGCCTGAGAAGAATACTCTGACGCGTTCCAGTCCGATTTTGTGAACCCAGGCTTTCGGCAAGGTATAACCGATTTGCAGGTTTTTCAGACGGATATAGGCTGCATTCTGTACGAACTGTGACTGGCTCTGACGGTTCTGGTTAGATTTCCACAGAGGACGCGGATAGTAGGCATTGACATTTGCACCCAACGGGTCGCCTTCCGGACGGAAGAAATCCCAGTGTTCTTTGTATCCGGTAGAAGACCATGCGTCGCCGTCTACACCCCAGAATACCATACCACTCAATAAATAATCACGCTTAGCTACACCCTGGAAGAAGATACTCAGGTCGAAACCTTTCCATTCAGCGCCGATGTTCAAACCGAAACGGAAGCGCGGTGTGTCGTTACCAATCACTTTGCGGTCGCCCGGGTTGTCTACTGTATTCTCACCGTTGGTGATTTTTCCGTCACCGTCGAGGTCGGCATACATCATGTCACCGGCTTTCCATCCTGAAGCAGCCAGTGTGACACCCGGAATGGTGTTCTGGTCTACCTTTTCCAAATGTGCTGCCATTTCTTCGTCAGTCTTGGCCATACCTACAGATTCATATCCCCAGATTTCTCCTAAATACTGTCCGGTGTAATAAGTGGAAAGCGATTTGCTGGCATTAGGGTATTCTGTAATTTTGGTACGTGAATCAGAAAGGTTGAATGCTATGTTGTAGTTTAGTTCACCGATGCGGTCCTGCCAGTTGAGCTGGAATTCCCATCCTTTGGTCCGCAAAGAAGTATTGTTGCGTTTAGGAGCTTCTGCACCTACAATCGGAGAGATTTCCTGTGCCGGTCCTACCATGTCTTTCGTGTCACGGATAAAGTAGTTGAAGTAACCGCTCAGACGGTTGTTGAAAGCACCAAAGTCTACACCGTAGTTATAGCTGTATACACGTTCCCAGGTCAGCAAGGAGCTTACCAGTCCCGGTGCACCTGCAATGTTTGATTTGTTTGCGGCATCCAGCAACCAGCGTCCGCCTGCGTCAGGACTACCTACTGTTACATTCTGAATAGCATAAGTAGGATAGTAAGAATCTGTGTTCTGGTTACCGAGGCTACCGTAAGAGAAGCGGGGTTTCAATGTGTTGACCCATTTGCTCAGTGGTTCCCAGAAGGATTCGCGGGCAATGTTCCAACCCACGGAAACAGAAGGGAAGGTAGCCCAACGGCTGTCTGCACGGAAACGGGAAGAACCGTCACGGCGGATGTTGAACTCAAACAGATAACGTCCGTCAAAGTCGTAGTTCAAGCGGCCGAAATAACCTAAAGAAGACCATTCACCGCGGTAAGCACCGTTGCTCTGTGTACCGGTAGATGTATTGACATCCGGATTGTTGTCGTTCATTACATCTGAACGTTTTGCCCATACATTGTTGTAACGGTAGCTTTCGCTGTTCATACCGAGCATTACCTTCAAATTATGTTTTTCGAGGAAATTGAGACTATAGTCGGCATAAAGTGAAGTGGTAATCATTGTTTCACGCTGCTGTTCGCTGTAAGCCCATGTTTTACCGGCTGCCAGGTCGGCGTCACCACCCAGCCACTGTTCTGGAATAGGATTGTTGTCTTTGTCATAGAGATATACTCTGGCTACATTATAAAGGTGTTCGAAGCTGCCTGTACGCAGAGCCAGGTCACCGTGAATGGTCAGTCCCTTCATCGGGGTCAGAATCAGGCTACCCTGTGTGAAGTAGGTATCATCTTGCGTATTGGAACGTCCGCCTGAAGTCAGCTGCATCAGTTTCGGGTTACGGGTATAGTGACCGTTGTTGTCGTAAAGCGGCATGTTGGGGTGCAGCTTGGTTGTTTCAGCAAAGAAACGGTCGCCGTACAGTTTCAGGAAGGTCGGCATACCGATGTCTTCACGAATGAAACGGCTGTTGAATTCCAGACGCATCCATTTGGTGATTTCTGCACTGATGCGGGCACTGGCATTGTAACGTTTCTTGTTGTCGTTTGCGTAGTTCATCTGTCCGTCCTGGCTCAGGAATGCACCTGACACGTAGTATTGTATTTTTTCATTACCACCCGACAAGCTTACGTTATGCTCTTGTCCGAAAGCGGTCTTGTCGATGAAGTTACGTGGCCAGTTCTGGTTGTCATTAGAGTTCTGGTTGAAAGCAAAGCAGTTTCCGTTCTGTGAAAGAGACGGATCGGCAGTGGTAGTAATCTCACCGCGCATGTACTGCTGGATACGATCCATTGTGATGTCCGAGAAGAAGTGTGCTTCACCGGAACCTGTGTTGTCGATAGCACGGTTAAAATACTGTGCAAAAGTGTAAGCGTCGAGCATGTCGGGGATATTGGTCGGACGAGACCAGCGCAGGTTGTTAGAGTACGAGATGCTTGTCTTACCCTGCTTTCCTTTCTTGGTCGTAACCAGGATTACACCGAACGGAGCGCGAGAACCGTAGATGGCAGCAGAAGCCGCATCCATCAATACCGAGATGTTGTCGATGTCCTGTGGGTTCAACTGGTTCAGGTCGCCTGCTACACCGTCAATCAGCACGAGAGGAGAAGCGCTGGAGCCTGTTCCCAAGTTACCTGTACCACGGATGTTGAAAGAAGGATTGGCATCCAGCTTACCACCGGCATCAGGTATGCTTACATTCAAGCCCGGAACGACACCCTGCAAAGCCTGACCTACAGACGTTACCGGACGAGATTCCAGTTTCTTGTTGTCTACCGAAGCCACGGCCCCGGTCAGGTTCACTTTCTTCTGTGTACCGAAACCTACTACTACCACTTCATCGAGTGTCTGAGTATCTTCCGACAAAGTTACCTGATAAGAAGTCTTTCCTTTTTGTACGGGGATTTCCTGGGTTTGATAACCGATGTAGGAAACTACCAATGTACTTCCTGAGGCAACGTTGTTCAGCTGGAAGTTTCCGTCCAGGTCGGTGATACAACCGTTGCTTGTACCTTTAACTACTACTGAAGCTCCGATGATAGGCTCGTTCAGTTTTTTGTCTGTAACAATTCCGGAGATGCTCACCTGTTGCGCTTGCAGTGGTAATAGTCCTGCCAGCAAGGCTATGAGCAGAGAGATGAATTGTGTTTTCATGTGACTCATGGTTTTAAGATTAAAGTTTATATATAGATGGTTAAACAAGTTGGCAGGTTTTCCTGTCGCAAATCTCCGAAATAAATGGTGTAAGGGCAGCGGGTAAACGTTGCATTAACAGTCGGTATTCTTCTTATCTGCGTTTTTATGGGGGTAAAAACTGTTTTTTTTACCGGTATTCTGACTTTTTAGACAAGATTTTTGTTTCTTTGCGTAACCATTATATAGCTTAATCTGAGAAATGAAAAATATATACTGCCTGCTCATTGTATCTTTCCTTTGTATTTTCTCGCTTCTTCCGGCGGGTGCACAGACACTTTCCGAGAAGGATTTTCAGGTACTGAACATGAACGACGGATTGTCGGACAACGACATTCATTCCGTGGCAAAGGATACGGAAGGATTCATGTGGTTCGGAACCGGAAGCGGATTGAACCGTTACGACGGACGTACCTTCAAAGTGTTCCGGATGCCAGGAATTTTTTACCGGAGAATTGACAGGGTGGTATCGCTGGATACGGATTACCTGCTTCTTCGTTCGGAACAGAACTTGTTTTTGTTCGACAAGAAATACGAACGCTTTCTTCCCGTATGCGATTCGGTGAGTAAACAGCCTGTGATGTTTGCCGACTTTGTAGCCGGTTCTGGGGGCAGCTGCTGGGGCGTATCTTCCAGCGAATTGTCGGAGGTGACTTTTCCGTCCTCCTATGTGCAGGACACAGCGTTTGTTTCTGTGCGTCATGTGGTGAACAATTTACAAAGCGATCCGTTTGTGGTGCTGTGTATGGCAGAAGATGGTAAAGCGTTATATTGTGCAAGCCGGAATGGAACGGTCTATCGTTTTACCCCCGGGCAAAAGCAGTTGAAGAAAGTTTGTGACGGGCAGTTGTCGTCTAGTAAGTGGGTTTCCTCTGTACTGAACGATGATTCGTTTATCTGGATTTCTACTGTGGGTGACGGGTTGTATGGTTATGATCTGACAAACGGAAAGTTGCATCATTGGCAGTATATTTCAGAAAGAATGGGGGAGCAGCTGTCGCATAACGATGTCTTTCGTTTGCTCCCGATAGGAAATTCCCGGTACCTGGCCGTGACCTGGAACGGATATACTTTGTTGAGCCTTACGCCGGAACGGGAAATCAAGTTGCGCGATTTTCAGTCCTTCCTTCATAACGGAAAACAATATTTCGAGACACGTATGATTTCAGGTTATTACGACGAGGAAGGACTGCTCTGGATTGGCACCGAAGGAGGAGGGGTGCTGTTTTCTGACCTGCGCCAGCTGTTTTATCACCAGTATGCGCAGACACGTTCCAATGAAATCTGTGGCATCCAGATGGACGAAGAAGGTTACGTCTGGCTGGCTACGTTTCACAAGGGAGTGTTGCGGAGCACGCAGCCTTTTGACGTGTCGCATACGCTGTCGTTTGAATCGTTTGATACCGGCATCCCGGGCCTGAAAACCGTGCTTTGCAGTTCGTCGGACAAGAATGGAGGTTTCTGGTTCGGCACGCAGGACGGACGGGTGCTTCGTTACGGAAAAGACCGGAAGTGGGATGACATTCGGGTTGGCACTCCCGGCCAGCCTTCTCCGGTGGTATGGAGCCTGCTTATGGTTTCGGACGAACAGTGTTGGGCGGGTACCAGCGACGGCCTGTACTGGGTGGACTTTCAGCGGGGAACTTCAACGCACGTCGGCTGGAGTAATCCGCAAATCCCGGATCATATACATATACGTGCGTTGGCGGCCGGAGATAATCAGACTTTGTGGCTGGGAACCGGAAGAGGCTTGCTGCGGCTGTGGATGAGCGGTACCAAGGTGCTGCGGACACACGCCGGATATGAGGCCAAGGCCGGAATACCGGATACGGAAATCGAAGTCCGCGCCCTGCTGTATGGGACAGACAAGAAACTGTGGGCGGGATACGCCGGAAGCGGTCTGGTGGCCTGTTCACCGGAAGGAGACAGCATCCTGACCCGTTATACTACCGCCCAGGGTTTGTGCAGCAATTTTGTGACCACGCTGGCCGAAGATAAGGACCACTCTCTTTGGGTAGGTTCCAACTCCGGCAGTATTGAAAAAGAGTTTCTGGCAAAGTACGGCAGGAGCGAGGTGTCGCTTGCGGAGAGCGCGCTTAAAAACGTCGCCGCGCTCGAAAGATACGGCGTAGATAAAATAGTCCTTTCGGCAAAGGCGAGCAACGTTCCACTGACCGTAAAAACTTACGAGTATCTAAATAAAAAGACTGATTATCCTCTTCACGTCGGCGTGACGGAAGCTGGAACGTATAACTCCGGAATCGTGAAGAGCAGCATAGGCATCGGAAGTTTGCTTCTCAAAGGAATGGGCGACACGATAAGGGTTTCGCTTACGGCTCAGCCGCGAGAAGAAATTTTTGCCGCCAAGAGGATTCTGCGGAGCGTCGGTCTTGACGAAAATTACGTCGAGATAATTTCATGCCCGACTTGCGGCAGGACGGAATACGACAGTATTTCGCTTGCGCGCAAAGCGGAAGAACTTACTTCGGGAATAAAAAAACACTTGAAAATAGCCGTTATGGGGTGCGTGGTGAACGGGCCCGGCGAAGCGGCGGATTGCGATCTC
>ENA-OOXT01002465-OOXT01002465.1-human-gut-metagenome-genome-assembly--contig:-NODE-2465-length-10360-cov-2.291606_pt1 | contig 10360 bp, 10 predicted proteins | sample MGYA00241590_ERZ501349 | MGnify/ENA primary metagenome ERZ501349 (study PRJEB25962, sample SAMEA2042838) | human gut metagenome | biome: human gut; feature: human-associated habitat; material: faeces...
CAGCCCCTTTGCCCAAAAAGCCGCAGCTTTTTGGGCAGGTGTTATACGTATTGCTGCGTTTCCACGTCGATGATGCCGCGGGTGGTGATGCGGAGCTTCGGGATGACGGGCAGCGCCATGAAGCTGAGCGTCATGAACGGGTCGATGCCCTCCTTGACGCCGAGCTTAAATGCGGCGGCCTTCGCGCCCTCGAGCTTTTCGTTCATCTCGGTCAGCGGGCAGTCGGACATGATGCCCGCGATCTCGAGCACGACGTTCCCGCGGATCTCGCCGTTTTCGACCACCACGATGCCGCCGTGCTGCTGCACGATCTGATTCGCGGCAAAGGCCATATCGTCCTCATTCGTGCCGACGACGATGATGTTGTGGCTGTCGTGCGAGATGGATGTCGCCACCGCGCCGGACTTGAGGCCGTAGCCCTTGATGTAGCCGATGCCGATGTGGTGCGTGTTCTTGTGGCGCTCGATGACGGCAATTTTCAAGATGTCGTCCTCAACGCTGATCTTTTCGGCGTAGCCCGCATCGGTCGTGACGATCTCGCCGGGCACCATGCCGAGCACCGCGCGCGGGCGGGACTCGATAAAGTCCGTGGCCTCAAGGTGCGCAACGTGGAACGTCTCGTGCGAGCGCTTGACGAGGTGCGGATCGATCTCGGGCGCTTCAAACGGCGTGACGGTCTTGCCGTCGAACATCAGCTTGCCCTTCTTGTAGACCTCAAGGATGTTGAAGTCGTCGAAATTGTCGATCACGACAAAGTCCGCAAGAAAGCCCGGTGCGATTGCGCCGCGGTTATTGAGCAGGAAGTAACGCGCGGCGTGGTGGCTCGCGCATTTGACGGCGATGATCGGGTCGACGCCCGACTTGATGGCACGGCGCACGATGTAGTCGATGTGGCCCTTTTCGAGAAGATCGTTCGGGTGCTTGTCGTCCGTGCAGAACATGCAGTAGGTGTAATACTGCGGTGTGAGCAGCGGGAGCAGCGCGTCGAGGTTGCGCGCGGCCGTGCCCTCGCGGATCATGATGTACTGTCCGCGCTCGAGCTTGGCGATGGCATCCTCCACGGTGCTGCACTCGTGGTCGGAATAGACGCCGGCGGCGATGTAGGCGTTCAGGTCGTTGCCCGAAAGGCCGGGGGCGTGGCCGTCGATTTTTTTGTGGTGCGCCTGCGCGGCGACGATTTTTTCGAGCACCTGCTCGTCGGCGTTCGCGACGCCGACATAGTTCATCATTTCGGCCAGACCCTCGACGCGGTTGTGCTCGTAGAACGAGTCGATCGCGCGGTAATCGAGCACCGCGCCGGATTCGTCGAGCGGCGTTGCGGGCACGCAGGAGGGGAGCATGAAGCGCACGTCAACGGGCAGATCTTCCGTCGCCTGCAGCATATACTCGATGCCGTCGGTGCCCATGACATTGGCGATCTCGTGCGGGTCGGTGATGACGGTCGTGGTGCCGTGCGGAATGACGGCGTTGGCAAATTCCTTGGGGGAAACGAGCGCGCTCTCTAAGTGGATGTGCGCGTCGACAAAGCCGGGCAGCACGAGCTTGCCGCCCATGTCGACCTCGACCGCACCCTCGTAATGCTCGCCCATGCCTGCGATCAGCCCTTCGGCCACGGCGATGTCGCCATGGCTGAGCTCGTTGCAGAAGACGTTCACATACGTCGCGTTCTTGAGCACGAGGTCGGCCTTCTGCCGTCCCGAGGCCACCTCGACGACGTGGAGCTTCTTGTTCAGCTTGCGGTTGATCTTTCCTGCGTAGCTTTCCCGGTATGCCATGCGTTTTCCTCCTTATTTTGTTGTGTTTGACCAGTTTATCGGATGAATCATCCATCTTCCTCGTTTATTTTTTATAGGATACTACGTTCTTTTGCACTTGTCCAGCAGAAAAAGCTAAAATATTTTTAGTAAAACTGACGAAAAGTGAGAAGAACGCAGAAGTTCACTGTATCATAAACTGTATGATGGACCGGACAAATACAGGCCGTTGCCGAAAGATAGCTTTTCACAAAATGCTGTTTACAAGCATCTGATAATACAGTATAATTAAACAAACGGTATAGAGATAAATGAATATTTTCAACTAAAAGACGAATAAAACGCGCTGGCATTCACTGCGCCGGGCTTGCTTGAAGTGGCCCGCACACAAAATGGAGGCTGCGGCAATTTTAGGACCGGACAAGGAGGGGGAAGATATGAAAACCGAGCATTCCTATTCCGCAAAGGGCGTTTTGGCTGCGCTGGGGAGATCCGCTTTGTATCAGCTCTTTTTCGTGGCGGTGCAGGTTTTGCTGCCCTTTGTCTATGGGATCGGTATCGCTGCCGATGCGGCGATCAATAGGGGTGCGGACCTTGCACAGGGGGCACAGGCGGTGGCGGAGCGGCTTCTTGACGGCCTGTCGGCGCTCACGCTGCTATCGTGTCTGATCATCGCCGCGGTACTGCTGCTGTGGTTCCTGCTGCGGAAAAAGCCGCTATCCGAGGCGGCGGGCCTTCGTCACTGCTCGGGCTGGACGGTGGGCTTCTGCGCCTTCGGTGCGGTCGGCCTCTATGTGCTGGTCAGTCTGGTGCTTGCCCTGCTGCCGGAAAGCTGGATGGAGGAATATGGAAAAGCCATGCGCCTGAGCACAGAGACGGGGCTGATCCCGGCGCTTGCCGTGGTGGCCGGCGCGCCGCTTGCGGAGGAGCTCGTGTTCCGCGGCGTCATCCAGTCGCGGCTGGAACGGGCCATGCCGGTGTGGATCGCAATTGTACTGCAAGCGGTACTCTTTGGATTCATCCACGGAACGCCGGTGCAGATCGGCTACGCGTTTCTCATGGGCCTGCTTTTCGGCTATATTCGCTATCGCACGGGGAGCATCCTGCCCACGATCGCCGCGCACGCCGCGTTCAACGCAATGAACGACCCGCTGGGGCTTTTGGGCGGTTTTGCGGAGAAGTGGCAGTTCCTTGCCGTCATGGCCGCCGTATGCGCGGCGGGCTGCGTGCTCTGCCGCCGCGGTTTGAGCGGACTAAGAACAGCGCCGGAGGCCGAAGCAAGGCCTACATCGCCGACGGTCTGCGAGGAGATCACCGAATAACAGAGAAAGCGCCTTTCAAAGAAAAGCTCTTTGAAAGGCGCTTTGCGCTTCTGTGATTGAATCTTTTTACTTCACGCTGCCGTCGGCGTTGAAGACGGGCAGCTTTTCAAGGAACAGGATGTCCTTGCGGTCGGCTGCGCCGCCCTCGGCGAGAACGGCCATGCGGCCCGTAACGGTGCCGCCCGCCTTTTCGACGAGTGCTTCCATCGCCTTGAGCGAGCCGCCCGTGGAGATGACATCGTCGACGAGCAAAATCTTCTTGCCGCGGATGAGGTCCGCGTCGTCAGAACCGAGGAAAAGCTTCTGCTGGGCGACGGTGGTGATGGACTTGTCCTCCACGGAAATGGGGTCGGGCATGTAGACCTTGGGGCCCTTGCGCGCGATAAAATACTTTTTCGCGCCGCTCTGGCGCGCCATCTCGTGGATGAGGGGGATGGACTTTGCCTCAGCGGTGAAGAGGTAATCGTAGTCGATGCCATCGGCGAGCTTCAAGAGCTCTTCTGCGCAGCGCACAGTCAGCTCCGCGTCGCCGAACATGATGAAAGCACCGATATAAAGATCGTCCGTTACCTTGCAGATGGGAAAGTCGCGGTCAAGACCCGCGACATGCATCGGATAAGTCGCCATAAAAGGAAGCTCCCTTCGCGTTTTACATCTTTTTCTGCCGTTTCGCGCGGCAAACAGGATTTAGTATATCTTTTTTGCACGGATTGTCAAGCGGTCAGACCTCGGTGTCGCCCTCGGGCAGGATGATCGCGCAGGCAATATAGGCGAGCACGCCAGTACCGGCGGCCAGAGCGAGGACCGCCCAGAGCACGCGCACGATCGACGGGTCAATGTTGAAGTAGTCTGCGATGCCTGCGCAGACGCCGCAGATCATCTTGTTGTTGCGGGACTTGTAAAGACGCTTTCTTTCGTCCATGATCGTTCTCCTTATCCGGCTGCGAGAGCAGCCACGGTGGGTTTGTAAACAACTATTATAGTATACCACGTTTTTGCACGTTGTAAAGTGCGGTTTTTCCGCGTTTTGGGCAGGAAAAGGGGAGCGCGCAGAGGAAAATGCGCGATATTTTGCGCTTTTGCCGCTTTTTTGCCGGCAAGGGGCAAATTCCCCCTTGCAAGTTCCTTTTTTCTGTGATATAAGTACCACTTAGACAAATGCTGTGAAAGGGAAAATAGCGTGTTTGTTCCGCGTAGAGAGGACTGGTCGGCGGCTGGGAGCCGGTCTGCGGGATGTCGCTTGGTTCGCCCCCGAGCAGCCGCGAGGAAATGCGCGGCCGGTCAGCCCCCGTTACGGGCAACGAGCGCGCGCCTTTGGGTGCGAATCAGGGTGGTACCGCGGAAGAAAGTCTTTCGTCCCGAGAGTGTCGGGAGGAAAGGCTATTTTTTTGCCCCTGCCGCCGATTTTTGAAATTCTGCAAATTTTTACCTGAAAAGGAGAAATGATATGAAACAACAACTGGAAGCGATCCGCAAGGCGGCGCTCGATGCGATCTCCAACGCCGGCAAGGCGGAGGACCTCGAAGCACTGCGCGTCCGCTACCTTGGCAAAAAGGGGGAGCTGACCGCCGTTTTGAAGCAGATGGGCAAGCTCAGCGCCGAAGAGCGCCCCGTGATCGGGCAGCTCGCCAACGACGTGCGTGCCAAGCTCGAAGCGAACATCGAGGAAAAGACGAAAGAGCTCGCCGACAAGGCCATGGAGCTCAAGCTCAAGTCCGAGGCCGTGGACGTGACCATCCCCGGCAAGCAGGAAAAGATCGGCGTGAAGCACCCGATGTATCAGGTGCTCGACGAGATCAAGGACATCTTCGTCGGCATGGGCTTTGAAATTCTCGAAGACCGCGAGGTCGAACTTGCCGAGTACAACTTCACGAAGCTCAACGTCGAGGAGGGCCATCCCGCCCGCGAGTGGAGCGACACGTTCTACTTCACCGAGGACAGCTCGATCCTTCTGCGCACGCAGACCTCTCCGATGCAGATCCATGCGATGGAGACGCGCGAGCTGCCCATCCGCATTCTCGCCCCCGGCCGCGTGTACCGCAAGGACGAGGTCGACGCCACGCACTCGCCCATGTTCCACCAGATCGAGGGCATGGCCATCGACAAGGGCATTACGATGGCGGACCTCAAGGGCACGCTCAACGAGGTCGTGCGCCAGCTCTACGGCGAGCACACGGTCACGCGCTTCCGCCCCCATCACTTCCCGTTCACCGAGCCGAGCTGCGAAATGGACATTCAGTGCCACAAGTGCCACGGCGCAGGCTGCCCCACCTGCAAGGGCGAGGGCTGGATCGAGGTGCTCGGCGCCGGCATGATCCACCCGAAGGTCCTCGAGGGCTGCGGCATCGACTCCACGGTCTATTCCGGCTGGGCGTTCGGCATGGGCCTTGAGCGTCTGGCGCTCGGCCACTTCAAGATCAGCGACCTGCGTTTGATCTTTGAGAACGATGTCCGCTTCCTCGAACAGTTTTAATATTCCTCGCGAAAGCGGCGAGCCGCTTTCTGCGATCTCTTTCGCAGGGTGCTGTGCCGCACTCGCTTTGCTCGCACGCTTGCACCCTGAGCGGTGTTTTTTGTGACGCGCATGTCGTCACAAAAAACGAAATTTGATTGTTACTTCTTAGGAGGATACAAATATGATCCTATCCCGTAATTGGCTCAACGAATTCGTTGACCTCAAGGATATCACCGATAAGGAATTCAACGACGAGATGACGCTCTCCGGCTCGAAGGTCGAGACCATCGAGCGTCCCGACGAAAACCTCAAGAACGTGGTCGTCGGCAAAATTCTCGAGATGAAGCGCCATGAAAATTCCGACCACATGTGGGTCTGCCAGATCGACGTCGGTCAGGCTGAGCCCGTGCAGATCGTCACCGGCGCGTGGAACGTCCATGTGGGCGACTATGTCCCCGCAGCGCTGCACGGCGCGCATCTGCCGGGCGGCGTGAAGATCGAAAAGGGCGAGCTGCGCGGTGTTGAGTCGAACGGCATGCTTTGCTCGCCCAAGGAACTCGGCATGACGGCGGAGCACGACTTCCCCTATGCTGTCATCACGCCCGCCGCCATCCTGAACGACTATCATCCCATCGACAAGGATAAGCCCTCCATCCCCGCTGACATCAAGCCCGGCGACAAGGTCTACGGCCCTGTGCTCTGCGGCCGCGTCGAGGCGGGGGAGAGCACGGCCCTGTTGTTGCCGCGAGGGTGCTTGAATGTGCCCCGCTGGGCGACGGCACGTTCCACACCTGCCTCGACCTCGGCAATGCAACCGCTGTGCCCGATACGCGCTGCTCCAACCTTCACGAGGGCGACCTTGTCGCGTACAACACGAAGAGCGACACGATCTGCACGCTCGAAGACCTGCACGCCGAGCAGAAGGAGTTCCCCCACTGCATCGCCGACGGCATCTTTGTCTTACAGGAAGAGGACGCCGAGCCGGGCCTCAACATGGCGCACATCCTCGGCTTTGACGATTCCATCGTCGAGTTTGAGATCACGCCGAACCGCCCCGACTGCCTTTCCGTCATCGGCCTTGCCCGCGAGGCGAGCGCGACGTTCAAGCGCCCCCTTAAGCTGCACACGCCCGAGCCGCACGGCTGCGGCGGCAGCATCGCGGAAATCGTCGACATTGACATTGAGGACGGCGACCTCTGCCCGCGCTACACCGCGCGCATGGTGAAAAACGTCAAGATCGCTCCGTCTCCGCGCTGGATGCGCGAGAGATTGCGCAACAGCGGCGTGCGCCCCATCAACAACATCGTCGATATCACGAACTATGTGATGCTCGAATACGGCCAGCCGATGCACGCCTTTGACTTCAGCTGCGTCGAAGGCGGCCACATCATCGTGCGCACCGCGCGCGAGGGCGAGACCATCCAGACGCTCGACGGCAACGAGCGCAAGCTGACGCCGAACATGCTCTGCATCTGCGACGAGCACAAGCCCGTCTGCGTCGCGGGCGTCATGGGCGGCGCGAACAGCGAGATCGTCGGCGACACGGCGATGGTGCTCTTTGAGTCCGCTAACTTCAACGGCGTTTCCGTGCGCCGCACGGCCAGCGCCCTCGGCATGCGCACCGACGCCTCCTCCCGCTATGAAAAGGGCCTCGACATGATGAACACCATCAAGGCCGTCGAGCGCGCCTGCGAGCTCGTGGAGCTGCTCGGCTGCGGCGAGGTCGTCGACGGCGTGATGGACGTGGTCGCCAAGGAAAAGGCCCCCACGGTCGTCAAGCTCGAACCCGACAAGATCAACGCCCTGCTCGGCACGGAACTCAGCGAAGACCTGATGCGCGAAATTCTTGTCTCCCTCGGCTTTATCCTGAATGGCGATGACATCTACGTGCCGTCCTGGCGCGGCGACGTCGAGCATTACAGCGACATTGCCGAAGAGGTCGCGCGCTTCTACGGCTACAATAAGATTCCCTGCACGCTCATGCGCGGCGAGACCACGCGCGGCGGCTTTAGCGAGCAGCAGCGCTTCGACCGCACCATCGGCGGCGCTGTGCGCGCGCTGGGCTACGATGAGATCATCACCTATTCCTTCATCAGCCCGACCTATTACGATAAGATCCGCATGCCGAAGGATTCCTCGCTGCGCAACTCCCTGAAGATTTTGAATCCCTTGGGCGAGGATACCTCCATCATGCGCACGACGATCCTGCCGAGCATGCTCGAGATCATTGCCCGCAACCACAGCTACCGCAACAAGTCCGCCCGCCTCTATGAGCTCGGCAAAATTTACCTGCCGCGCGAGGACGGTCTTGCTGACGAGCCGAAGTACCTCTCCCTCGGCGCTTACGGCGACGGCGTGGACTTCTTCTCCTTCAAGGGCAGCATCGAGACGCTGCTGCACGAGCTGCGCATCACGGATGTCAAGTACGTCGCCTGCACCGACAATGATTCTTATCACCCCGGCCGCTGCGCGAAAGTGTATGCGGGCGAGACATACCTCGGCGTGTTCGGCCAGATCCATCCGCTCGTCGCGGCGAACTACGGCATGGACACCGAGGTCTACACCGCAGAGCTGAGCTTCGATGCGATGTATGAAAAGCGCGGCGACATCCCTGTCTACCAGCCGCTTCCGAAGTTCCCCGCCGTCACGCGCGACATCGCCGTCGTGTGCGACGAGGCCGTCACGGTCGGCGCGCTCGAAGAGAGCATCCGCCGCGGCGCGAAGGGCCTTCTCAAGGATGTGTCGCTGTTCGATATTTACCGCGGCCCCGGCGTGGCCGGCGGCAAGAAGAGCGTGGCGTTCAACCTCGTTCTGCGCGCGGATGACCGCAGCCTGACCGGTGAAGAGGCAGATGAGGACGTCCAGTCCATCCTCGCAGCGCTCAAGGCCGACCACGACGCGGTGCTCCGCTGAGAATTCCTTAAGGAAACATTACGATTTGGTTACAGTTGACAGCGCTCTCTTTACTTTTTGAAATTGCGTTGCTATACTGTCTGCATGGAAAGGAGGGACTCTCCCAATGGAAGAATTTACCCGAAAGTTTAATGTTGCGCAGGAAAAGGACGCTGAGATCCGTCATATTCTAACCACCGTTTATGCCGCGCTGGAGGATAAGGGCTATAATCCCATCAACCAGATCGTGGGCTACATCCTGTCGGAGGACCCCACCTATATCACGAACCATAACAACGCCCGCACGCTGATCCGCAAGCTGGATCGCGATGAGCTGCTGCAAACGCTTGTGCGCAGCTACCTCGGCAAGTAAGCGAAAAACGTCAGAATAACGACCCTCGGAGACCGTGAACGCGGCCTCCGAGGGTTTGTTGCATTTTTTCGCCCCACTTTTATTGACAAGGGGGGCAAAAAATGCTATACTGCAAAAAGTTACAAAACGGTTACAAAGTTACAAATTGGTTACAAGGACAGGAGTGAGTCAGATGGCAGAAGCTACGGAAGGTCTCGTTTACCGCGGACACCCGCTGCGCCGTGTGGATAATCTCATCTACTACGGCTCGATGGCGGATAAATATATCGTGATGATGCAGGTGTTGGATACCACGCCGCTCAAGGATATCACGCTTGCCAAGCGCGTTTCCATTCAGTTGCAGATGACAGACGCAAGCCTCCGTTCGCGCGACCGTGTGGTCCGCTCGACGGAAAAAGGAAGCCTTGGCGAGGCGATGGAATTTGCCTCCATCTGGCTTGAGCGCGCGCTGAGCGGCAAGATGTAAATAGCCGCCGCGCAGCCCCCTGATTTTATTCACGAAAGGATGACTCAGCTATGAGAAACCATTCACGATGCTTATCGTTCCTGCTTTCGGGCATTCTCTCCGTCAGCCTGCTCGCGCCGCTCTCTTCGGCGCAGGCCGCTTACGACGGTTCGATCCGCAACCTCGTTGACCGCGTGACGGTGCTGACGGAATCCGTTCAGACCGAGAGCGCGAACGAAGAAGAGCTCGCCAAGCTCGATGAAATGCAGGCAGAGCTTGAAGACAAGGCTGACGCCAAGGAAGACGTGAGCGAGACCGAGACCGTCTCCATGGTCGTCACGGGCGGCACGATCAACGTGCGCACGGGCCCCGGCACAAATTACGACAAGATCACGCAGGTGGTCAGCGGCAAGCAGGTCACCGTCGTCGGTGAGTCGAACGGCTGGTATCAGGTCACGTTCGACTCGACGACCGGCTGGCTGCTCGGTGAATATCTGCGCGATCCTGCCGACCTCGACGGCACGGTGGGCGCGAAGGTCGTCTCCATGGCGATGCCCTTCCTCGGCACGCGCTACCGCTCCGGCGGCGCGTCCCCCAACGGCTTTGACTGCTCGGGCTTCACGATGTATCTCTACGCGCAGCTCAGCTACTCCCTGCCGCACTCGGCGACCGCCCAGTATAAGAACTGCGGCTACGCCGTCGCCAAATCCGACTTGCAGCCCGGTGATCTGGTGTTCTTCTCGGATTCCTCACACGCCATCGGCCACGTCGGCATCTACATCGGCAACGGTCAGATCATCCACGCGCGCTACAGCGTCGGCAAGATCACGATCGACAGCCTGTCCGCGAGCTACTATGCTTCCCGCTACGTCGGCGCGAAGCGCATTGCGTAAAAGTACATAAAGAAAGCGGAACAGCTTAGGCTGTTCCACTTTCTTTATGTATTCAAAAAAGTGGCAGAGCCACTTTTTTGAGAAGGTTTCGCTGCATTCTGTGCCTCGGTTGTCCGCTTAAAAGCGGACAATTCGACACTCACTTCGCGCAAAGTGTTTTCTGCCACGCACATGTCGCGGCAGAAAACGGATTACATAGATTTCACGCCTGCGGGCGTGAAACTCT
>ENA-OOXT01002469-OOXT01002469.1-human-gut-metagenome-genome-assembly--contig:-NODE-2469-length-10350-cov-2.254881_pt1 | contig 10350 bp, 9 predicted proteins | sample MGYA00241590_ERZ501349 | MGnify/ENA primary metagenome ERZ501349 (study PRJEB25962, sample SAMEA2042838) | human gut metagenome | biome: human gut; feature: human-associated habitat; material: faeces...
AAACTTAGAACTCGGCGTTGCGCGGCGTACGCGGAAACGGTATGACATCACGGATATTCGTCATGCCCGTAACGAACAGCAGCAAGCGCTCAAAGCCCAAACCGAACCCGGAGTGGGGACATGTACCGAACTTACGGGTATCGAGATACCACCACATATCCTTCATCGGGATGTGAAGTTCGTCAATGCGCGTCATCAGCTTGTTGTAATCCGATTCACGTTCGGAACCGCCAATGATTTCTCCAATCTTCGGGAAGAGTACATCCATGGCACGCACGGTCTTGCCGTCTTCGTTCTGCTTCATATAGAACGCTTTGATTTCCTTCGGATAGTCAGTCAGGATAACCGGACGCTTGAAGTGGTCTTCCACCAGATAGCGCTCGTGTTCGGAAGCCAAGTCAACTCCCCAGTACACCGGGAATTCAAACTTATGCCCTTTGGCAACAGCCTCTTCCAATATCTTGATACCTTCCGTATAAGGCAGGCGCACGAAGCTTTCTTTCAAGACACCTTGCAGACGTTCAATCAAGCCCTTATCAAACATGTCATTGAGGAACTTCACATCGTCGGCACAGTTGTCCAAAGCCCACTGTACACAATATTTGATGAAATCTTCCGCCAGGTCCATATTGTCCGTAATATCATTGAACGCCACTTCCGGCTCAATCATCCAGAACTCTGCCAAGTGGCGGGGAGTATTGGAATTCTCGGCACGGAACGTAGGACCGAATGTATAGATGGCTCCCAATGCAGTAGCGGCAAGTTCGCCTTCCAACTGTCCGGAAACAGTCAGGCTGGCCTGCTTTCCGAAGAAGTCATCATCGTAAATAATGGAACCGTTCTCATCTTTCTTCAAGTCGTAAAGGTTCTTCGTAGTCACCTGGAACATCTGGCCTGCGCCTTCGCAGTCGGAAGCCGTGATAATCGGAGTATGAAAATAGAAGAATCCTCTGTCATGGAAGAACTTGTGGATGGCAATCGCCATATTATGACGAATACGGAACACAGCCCCGAACGTATTGGTACGGGGACGCAGATGGGCTATCTCACGGAGGAACTCCATGGAATGACCTTTCTTCTGCAACGGATACGTGTTATCGCAAGTTCCCAGCACTTCGATTTCGCGGGCCTGCACTTCGGCCTTCTGACCGGAACCGACAGATTCCGTCAGCACACCGTTTACGCTCAAACAAGCACCGGTAGTAATCTCTTTCAGCATCTCCTCATCGAAGTTACCCAAGTCTACTACAATCTGCACATTATTTATTGTAGAACCGTCATTCAGCGCGATAAAGTTTACTTGCTTACTACCTCTGCGGGTACGAACCCAGCCCTTCACGTTGACCATAGCGCCAAAATCTTCACGCTTCAGCAGGTCAACAATCTTTGTTCTACTAATCTTTTCCATAAAACAGTTATTATAACTTGATTATATATATTATTCGAAAGAGCCCATGCGCAGGAAGTTCACCTCTTGTTCCGTGAGGTAACGCCACTCGCCGCGACGCAAGCCTTTCTTGGTTAAGCCGGCAAAGAATACACGATCCAGTTTCACAACCTTGTATCCCAGCGATTCGAAAATACGACGCACGATACGGTTCTTGCCGGAGTGGATTTCTATGCCCACTTCATCTTTTTTGAAATCATCCGTATAGCTGATAGCATCTGCCTGGATTTCACCATCGTCCAACTGAATACCGGCTGCAATCTGCTCCATATCGGCTTTAGTCAGATTCTTATCCAAATGCACATGATATATTTTCTTTTTCAGATACTTGGGATGGGTCAGCTTGGAAGCCAGGTCGCCATCGTTCGTCAGCAATAATACCCCCGTAGTATTACGGTCCAGACGACCTACCGGATAGATACGTTCGTCACAAGCACCTTTCACCAAGTCCATTACAGTACGACGCGCCTGCGGGTCATCGGAAGTTGTCACCGTATCTTTCGGCTTGTTCAACAGGACATATATCTTACGTTCGATGCTGACCGTCTGGTCGTGAAACTTCACTTCATCGCCACGCTTAATCTTAGTACCCAATTCCGTAACCACTTCTCCGTTTACAGACACTACGCCTGCCGTAATAAACTCATCCGCTTCACGACGCGAGCATACACCGGCATTAGCCAGAAACTTATTCAAACGAATCGGTTCGTTCGGATCGACAAATTGTTCTTTATACTCTATCTGTTTCTTCTTACTGTACTTGGCATTGGGATCGTAATCTCCCGTACGGCGAATCGGGCGACTGTAGCTGTCTCTGTTGCCATAAGGGCGTTGAGGACGGTCACCGTTCGAGTTATAGCGCGGACGGAAAGGGCGGTCACCACCGGCATTGTTACCATAAGGACGCTGAGAACGGTCGCCACCTTCACTGTTATAACGGGGACGGTAAGGACGGTCACCGCCGGCATTGTTACCGTAAGAGCGTTGAGGACGGTCGCCACCTTCACTATTATAGCGAGGACGGTAAGAACGGTCGTTGTTATAGGAACGCTGAGGACGGTCGCCATTTTCCGCATTCGGATTAAAGCGCTGACGGTAAGGACGGTCACTGCTGTACGAACGTTGCGGACGGTCGCCATTTTCACTATTAAATCTCGGACGATAAGGGCGGTCGCCATTTTCACGGTTATAAGACGGGCGACTATAGCTTCCCTCTCTGTTAAATTGGTTACCATCACGGCCGGCGCCTGAATTCTCCTCTGAAGAAGAAGCATCACGCCAAGTTTCATTTTCTGTACTCATTGTTTTATTCGAATAAAATTAAACCTACTGGCCTCACGGCCATTCTTTCTTTATCTCTAATTACCTTTATTTTAGCTTATAACAAATTCCGGATTAAAAAAGTTGAAATCTCCGGTTTCCCTTGTCGCTTCTTAAAGCCCCGTATATGTATGGGGAGTAATTGCACATAATTCTTTTTTTATATCTTCGCTTACATTCAATTCTTCTATGAATTCCTTGATAGAATTCTCTGTGATAGCCTGATTGGTACGTGTCAATGCTTTCAGCGCTTCGTAAGGATGCGGATATGCCTCACGGCGCAGGATTGTTTGAATGGCCTCGGCCACAACACTCCAGCAGTTATCCAAATCGCGATAGATAGCCGTTTCGTTCAACAGCAGCTTACGCAATCCTTTCAATGAACTCTGAATGGCTATTATGATATGTCCGAACGGAACGCCCACATTACGCAATACGGTAGAATCCGTCAGGTCGCGCTGCAAACGTGACACCGGCAACTTCACAGCCAGATGTTCAAGGATAGCGTTTGCTATACCCAGATTACCTTCGGCATTTTCAAAATCAATCGGATTCACCTTATGCGGCATTGCACTCGAACCAACCTCACCAGCCTTGATCTTCTGCTTGAAATATTCCATGGAGATATACTGCCAGAAGTCACGGTTCATATCAATCATCACCGTATTAATTCGCTTCATCGCATCGAAGATAGCAGACAGATTATCATAATTGGAAATCTGAGTCGTATATTCTTCGCGCTCCAACCCCAGTTTCTCTGCAACGAACTTAGTGCCGAAAGCTTTCCAGTCATATTCCGGATAAGCCACATGATGTGCATTGTAATTTCCCGTAGCACCGCCAAACTTAGCAGTAACCGGACAAGCCTTCAATGCAACCAGTTGGCGTTCCAAACGATATACAAACACCATTATCTCTTTTCCTAGACGAGTAGGAGAAGCCGGCTGTCCGTGCGTTTTGGCGAGCATCGGAATATTCGCCCACTCTTCAGCATAAGCACGGAGTTGCGCTATCAATTCCTCTATCTGCGGATAATACACCTGTTCCAATGCTTCTTTTACAGACAAAGGAATAGAAGTATTGTTAATATCTTGTGAAGTCAGCCCGAAGTGGATAAACTCTTTATAGTCGTCCATTCCGCCTAACTTATCAAATTCTTCTTTCAAAAAATATTCAACAGCCTTCACATCATGGTTAGTCACGCTTTCAATATCCTTGATACGTCCGGCATCGGCTTCTGAAAAATTACGGTAAATATTTCTCAAAGTTTCGAATACATCCTTATTCACCCCTTTCAACTGAGGCAAAGGCAGTTCACATAAGGTTATAAAATATTCCACTTCAACCTGTACACGGTATTTTATCAGTGCGAATTCTGAGAAATAGGCAGCCAAAGCATCTGTCTTGCCCCTGTAGCGACCGTCAATCGGGGAGATTGCGGTAAGTAAATCAAGTTCCATACGTCGTATTTATGATAATTATCGGATTGCAAAATTACGGCTTTTTTCCGAGTAATCAGGTATAATGGGGAAATAAATTAAAAAAATGAAGTTTCAGAATAAAAAAATAGCTTTGCATACTATATACAAAGCTAAAATCCGCAACAATTGTGTGGGCGTTGACGGATTCGAACCGCCGACCCTCTGCTTGTAAGGCAGATGCTCTGAACCAGCTGAGCTAAACGCCCTTTCATTTGTTCATTAAGTTTGATATGCTCTATCTCTCTAAAGCGCTGCAAAGATACGGCTTTTTTTATTACCTCCAAATATTTTTGCGAAAAAGTAGAAAAAAACTTCATCTCCGCCTATATGTATTAAGATTTATAGTAACTTTGCAACTCCATATTAATAATGTATATGATATTTTCGACACTGACAGCAATTTCGCCTGTAGACGGGCGATATAGAAATAAAGCCGAGAACCTGGCGGCTTACTTTTCAGAGTATGCGCTCATTAAATACAGAGTGCAGGTTGAGATCGAGTATTTTATTACTCTGTCTGAATTCTTACCGCAGCTTCGTGCGTTGGCGACTGGGGAGAATAAAGAGGCTTTGCGGAAAATTTACCGCGAGTTTTCGGTTGAGGACGCTACCCGTATTAAAGAGATCGAGAGTGTGACAAATCATGATGTAAAGGCTGTTGAATATTTTATAAAAGAGAAATTCGATTTGTTGTCTTTGCAGGAATATAAGGAATTTATCCATTTCGGATTGACTTCCCAGGATATTAACAATACATCCGTTCCATTGTCTATCAAGGATGCACTGAACGAAGTGTATTTTCCCGGTTTGCAAGAAGTGATCGACATGTTGAAGAAATATGCCGAAGACTGGGCGGATGTTCCCATGTTGGCCAAGACACATGGGCAGCCGGCTTCTCCTACCCGTTTAGGAAAAGAAGTGATGGTGTTTGTTTACCGTTTGGAACAACAGGTGAAGCTGTTGAAAGTGACTCCTGTTTCTGCTAAGTTCGGTGGAGCAACCGGTAATTTCAATGCGCATCATGTGGCTTTTCCGGAATATGACTGGAAAGCTTTCGGGAATAAGTTTGTGAATGAAGTGTTGGGACTGAGCCGTGAGGAATGGACGACACAGATTTCCAACTATGACAACATGGCTGCTATTTTTGACGGGATGAAACGTATCGATACGATTTTGATCGATTTGTGCCGTGATTTCTGGCAGTATGTTTCTATGGAATATTTTAAACAGAAGATCAAAGCCGGTGAGGTCGGTTCTTCTGCTATGCCGCACAAGGTGAATCCGATCGACTTCGAAAATGCGGAAGGTAATTTGGGTATGGCAAATGCTATCCTGACGCACCTGGCAACCAAGTTGCCGATTTCACGTTTGCAGCGCGACCTGACAGACTCTACAGTCCTTCGTAATGTCGGTGTGCCGATGGCTCATGTCGAAATCGCATTCAAAAGTTTAACAAAAGGGCTGGGTAAGTTGTTATTAAACGAGAAAGCATTGTACCGGGATTTGGATAACTGCTGGGCTGTAGTGGCCGAAGGAATTCAGACTATCCTTCGTCGTGAAGGGTATCCGAAACCTTATGAAGCATTAAAAGCCTTGACTCGTACAAATGAAGGTATCACAGCCGAATCGATCAGTAATTTTATTGATACGTTGCAGGTTAGCGATGCTGTTAAAGCTGAATTAAAGGCGATAACGCCGCATAATTATACAGGTATTTAGTGAGAAACAATGGGTAGCCGTGAGGTTACCAAGTAGTTAATTATCATTTAATTTACATCAAATGAGCACAGAAGAAAGAGATGAATCTCAACCGCGTCCAAGAAAGGTGATACCAAGTATCAGACGGGAAAACACAGACCAGGATTCTGAAAGAAGACCTTACAATCAAGGTTATAACAGACCTGAGGGAAACAACTATGAACGGAGACCATATAACCGCGGAGGTTATAATTCTTATGGGGACAACCGCTCTTATGGAGACAGACCGAGTCGCCCGCGTACGTATGATAACCGTGATGGCGGTTACAACAAACCGTATAACCGCGATAATGGTGGAAACCGTAGCTATGGCAACTCTAATCGTGAAGGCGGCTATAACAGCAGACCTTCTTATGGTAGCAATCGCCCTTACGGTAACAACGATCGCCCTTCTTACGGCAATGACCGTTCTTATGGGAACGATCGTCCGTACAATCGTCCGTCTCGCCCGAACTATGAAGACAGAGGAAAGGCTTATTCGGCTACTCCGTCCGGCGAAGGTGTTTCGGGTGATGGTGTAAAGAAAAGAAGACCGCGTGTAGGTGATACCCGTGTAAGTTCGTCTTACGATAATCGTGATAATCGTGGTGGCAGACCTTCATACGGTAATAACAACAACCGTTATGGAAATGGCGGCGGACGTGGCGGCTACAATAACAACAGACGTCCGAACAACAATCGCCGTACCGGTGATTACAATCCGAATGCCAAGTATAACTTCCAGAAGCAGTTGAAGTATAAGGAAGTGCTGGCAGATCCTAACGAACCGATCCGCTTGAATAAGTTCTTGTCCAATGCAGGTGTTTGTTCTCGTCGCGAGGCGGATGAATTTATCCAGGAAGGAGTTGTTCAGGTAAATGGTCAGGTTGTAACTGAATTGGGAACGAAGATTACGCGTCAGGATACGGTGTTGTTCAAAGACCAGCCGGTTCAGATCGAGAGTAAAGTGTATATCATCCTGAATAAGCCGAAGAACTGTGTGACAACTTCCGATGATCCTCAGGAACGTCTGACTGTCATGGATTTGGTAAAGAACGCTTGCCAGGAACGAATTTATCCGGTGGGACGTCTGGACCGTAATACGACAGGTGTACTGTTGCTGACGAACGATGGCGATCTGGCTTCCAAGCTGACGCATCCTTCTTTCAAGAAGAAGAAAATCTACCATGTATGGTTGGATAAGAACGTATCTATCGAAGATATGGAAAAGATCGCTAACGGATTAGAGCTTGAAGACGGAGAAATCCATGCTGATGCCATCAGTTATGCAAGCGAAGATGATAAGAGCCAGGTCGGTATCGAAATTCACTCAGGGCGTAACCGTATCGTCCGTCGTATTTTCGAATCACTGGGCTATCACGTGGTTAAACTGGATCGTGTATATTTTGCCGGTCTTACAAAAAAGAACCTTGGACGTGGAAAGTGGCGTTATCTGAACGAACGTGAAGTGAACGCGCTCCGCATGGGGGCTTTCGAATAATATAGAGTTTAGCCGGTTGGAAAAGCCGGCTAACTTGTTTTGATTACCTAAGAATAAAAATATAAACATGGAAGCAATTAAAAGAACAAAAATTGTAGACGTACTGAAAAGCGAAGCTTTCGGTACGACCGTTAACGTGAAAGGATGGGTCCGTACCCGCCGTGGTAGTAAACAGGTTAGTTTCATAGCCTTGAATGACGGTTCTACAATAAATAATGTTCAGATCGTTGTAGACGTGGACAAGCTGGGCGAAGAATTTCTGAAGCCGATAACAACAGGTGCGAGTATCAGTGTAAACGGTACGTTGGTGCAGTCGCAGGGAAAAGGCCAGAATGTGGAGATCCAGGCTACTGAAATAGAAATTTACGGTTCTGCCGATCCGAATACTTATCCTTTGCAGAAAAAAGGCCATTCGATGGAGTTCCTGCGTGAGATCGCTCATCTCCGTCCACGTACGAATACATTCGGAGCGGTGTTCCGTATTCGTCATAACATGGCTTATGCCATTCATAAATTTTTCCATGACAGAGGGTTCTTCTATTTCCATACACCGCTGATCACAGCTTCCGACTGTGAAGGTGCGGGTCAGATGTTCCAGGTGACGACCATGAACCTCTATGATCTGAAGAAGGATGAAAACGGATCTATCGTTTATGATAACGATTTCTTCGGTAAACAGGCGAGCCTGACCGTTTCTGGACAGTTGGAAGGTGAATTGGCGGCTACGGCTTTGGGACAGATTTATACATTCGGTCCGACTTTCCGTGCGGAAAACTCCAATACGCCGCGCCACTTGGCCGAGTTCTGGATGATCGAGCCGGAAGTGGCTTTCAATGATATCCTGGACAATATGCAGTTGGCGGAAGAGTTCATCAAGTATTGTGTACAATGGGCTTTGGACAACTGTATGGATGATATCAAATTCTTGAACGATATGTTCGATAAGGGTTTGATCGAACGTTTGCAGGGAGTGTTGAAAGACGATTTCGTCCGTTTATCTTATACGGAAGGAATCAAGATTCTGGAAGAGGCCGTTGCTAAAGGCCACACGTTCGAGTTCCCGGTATATTGGGGTGTCGACCTGGCTTCTGAGCATGAACGTTTCCTGGTTGAAGAGCATTTCAAACGTCCGGTAATCCTGACTGACTATCCGAAAGAGATCAAAGCTTTCTATATGAAGCAGAATGAGGACGGCAAGACGGTTCGTGCGATGGATGTGTTGTTCCCGAAAATCGGTGAAATTATCGGTGGTTCCGAGCGTGAAGCCGATTATGACAAACTGTTGAACCGCATCAATGAAATGGGGATTCCTATGAAGGATATGTGGTGGTATTTGGATACCCGCCGCTTCGGTACGGTTCCTCATTCCGGTTTTGGTTTGGGCTTCGAACGTCTGCTGTTGTTTGTGACAGGTATGACAAATATTCGCGACGTGATTCCTTTCCCTCGTACACCGAAGAATGCCGATTTCTAATTTCGCATAGAATTGAAAAATCAAAACTCCGCATAGAACGTTCAGAGGACTATGCGGAGTTTTTTATTTAATCTTCATCTTCCAAGTCGATTGGGATCTGCCGTTTGAACGCTTCCTTGAAAGAGATCAGCGATTCGGTTCGGGCAAGGCCTAACGGTTGAAGCTTATTATGGATAATGCTTAGCAAATGCTGGTTATTCTTTGCATATATCTTTATGAATAAATCATATTGTCCAGTCGTGTAGTGACATTCAACCACCTCCGGGATTTCCTTCAGAGCCTCCGTCACCGATGGAAACTGCCCGGGAGATTTGAGGTACAAACCCATGTATGCACAAGTTTCATAACCTACTTTTGTGTTGTCGACGATAAATTCAGATCCTTTGATTACACCCAGGTTGGTAAGTTTTTGTATACGTTGGTGTATTGCTGCACCCGATACATTACACTCCCGTGCAACTTCGAGGAAAGGCATACGGGCATTGCCTATGATTAGTTTTAATATCTTCTCGTCAAGTTCATCCAGTTGATGGTGTGCCATAATTTCACTATATTTGTATATCTGTATAAATCAGTTCTTACAATCTTAATACAAATATAAATAATCTCTAATGATTAACCTCTATTTTTTAGTGGAATATTTTAGTTTGTAAGTTTCTTTAGTAATAATAATCTTCAATTTTATAGTTTTATGAGTTTACAATCAGTAGTAGCATGTAGGTCTGTAAAAGACTTTTCTGATCCGGCATTGGATCTGATAGAGAGAACGTACACAGAATCTTTTCCGGAAGTGGAACGCCGTGACTTTTCGCTTGTCCGCAATTTGGTTAGAGACGAATCCCGGTTTATCGTGTATGCTTTATCAAAAGAAGACCGGTATGTCGGCTTCATCACCGGTTGGCTTTTTGACGGTTATACTTATGTGGAGCATTTTGCAATTGATCCGGCGGCCCGTAATGGAGGAATAGGGGCTGAGGCAATGAAGCAATTTCTGGTCTTCTGCGGTACTCCGGTTGTTCTGGAAGTAGAAATGCCTACTGATGAGATGAGCAAGCGCAGGATTGGCTTTTATGAACGTTTGGGCTTTAAACTGGACAATCAGGTTTATCACCAGCCTCCTTACCGGGAAGGTGGAGAATGGCTGGAGATGCGGCTTATGACATATGGCGATGTTGATCTGGAGCATTCTTTCGAGCAGGTGAAGAATTGTCTTCATAAGAATGTGTATGGAGTGAAAGATGGGCTCACCCGGTGATCGTTTTGCACATTGCCTATTTGTTTTCTCGTTCTAATTCGACGATTTAAGTGGCAGTAGCCATGTTTCTGTTGTCAAACAGTCCAACTGTAGAGCTTTTGCCCTTAGTCGAATGTGCTTTCGCCCTTGGTCAAA
>ENA-OOXT01002476-OOXT01002476.1-human-gut-metagenome-genome-assembly--contig:-NODE-2476-length-10326-cov-1.973615_pt1 | contig 10326 bp, 11 predicted proteins | sample MGYA00241590_ERZ501349 | MGnify/ENA primary metagenome ERZ501349 (study PRJEB25962, sample SAMEA2042838) | human gut metagenome | biome: human gut; feature: human-associated habitat; material: faeces...
TACCGTACCCGCTTCGCCCTTCTCGCCCTTTGGCCCCTGGATGCCTCGCAGACCTTGAAGGCCTTGAGGGCCTTGAGGGCCTTGAGGGCCGGCAGGACCAATATCGCCCTTCTCGCCCTTCGGCCCCTGGATGCTGCCGGCTTTGCCTATGGTGGCGTTGAGGCTCGCGGTGATGGCGCGTGCGAGGCCGTCGACGCGGACGATTTTCTTGGTGTCTACTGTCATTTTGCGCCTTTCTGGTTGATGTTGGTCCCGGCGACGACGAACTGGCTGATCCAGTCGATGTCCTCGTCGGTGAGTTCGGTGAGCGGACTACCGATGATGGTCGGAGTGAGCGTGGCAGAATCCACGTCCACCAAATCGGCGAATTTGACTGGCGTTTGCGAGTTTGGTACCTGCACGCATCGGACGAAACGCCACGCATCACCACTCTCGCCGACCGTCACCTCGTAGGCGAACGTGCCGTCAGTCGGCGGAACGTCAACGGTGGCAGTGCCGGTTTCCGACAGTCGCACGTCGAAAGAGTCACGCACGACGATGCGCTTGCCGACCTTGAACCGGCCAGTCGGCACCACATGCACCAGTTCGCCGCCCAAGTCCGCTACGCCATCCGCGCTTGGATGGCCGAAATCGAAATTGATCTGAGTCAAAACAACCTCCTAAAACAGAGATACAAAAACAATGAGAAAAACCACACACGCCACCAACCAACGGCAACACGCCAACGTGTGGGATTAAATCAGGAAAACAGGAAGGACCTCATGCTGTTCGACACGTTCGTAGATACCGTTTGGAGACCATCATGCGGGAAACTCCGAGAATGCACCAAAGTGGGCTACGAAAGCGCACTGAACTGCCATATCCTCCCACAATGGAGCGGAAGGGACATGGACGCGATCACCGTGGCGGACATCGAATCATGGTTGGACTCCTTCGACAAGCCGGGAGCGGCACGCAAAGCATACGCGGTGTTCCGCGCGATACTGCGACTCGCGTACCGTCAGGGGGTCACGGACAATGACGTGACCAGACGCGATATCCGTCTCCCCCATCTGCGACATTACGAGCCGCAAGTGTTATCGGCGTCGGAGGTACGCAGACTGTTGAAAGGCTTCTACGGGCATCCATTGGAGGCATGGCTATTGGTGTCCGTGTGCGCGGGATTACGGCGTTGCGAGTCGGTCGGCGTGGAATGGGCCGACTTGGATTTGCGTCGCGGCACCGTCACCGTAAAAAGGTCGGTGCAATGGGTCGCGGGCCATGAGACCGTCACCGAACCGAAGACCGATCTGAGCCGACGAACCGTCGCATTGCCACGTTTCGCGGTCAAACGCTTGGCGGAAATCCGCCACGGCACGAAGACAGGCAGACTGGTCGGCAGTCTGAACGCGAACCAAGTGGCAAACCACTACCGCAGTTGGTGCAAGCGCATGAAACTGCCCTGCGTGCCGCCACGCAACCTCCGCCACACGTTCGGCACGTTGGCGATCAAGGCCGGAACCGACATCAGCGTGGTCGCACGACAGCTCGGACACTCCGACATCCAAACCACCGCACGGTATTACCTCAAGCCTGATCTGAGCGTCCTCAAGGACATGCAGAAAGCATGGCAGAAACTCATATTGACCTGCTGATAGCATTCCGTAACCCTTTCCGCGCCGAACACGAACTGGAAAGTGGATTACCGCACCGCCTTGGTCGGCAGGATGCTTCTAGTCGCATTCCACGCTAATCGCCTCAACACCGATTGGAACGCGGCGAAAGAGTGGGAGGTGTCACAGATTCTCAAACTCCCAGCCGGTTTGGAGGCGGTGTTCGAGGTGCATTGCGCCGCAATATCCAATTCAAGCATCGGATTGCATGGCGTCGAAGTGCAGGTGGCGCAGCGCACCATCGCCTTGCGTTCCTCGGGAAAGATGACAGTAAGCGCAAACGGGGGATGGGTCGAAGGCTGCATCACCGTGCCACTCGCCTAGGAGAACGTCACACCACTGGGAACAGGCATTATCTTTTGGAAACAATGGATTATCTGCCCCGTATCCAATCCTCCGATCAGCGTCACCGACCCGTCCGTGTTCCACAGAGCCTGCCTTCCCAAAGGGTTGCCGGAGACGTTGGCGATGCATCCGAGGTTGATTGGCTTGGATGGTTTGACGCCCCTGGCCCACTGCCACACTTGGAAATTAGCGACAGCGACGGAGCTTCGGAAAGAGGATAAATCCACGAATATCAAGCCGTCTTTGATGGTGATGGCGTTCGTTGCGCCATATGCCGCTCCGACAAAGGAACCGGTATTCTGCCATTTCAGCTGGCATGTCTGGGTTACGGAATCCCACAAAGCCCCCTTCGGCGTGAACAGGCGTACCGGCGTGCCGACCGTGATGCCGTCAAGCGGGATACGCCACAACGGCATGTATGCGTCACCCGCGCCGGACAATATCTTCCCTGACGGAATGGTCGGGTCAGCGGCGGCAGTCGCATTCGGCGAACCCTTCAACACGACCAATTCCACCGTTTCGATGCCACTCGTGGAATCTCGATGGTAATGTGCGCAGATGATGTCATTGCGTTTCATGCCCTGCGACCCGTTGGAGATCGTCACCGATTCCGCCGACGTGATGTGCCAGTCCAAGCCTTGTATCGACGCGCAGCCGGTGCCGATCGTCGCCCTGTTGGACGAACTCATCGAGCATTTGAACGCGTCTCCCCAGTCGTACACCACGTCAGACTTCGAGAACTTGGCCTGATGGATGATCGCCTTGTCCTCGCTTGAGATGTGTGCGACTCCGGCCTTGCCGTCAACCAGTTCGATGGTCAATTTTCCCTCACCTTCCTGATATTGCCTCCTTGACGACGCTCTGGCCGACCTCGCATGAGGCGGTCATGATGCCGTCTGAAATCTTGATGATGCGTTTGGTGACCTTCGCGGTCACGGTCAATCCGGTGTTGTGGTCGGAGGCGGTCACGATGTCGTCGACCTTGAGTCTTTCGCCGATGGATTCGGCGAGCGTCACGTCCACGGTGCCCCCGGTCTGCAGTTCCTGCAGGCGCTTCTGCGTGTTGTCGTCCAATGTCTTCTGCTCGGCCGCGGAATAATCGTAGATCTCGCAGATCTCGTCCGCGCCGGTAAGCGTTTGCTTGCGCGTTACGTTGCCGCGCCTGTCCGCATACCATTCGCTGACGTACCGGTTCTTGAGGTCCTGCTCTCCGAGGCCGATGAGGTGGTTGACGGTCCGGTGCTTGGTCTCGGCCTTGAAGTCCACGAGGTCGGAGTCGACGGTGTTGCCGATGGTCTCCACCGGTGTGATGCCGAGCAGGATCCGGTTGTTCCTGGCGTTGATGTCGAGGCGTCTGCCGCATGATGCGAGCAGATTCCGCAGTCCGGTGTAGGCGTCCACGTAGCGCGGATCCTTGAAGACCCAATTGGTGACGGTGCTTTGGTCGTCGGAATCGACTGTGAGCACGGAATCTAGGCCGATGCGCCGTACGAGGCTTTTGACGACGTCCGGCAGTCTGCCGGAGACGGTGAGGTAATCCTGCCCGCTGTCCGGTCTGATGATCTTCGAGGCGAGCAGGCCGGTCCATGTGCGTCCGAGCCATGTCACCTCCGATGCTCCTGACGTGACCGTTGTGCGCATGTCGTCGATGCGGCCGCCTATCTCTGTGCCGTCGATCCACCACCACCAGCCACGTACCGGCGCCGGCGTTGGATCGGCGATGGTCATCTCGAAATCGTTTTCGTCAGTGCCGGACGCCCAATCAAGCGTCACGTCAGAGACGCTGCCGCGCGGAGTCAGTTTGGCGTCGGCTAGGATAATGTCGACCACGGCACACCTCCGGACTGCTGGTAGAGGGTCAGATCGATGCCGAAGTTGGCTGAGACCTCCAAAAGACTGGATCCCGCCGGTATCGGTTCGAAAATGTATTTTCCGCCGCCGGCCCCGTTGCCGCGCTGGCCGTGGGCGAAGATGTCGGTGATGTCGCCGTTGGTCGCGACGAGCTTGATGCTCTTGTCCAATCCGGTGGCCGACAGTGCGATGTACCCGCCGGACGGGATGGCCACATCGTCAATCTCATAACGGTTAGAGCCGATGGTGAAGGACGGATTAGAGCACGGGCCGAAGATCGTCGCAGCGAATTCCGCGGGCTGGACTCCTGGATTGGAGACGAGCATCGCGATCCTGGACGTGCCGAGGTCGGTGGGCAGGTCGGTGGGCAGGTCGAGCTGGCCTCCAGTGCCGGCCGCAGCGGGGAAGAAATGCTGTGTCGGCAAAGCCTTGCGCCACACGCCGTCGCACAGAACCACGGTGCAGTCGACCTGCGCGTAGTCCGGCATCGGCAGCATGCCGAGACTGGATGCGACGACGTAGGCGCGTTGCCCCCATTCACCGTTGACTGTGATGGTCCCGGGCCGCTGCGCCTGCACGTCCATGTCGAACAGGGCGCACACGTCATCCAGGAGCGTCGGCTGTTTGGTGCGGATGGTCATCTTGGAGGTGATGGCCGACCGGCTCACGCCCTTGATTCCGCGCGCGGCCAGAGTGTAGGTCCACGCGTTCGCGCGCATGTCCTGCAGGTCGGCCACCCACAAATCATCGGTGTTGAGGTCGATGGTCCGACCGTCGTGTGCGCGGTAGCTAAGCTCTCGCATATTTTCGGATCATCCTTCCCAGGTCTCGGTCGCTGATGGACGACGTGTCGGCCGAGGCGCTGATAATCGCGCCAAGATCGTTGTGCAGGTTGGTTATCGCGGCGACCACTGCGCCGGTGTCGACCATCACGTTGACGTCCGGCATGCTCCGGCTCGTCGAAAACACCTCACGCGGGATCTTCCGCTCGTTCAGCAAGCGCATGTTATCGACGCCGTAATAGGCCGTGGCCGCAGCATTGTGCGTGTACTCCCCCGCGGCGAGACGAGCGTTGAGCAGATACACGCTGTCGCTCAAACCATTGCCGGGCGCCCACGCCGGATCCACGTAGCCGGAGAACATGCCACCTCCGGCGAACTGCTGGAAGGTGCCGTCGGTGAACATTCCACCGGTGTAGCCGCCCTCCTTCTTCGTTTTCTCCGTGACGGTGAAGCTCTTGTCCGCGATCTTGAAGTTGTTGATGGAGCGGAGCACCGGAGTCGCCTGGTCGTTGACCGAGGCGGTGCTCTTCTTGTCGTTCAGCTTCTTGCGGTTGACAGCATCGACCTTCGGTCCGGCCTTGTCGGTCGAATCCAAGGTGTTCTTCTTGTTCGCCAGCTTCTGCGCGTTCGCACGTTTCACTATCTGCGACGCGATGTCGGTCGAGTTGAGCGTGTTGCGCTTGTTGGTCAGCTTCTTGGAGTTGGCCTTGTCGACCTTCGGCGAGGCGTTGTCCTTCGCGTCGAGCTTGGCTGTGGACTTCTTGCCGTTGAACTTGTTGACGTTCGCGGAGGCGGTCTTGGCTTTCTTGGACGCCTTGTCGGTCGCATCCAGTGTGGCCTTGACGTGGGTCTTGTTGAAGGCCTGCATCATCTTCTGCGCCTTCTTGGCGCTGGCTGTGGCCTTCTTGGTTTCGGCTTCGAGCTTAGCCTTCGCTATCTTCTTGTTGAATTTGTCGAGGTTGGTTTCCGCGCCTTTGGTCTTCTTCTTGGCCTTGGAATCGTCAACGTCAAGCTTCGCCTTGTTGTTGTCGGCGGTCTTCTTGATGTTGTCGATGGACGCCTTGATGCTGTCCGAACTCAGTCCCCAACGGTCCGCCAAGGCGTTGGCGGCCTGTTCGCTCATGCCCGAGGCTTCGGCCTGCCGGATGATCGCATCACGTGCGTCCTGCAGCACGCCGTTCGCACGTTCGATCTCGCCGCTGCTGAAATTGGTGCTCTCGCCCTGCTTGAGGATCTTCTCGGCGGCGTTCTGCGCGCTGCTGGCGATGTCCTCCAACGCCTGCTTGGTCTTGGTGCCCTGCTCCGAAAACCTGTCAAGCAGATTCCCGCTCTGGTCGAAGACGACGCCATTGTCCTTGCAGGTGTCGGACAGTTCGCCGATCTTCTGATTTAGTTGGTCGACCGCCTGGTCCGCAGTCAGGTTGCCCGACTCCAAACCAAACAACGCCTGGACAAGATCGTCGATTTGGCTTGACGCGTCCGAAGCCGAAGAGCCAAGCTCTTTGTTCGCGCTGGCCTCATCCTTCGTGGATTTCGCCGCGCTATTGGTTTTGCCATCGAGTTCGTCCAACGCCTTGGACTTGTCCTTGGCGCCTTTCGTGCCCTGCTGGTAGGCGGTGGTCAGGGCGGCAAGGCCGTCGCGCAGCGCGGTGGCCTTATGTGACCCGCTGCCAAGGCTGGAGCCGAGCTTGTCCGCCGCCGAGTTGACCTGCTTGATGGCCGTCTTGTTGCCTTCGGCGGCCTTGGTCATGGTGGTGATGCTGATGCCGGCCTCGCTCATCACGTCGGTCAGCTTCTTCGATCCGGTGATGCCCTGCTCGATCGCGCTGAGCCATCCCGGTTCGCCATGGAAGGTGCCGACATCCATGTTCTGCAGCTGGTTGACCAGCGCCTCGTGGATAGCGCTGGCTCCATTGGCTGCGGCTGACTGCACTTCCTGCACCGCCTGCTTGGTATTCTGCGCGGCCGTCATGAAACCGGTGAGCGCCGTCGTGGCAATGCCCAGGGCGATGCCCCACGGGCCGCCCATAAGTGAGATGAGTCCGTCGGCAACAGTGTGGAACCCCTTGGATCGGAGCGTGGCGGAATCCTCCGCAGTGCCGAACGATTCCAACTGCTCCTGCGCGCTCTGACCGCTCGCGCGGAACATCTGGAAAGCGGTCTGCGCGGAAGCCAAAGCGGTCTTGACGCGCTGGATCGGGTCGATGGCCAGGCCGATGTTGTTGGCCATGGTGCTGGTGCTGCCGTTGAGATTGCCGGCGGCCTTGTGCACCGCGCCGAACACGCCCGCAAGTGACGCCATGACCACGAGCGTCTGCTGCACTCCGGACGGCAAACCGGCGAACGTGTCAACCAGCGTATCCAAGCCCTGCACCATCTTGCGCAAAGGCCCCTGGGCGCCCTCGCCAACGGAAATCATCAAGGACTCCATCGAACCACTCAGATTCTCCAGATCACCCTTGAGATTATTGTTCTTCGCGGCGGCCTGCTCGGCGGCGTAGCCGCTTTCGGACACGGCCTTAGTCCACTTGTTGACACCGGATTCGCCGGCCTCGTAAAGATAGTTCGCGGCCTTGATGGCATAGCTGCCGAAGATGGTCGCGTTCGCCTGGTTGCGCTGTTCGTCGGTCAGGTTCTTTTCGGCCTTCTGGAGCTGTCCGGCGAATTTGGACATGCCGACGAAGTGGCCTTGCGCGTCGTAGGCGCTGATGCCGAGTTCCTTCATCGTATTGGCGGCTTCGGTGGACGGCGCGGCCAGTTTCATCAGCATGCTGTTCAACTGGGTGCCGGCTTCGGCGCCGATGGTGCCGTTCTGGGCGAACAGGGCGAGCACGCCGGTGGTCTCCTGGATGTTCATGCCGAAAGAGTTGGCCTGGGCGCCGCAGTTGTTCAGGGCTTCGCCGAAATCGGACACGTTGCCGACAGCCTTGCCCGCGCCGGCCGCGAGCGTGTCGGCGACCTGCGACGCCTGCGAGCCCTTCAGATGGAACATGGAGAGCGCGTTGGCCATGTATTCGGCGGCATCGCCTACCGCCATGCCGTCCGAGGCGGCCAGATTCAACGCTCCGGTCAATCCGCCTGTGAGGATGTCCGTGACGCTCATGCCGGCCTTGCCGAGATCATTGATCGCGTCGGCGGAGTCCGAAGCGGAATAGACGGTCGATGCGCCTGCCTCGATGGCGGCGGCACGCAGTTGGTCCATTTGTGCGCTGGTCGCGCCGGTGTTCGCCTGGACGGTGCTCATCTGCTGGTCGAAGTCTGCGGCCATCTTCACCGCAGCCACGCCGAACGCGGCCACGGCCAGTCCTGCGGCGGTCATACCGCTGGCGATAAGCGCGGACTTGCGTCCGGTGTTCTCCATGCCCGAAGCGACTGTTCTCGCGGTGCTTCCGGCGCGTGTCATCGCCGCCTCATAGGAGGCTGTGTCTGCCATCAATCGGATGACGATGTTCTTGTTCTCCGCCAAAGCATCCTCCAAAAATCAGGTCAAATGCGCCACCAAGGCGTTCGCGGCCGGATTGTCCCTGCCGTTGGCCTCCGTCCACTGTTTCATGGCCTGCTGCATGTGCGCAGTGGCCCAGCAGACGCTGGTTTCGGCATGCAATGTAAGTTCGCTCTTCGGGTCTTGGCAGATCGTGCGAGGCAAACCGCACATGGGGCATAATGACCGTTCGTATTCCGCCAACGAGCGCATCCAATTGCGTTCCGTCTCATCCCATTCGACCTCATCGCCTTCACTCGGGCGCCAGCCCATGAAACGCTTATAGCTGATGCCGAGCTGGCGGCAGATGCGTAGGTCCTCGACTAGCCGTGGAGAACCTGCGAGGCGAGGTCGAATGCCGCTTTTGGGTCCGCTGCGGTACCGTTCAGTTCGGCGATGGCCTGCCAGATCGGAGTGAACTGGCCATCGGTGAGTTCGTCGAACAGATTGCGCCACGCCTGTTCGGTCTTGTCCTCGTCGGCCAGTGGCTTGCCGCCGATGGTCGCGGAATCAAGCATGAGAGGCAATGCCGCGGCGGCGGTGCCGAACATGTCGTTCGTGCCGTTGTCATTGCGGTGCGCGGCCAATGCCTGCGCCCACTTGCTTACCGGCAATGCCCGCAACGTGAGCTTCAATGTCTCCGCATCCGCCTGTTCGCGTAGCTCTTCGATGCGCCGCGCGGTGGCCTTCGCCTGCCGGTTCGTACCGGCCTCCGTGACTCGCTCGCGCGTGGTCTCCTCGGCCAGCGTATCGCCCAATCGCGCAATGTCCTCGGCGGTCTGCTGGTTAAGGATAATATCGACCTCACGCGTGCGCCTGGTGACTTTAAGCATATGTGTTCCTTCGCTCTAATATTCATGTCCCTTTGCCGGAAAAGAGGAAAAATAGGATCCCGCACCGGCGAAAGGAACGAAAGTCCGATGCGGGAAGAATCAATCAGGCCACCTTCACGTTCTCCGCCCAGCCAGGAGCGCGAACGGAGAAATTGACCTTGCTACGCAGCACGCTGTTCGCGGCAATCGCCACCTTGGCGCTCATGCCGATGCGGACAGCATACACGTTCACAGTATCTCCGGCGACAAAAGCATCATCCGTCTGCTTGCCATAGCGGCGCACGAAGTAGCCTTCCACACCCTCGGTCAACGTCTCCATCGCCACGTTTTCCGTGGAATGCGAAGTGTTGGTGTTGTCGATGACCTCGATGCTTGAGCCACTGATCTTCTTGCGTCCGGGATTCTCATAATCCTGCGCGCTGTTTTCTCGCTGGTCGGAGATGGACTCCTGCGACGGCGAGCACGACCAGCCGCCCATAGTGACGTAGTTGGACAGGTCGGTTCCGGCGTTGATCTCGTCGGCGGTCGGCTTCTGGATGTTTTTGATGGACGGCACCCAGATCGTGTTGACCAGACCGTCCGCCGGTGTGGAAGGAACTTCGGTTCCCAGAGTCAAAACCATGACTCCTCCTTAAATATTTGGGGTCACATGCGTGACCAGTTGAATTTGAAAGTCAGAAGACGGCACTGGTAAAGCAGCGCCGTATCCTCTGCGGTAAGTCCGGCCGCATAAGCGCCGGAATCGGAAAACAACGTCAGACAGCCGGTGTCGAAACCCTGCGCGACGAACCTTTTGCCAGCAAGTCCTGGAATCATGAGGTCATCGGCCAGCACGTTGACGGAATCGGCCGTAGTGCTCACGATGCGCACCAGCAAAGTGCCGATGCCGCAATGCACATGCTGCGTTTCGCCGACGATATGGCCGTTAGTCGTGACCGTCTCAATCACCCACGGCGGCTTCTCCGTCGGCTTAGGCGCCGTCTGCCGGTACACGGCCCAGCCCGTCGCCGGCTTCGGGATATGGTCGAGGATCGTGTCGGTCAACGTCATGATCGACGTCATTCAGACCACCTCCACGGCGGCACGCGCCACGTATTCCGCAAGCTTCGGCAATTCTTCCTCACCATGCTCGTAGAACCGATGCGTTCCACCGCCCTTCGTGGTGCCGAAGAACGCGATGTTCGCGAGCGAACCAGTGCCGCCCTTGGTGGGGCCTATCTCGGCGGTGATGCGTCCAGCGGATTCCTGCAGCGTGTAGCTGATCGGGATACGGCGGAACGCCTTGTTGCCTGAGCCTTTCAGGTCGTCACGAATCGAGTTCTTGACGTTCTGCGCGCCCTTCTTCACAGCTGCGGAGATCAAGGCGCGGCGAGCCACTCCCC
>ENA-OOXT01002478-OOXT01002478.1-human-gut-metagenome-genome-assembly--contig:-NODE-2478-length-10320-cov-5.727521_pt1 | contig 10320 bp, 9 predicted proteins | sample MGYA00241590_ERZ501349 | MGnify/ENA primary metagenome ERZ501349 (study PRJEB25962, sample SAMEA2042838) | human gut metagenome | biome: human gut; feature: human-associated habitat; material: faeces...
TGCAGCCGCAGACGCCGTAAACGCAGGCTACGCTTTTTTTGGCTAAAGCTAGCAGCGGTGCCTGCTCGATGTGCAGCTCCAGGTAAGCTTTAACCGGCAGCTTGGCAAAGGCTGTGTGTGCCTCCCCTATTCTGTTGGCATCAAGGCCGTATTCCTGCCAGACATCGCTGAAGCTGCGGCCGTTTTCCTGATGGATTAAGGGCAGCACATCCTTGCTTGTGACAATGCCGCTGACAGCACTGCTGCCAAGACAGCTTTTACCGAAGGCTACACCCTCTTCATCTGCCCAACCGACAACGTAAAGAGTTTTGGCAGGCTTTTTATCTGCCAGACCGTAGGCACCGATACCCATGCCTGCTACAACGCCTAAAGCGCCGTCCAGCCAGCCTCCGTCAGGTACGGAATCGAGATGGCTGCCGATAACAATACACTCCTCGCTGGCGCCGGCAAATTTTGCCCAGCTGTTGCCTGCGGCATCTGTCCAGACCTCTGCACCTGCAGCCTGCATCTTTTGGGCAAACCATTCCGTTGCTTTCTTGAATGTCGGTGTCCAGGCGATGCGCTGTGCTCCGTCCGCATCAGCGGTTAAGGCTGCCAGCTCCTTGAGATCGGCAACAATATTTTTGGCTATTTGTTCACGTTTCATATAATGCTCCCTTCCTGCTTCATTAGGCTTTTGCATAGCGGCAAAAGCGTAAAAATCAAGTTTATTATATTTTATTATAGCTTTAAAACCAATTTGTTCCTCTGTTTTATCTGCTCCGATAAGAGCGTTACAGCAAACAAGCATAAGATAGCTTATTTGCATTATATACAAATCGGCGTCAATTTACAAGACGGAATAATGAACCTGCAAAAGTATAGCGAAAATAAAAATAAGCTGCTGCCTTCACTTTTGCTACAAAGAAGGCAGCAGTTTTTTCAGTTACATCGTAGAAAAAATATAATTAATAAATTTAATTTAATTCATGAACAGCTTGCTTCAGCTGCTCAAGGCCCTGTAATAATAGCGCACGGGGGCAGGCAACGTTGATACGTTCAAAGCCTTCTCCCTCTTTGCCGAAGATACCGCCGCCGTCGAGCCAGAGGTGTGCTTTATGCCAGAGCCACTGCTCACGTTCGGCAGCTGTAAGGCCTAAGGCACTGCAATCAAGCCAAATCAGATATGTCCCCTCAGGCCGGAGCAGCTTAATCTGTGGCAGGTTCTGCTTCAGATAAGCATCAACAAATTCAATGTTATCTTCGATATAAGCCTTAACCTGCTGCAGCCAATCTTCGCCATAAGTGTAGGCTGCCTGACAGGCAACAAGGCCTAAGGTATTTACCTGGCTATAGCCTGCTGCCGCTACCTGCTTGCGGAAGCGGCGGCGTAAATTTTTGTTGGGAATGAAGATATTGGATACCTGCAGGCCGGCAATATTGAAGGTTTTGCTTGGCGCAGTGCAGATTACGCAATTTTGCTCATATTGCTCACCTAAACTGGCAAAAACTGTCTGAGAGTTATTTCCCCAGACGAAATCACCGTGAATTTCATCACTTACGGTAATTACACCATGCTTAAGGCAGATATCGCCCACTTTTTGCAGCTCAGCGCGTGTCCAGACACGGCCTACGGGGTTATGCGGTGAGCATAAAAGCATCAGTTTAACATTGTTGGCGACGATTTTTTCTTCCAAATCGGCAAAGTCCATTTCATAATAACCGTTTTTCAGAATAAGAGGTGAATTAATCAGCTTGCGCTCATTATCCTCGATAACCTCGCTGAAAGGATAGTAAACCGGTTGCTGTACAAGTACGCCCTCACCGTTTTGGGTGAAGGCCTTTACTGCCATAGCAAGGGCAAAAACTATGCCGGGAGTTTTTGTGAGCCATTCTGCTTTGGGGCTCCAGTTAAAATGCTTAGTATACCAGTCGCGGACAGCGTGAAAATATGCTTCTGTACTTTCACTATAGCCGAAGATGGTATGCTGGCAGCGTTCAACAAGTGCTTCCTGTATTTCCCGGGCAATAGGAAAATCCATATCTGCCACCCAAAAAGGTAAAACGTCTGCCGGACGGCCACGCTGGATGGCAAAATCGTATTTTAGGCAGTCTGTATTACATCTGTCGATTATTTTGTCAAAATCATATTTAGTCATAGTCTATCACCAAATTTTATTCGTATAAATTATTCTATTGCAGCGAAGGCCTGCGCCAAATCGTCAATCAGATCCTGCGTTGCTTCAATGCCTGTAGAGAAGCGCAGCAGACAATCCGTAATCCCATTTTCAGCACATTCTTCGGTAGTAAGGTCGGTATGTGTCTGGCGAATCGGATAGGTTATCAGGCTTTCTGTACCGCCAAGGCTTTCGGCAAATTTGATGAGCTTGACGCCTTCCAAAATTTGGCGTGCTGTTTCCGCGCTGTCTACAGCAAAGGAAATCATGCCGCCGAAGCCGGTGGTTTGCGCTTTGTTGATTTCATAACCGGGATGATTTTCCAGACCGGGATATAAAACGTATTGTACACGCGGTTGCTCCTGCAGCCATTTCGCAATAGCAAAAGCGTTTTTTTGGTGCTGCTCCATGCGCAGCGGCAGAGTTTTGATGCCGCGGATAACGAGCCAGGCATTAAGTGCTCACCGACAGGCGCCGGTTGCGTCGGGCGCACCGATTTCATGAATACATTTTGTTGCAAATTCCATAGTGTCATCTTCTCCTTTCAAGGTCAGGCGGCAAGATACCGGATATTTCATCAGGACTGCTGGAAGCTAGTTTATGCACGTAACTGCATAATGAAAATGCGGTATGGATAAACGAAGGCTTTTTTTATTTTAGTTTTACAAAGGAGTGAGGCTGCAGGTCTTTTTTGCTTGTGCGCACAGTATCTCTTTTTATGTTTAGGAAGCTCTACGCTTGTTTTAATTGCTAAAGCTATATGGATATGCTAAAATGAATGTATTGCAAGGAGATGATTATTTTGATGTATCTATTTTTAACATTAGATGATAATACTTAAATAGTACATTCAGAAATGCGTAATGACGGAATAGTAAAAGTTTATTTAGAGGTAAATGATGAAAAAACAAGATTATAAATTAGAAATTTATAAATTACTAATTTATAATCTTGTTTTTTCATTAGATACGAAAATTCAATTTGTAAAAAAGGTTTTGATTGACTATCAGAAAGATCATGAAGATCAATATGATGTTGCTAATAAAGGAAAACCATGGACTGACGAACAATTAAAAATTATTTTATCTGATGCACCTACTAAAGAGAATTGTGCAAAATATGCTGTATTGTTTAAAAGAGGTTATGGGAGTATAGAGCAAATTTATCGATGGGCCGCTACACCAATAAACAGTTTGGAAGGAAAAGGACGAAGTAACGATTCTTTTGTTTTACAGATAAAAAAAGTTGCTAGGCAAATAGGACTTAGAGGTTAATATTTATTAACTCAAACTTCCCACACCGAAAATCAGTTTTCAAAGGTCTATTGGCTTTTTACGTGTGGGAAGTTTGAGGTAGTAATCGCAAAACTTCTTGAGATTGTAATACTGGCTATGAATAAAAGAGTGTACTAAGTCGCAAAATAGCTTAGTACACTCTTTGTAATATATACGATATACTTCTTACCACCCTACTCCAATCCAGGGACCATGGTGATGGCCGCCGCCGATGCCGATACCTATGCCGATTGGGAAGTTCCAGCCACCCCTGCGGCTTTGCTTTTCGCGTTCAATCTTCATAAACCACAGGCGATAGATTTTGCCGCCGTTTTCCAGCTTTTTCGGTGTATCCTTATCGGTGATAATCTTATAGCCGTTGAAGTTGGCGTTGGAGCTTTCGTAATCGCTGAGCATTTTGTTCATCTGCGCAAAGGTAGCCTTGTTATTGGTATATAAGCGCAGCATTTCGGTATTGGGCATGGTTAAAATCAGCTGCTTGCGCAGGGAACGGTCTGCTGCCAGACCTTGGTAAACCTCTACCCTGTCTTCTTTGATTTTTACATATAGCAGGTCGTCACTATTGCCGGCCTGCAATCGTTCATTCATTTCGGCAGCACTGATGATTGCAATCGGTTTGATTGCGTCCGGATCATCGGCAGCCTTAGTTTTATCTGCAGCGAGCGCCAACGCACTGCAGGAGCACATCAGTAAGCAGGTTAACAGTAAAAGCAGCTTGCGCATAGTTCTCCCTCCTTTGGAAGCTGATGGGAAAAATCTACATAAAAGACTTATATAATCCTCAATAATATGGTATCATATTTACGTAAATTTGTTAACTGAACTTTAGGTGATATCTGAGGAACAGTGGATATTGAAATACGAGGAGATTATATGAAGAAAAATAACCTGATTTGGATAATTATCTGTAATATCCTGGGAGCACTGCTTTTGGGAAGCTGGCTGGCAAGCACCCCTACCGCCGGCTATCACGGATCTTGGCTGGCTCTGGACCAAAGTGTCTTTTATTTCTTTAACCAGAAGCTGGCTCAGGGAACGGCTTTTACTTATTTTATTGCTTTTGTTAATCTGCGTGCCTTTGATGTGGTTGCCTTTGTGGCGATGCTGGCGACTTTTTACAGCTATTACCGCAAAAGCAATGTTGAAGGCAAGCGCTGGCTGTTCTGTATCGGCGTTGCGATGCTGGTGAGTGCGGTAATTATTAAGCAGTTTGATAAGCTGCTGCCGATTGACCGCGTAAGTGCTTCCGTTTATTTTGACCAGCTGTATCATAATGTAAACTGGGTTAGCCAGCTGAGCGGCTGGCCTGCCAAGGATCGCTCCGGCAGCAGTTTCCCCGGTGACCATGGCATGATGCTGTTGATATTTGCTGTGTATATGTGGAAATATATCGGCAAAGATGCTTTTATCAAAGCGATGGCTGTATTTATTATTTTCTCTCTGCCCCGCATCATGGGCGGTGCGCATTGGTTTACGGATGTTTTTGTAGGCTCTGTTTCCTTTGTCCTGCTTGTTTTAAGCTGGATTCTGTTGACGCCGCTTTCAGATATCTTTATCGGCTGGCTGGAGAAAAAGCTGCCGCTGAAATGGTTTGTGAAGAAAAGAGAATAGATTTCTAAGCTGTTGTTATTTTGGCTTTTGCTTATAGTGAGGCTGAAGTGGCAGCAGCTTTTTTGTATATAATGAAGAAAACATTATTGGGGCATATCATGTCCCACTATGGACTTTTTATTTTTGCTTCCCTCTTCTATTTTTTGCAGATTTGTGATAAAATTTAATTGTATTTTTATGAGAAAATTCAGCAAGGAAGTGACGGAATGGAATTTGTAAAATCTGCTGATGTAGTCGTTATTGGTGGCGGCATTGTAGGTACTGCTGTATTGCGCGAGCTTTCCAAGTATGACCTGAAATGCGTTCTGCTGGAAAAAGAGCCGGACATCGCTATCGGCACTACTAAAGCTAACAGTGCAATTCTTCATGCTGGCTTTGACGCTCCTACCGGCAGCCTCAAAGCTATTACCAACGTTCGTGGCAACGCTCTGTACCACGAGCTGCAAAACGAACTGGACCTGGATATTAAATGGACCGGTTCCCTGGTTGCTGCAACCACCGACGAGGAAATGCAGACTCTGCAGGAGCTGCTGCAACGCGGTAAAAAGAACGGCGTTGAAGGCCTGCAAATCCTGTCTAAAGAAGAAGTTCTTGAGCAGGAGCCTAACCTGACCACTGTCAAGGGTGCTCTGTGGGCTCCGAGTGCTGGCGTATGCTGGCCGTTCGGTGCTGCTATTGCTTTCGCTCAATGTGCTGTACAAAACGGTGCAGAAGTTATCCGCGACTGCAAGGTACTGGGCTTCGTTAAGGAAGACGGCAAAATTACCGGTGTAGAAACCAATAAAGGCACTATTGCTGCTAAATACGTGGTTAATGCTGCCGGTATTTATGCTGACGAAATCGCTAAGCTGGCAGGTGATGATACCTTTACCATCACTCCGCGTAAGGGCGAATATATTCTGTTTGATAAGACTGCTTGCAGCAGCCTGGTTTACGGCGTGGTATTCCCCACCCCGACCAAAAAATCCAAAGGTATTCTGGTTTGCACTACTACCCACGGCAACACCTTCATCGGTCCTAACGCTAATGAGCAGGATTCCAAAGAAGATAAGGCTGTTACTACTGCCGGCATGAATGAAATCATTGCTTCTGCCAAGAAGCTGATTCCGAACCTGCCGATGGGTGCAGCTATTACCGAATTTGCCGGCCTGCGTGCCGTTTCCAGCACCGGTGACTTCGTACTCGGTCCTTCCGAAAAGGTTGAAGGCCTGTACAATGCTGCCGGCATGCAATCTCCCGGTCTGACCGCAGCTCCTGCTGTAGGTGAGCTGATTGCCAACGAAATTGCCCGTGTAAGCGGCGCTGCCAAGAAGGCTGACTTTAAGGCTGCTCTGCCGAAGCATAAAGCATTCAACTATATGACTGCTGATGAAAAGGCTGCCAAGATTGCTGAAGACAATCTGTACGGCCGCGTAATCTGCCGTTGCGAAACTGTTACCGAGGGCGAAATTGTAGAAGCAATCAATTCTCCTGTAGGCGCACGCACTGTTGACGGTGTAAAACGCCGTACCCGTGCAGGCATGGGCCGTTGCCAGGGTGGCTTCTGCGGTCCGCGTGTTACCCAGATTCTGGCACGCGAGCTGAACATTTCTGTTCCCGAAGTATTAAAAGAACGTACTGATTCCAATATGTTCTACGAAAAATATTCTGCAGATGGCGGGGAGGAATAATAATGAACCAATTATATGATGTAATTATTGTTGGCGGTGGCCCTGCCGGTCTGTCTGCTGCTTACAGCGCATGGCAGAATGGTGCTAAAAAAATCGTTGTTATCGAACGTGACCGCGAACTCGGCGGTATCCTGCAACAGTGCATTCACAATGGCTTCGGTCTGCATCACTTCAAGGAAGAGTTGACCGGCCCCGGCTATGCACATCGCTGCATCGAGCTCGTTGCTGATAAACCTGAAATCGAAACCCTGGTTGATACCATGGTATTAGATGTACAAAACAATAAAACCGTTATTGCCGTTAATCCGAAAAAAGGCTTACTGAAGCTGGAAGGCAAAACTGTTATCCTGACCATGGGCTGCCGTGAGCGTACCCGTGGCGCTATCCGTATTCCGGGCGAGCGTCCTGCAGGCGTTTTCACTGCCGGCGCTGCTCAGCGCATGGTTAATATGGAAGGCTACTTGCCGGGTCACAAAATCGTTATCCTCGGCAGCGGCGATATCGGCCTGATTATGGCTCGCCGTATGAGCCTGGAAGGCTGCAAGGTCCAAGCTTGCCTGGAAATCTGCCCCTTCTCCAACGGTCTTACCCGTAATATCGTTCAATGCCTGAACGACTATGATATTCCTCTGTACCTCTCCCACACTATCGTTGCTATCCATGGTGAAGAGCGCGTAACCGGTATCACCGTTGCTAAGGTTGACGAGCGTATGACTCCGATTCCGGGTACCGAATTTGATATCGAATGCGATACCGTACTGCTGTCTGTAGGTCTGATTCCTGAGAACGAGCTGTCCCGCGGTCTTGATCTGGAAATGAACCCGCTGACCAACGGTCCGGTTGTTGACCAGCATCGTGAAACTAGCTTAGACGGTTTCTTTGCTGCCGGCAACGTAGTACACGTACATGATCTGGTTGACTTTGTATCCGAAGAAGCTGAAATCGCAGGCAAATATGCCGCATTGAAGGCTCAGGAGAAAATGGCAACCGAAAACCGTACCGTAACCGTAAAGGCTATTGACGGCGTACGTACCTGCGTACCGCAGAAGCTGACCATGCCTGCTGAAATTCCTGCAGACGAGAAGGTTAAGCTGTTCATGCGTGTCGCTGCACCGCACCGCAAAGTTAAGCTGGAGGTTAAGAGTGGCGACAACGTTCTGTTGAGCCGTCCTCTGCCAGTAGCAAAGCCCAGTGAAATGATTGCCGTAGAAATTCCGGCTGCAAAATTTGCCCAGATCGGTGACGAAGTTACCGTAGGTCTGGTGCTGTAAGGAGGGTATAAAATGGCTGTTGAAACTCGTGTTATGAACTGCATTATGTGCCCTATGGGCTGCGAGATGACTGTTACCATTGAAAATGGCGCAGTTACCAATGTTACCGGCAACACCTGCCCGCGTGGCGCTAAATATGCTAACGATGAAGTTACTGCTCCGAAGCGTATGCTGACCTCTACCGTTGCTGTAGAAGGCGGTATGCTGCCTTTGCTGCCTGTAGTATCCGCTAACGTACTGCCGAAGGAACGTATCATGGACTGCGCACGCTTCCTGCGCACCGTCAAGGTTACCGCTCCGATTAAAACCGGTGACGTTGTAGTTAAGGATATTCTCGGCCTTGGTGTAGATATTATCGCCAGCCGTGATATGTAATCAGCTGAGGATTCTTCTGTTGCATATAATATAGTAAAAATTGCAAGAGCTGCAGTTGCACTACTCTGCGTAGTGTAAAACTGCAGCTCTTTTTGTGTATGAGTAATGAGTATGAAAGGAGTATGTTAATTTAGGTATTTTTAGCAATTACCGCACCCAGTACAGCACCGATGATGAAGCTGGTGGTAGCTTTTTTGTTGCTGTCCTTTTTCGTTACGTAATTGTCGTTCTTATGACGCTTGTCGTAGCGGTCATGTCTGTCGTAGCGGTCATGTCTGTCGTAGCGGTCATGTCTGTCATAACGGTTATGCTTGTCGTAACGGTCGTGCCTGTCATAGCGGTCGGAATGACGCGGTGGCGGAGAATCGTGCCTTTCGTGAGCGGATGCTACGCTTGCCAGCGGCAGAGAAAGCACCATGGCAGCCATAGCAATTGCCGTGGTTTTCTTCATATACTTGGTTAATGTTGTCATCATATTTGGCACCTTCTTTCTTAAAGTGGTTGTTTACCTTTGTTGTTTTTATTATAAAGGCAGTATATGGCGAAATTATGACGATTTTGCCTGATTTACAAAAAATAAGCAGAAAAAATTGTAAAGACTTTAGCATTTTGCTTATTTTGGTATGGAAAAAGTGCTTTATTTACTTGGTTAATACGCAAACAGAAGATTTTAGGTTATTATAATAGTAGTTATTAATCAACCCCCTTCCCCGTCAGTCGGCAAAGGAGGCTGTAGCATGAAGGCTGTTACCTATCTGAAACAATTTCTTTCTCCGAAGGCCCTGTGCCTTATTATAGGCGGCTCGCTGGTATATTCTATAGGCTTTAATATGTTTATTTTGCCATGTAATCTGTATAATGGAGGCTTTTTAGGGATAGCACAGATGCTGGGATATTTTATGAGAAACGTCCTGGGACTGAGCTTTGTTACCGATAACTATATCGGCATTATCTATTTTCTCCTGAATATACCCTTGATGCTGCTGGCTATACGCAAGTTTGGCAAGGATTTTTTAGTAAAATCTGCTGTCTGCATCACAAACTACAGCGTATTGCTGAGTCTTGTGCCTGTTGCGGAATATAATTATCTGCCTGATACGATTACGGCTTGTCTGGCAGGCGGTATTCTGTGCGGTCTTGGCTGCGGCATGACGCTGATGAGCAAGGGCAGCGGCGGCGGTGAGGGCATTCTGGGACTGCTGCTGATGCACCGGTATCATAATATGAGTGTAGGCAAGGTCTTCAATATTATTAATATCTTTGTCTTTGGCAGCTGTATTCTATTATATGATGTTGCTGCAGCAGTCTACTCTATCTTCTTTGCCGTAATTACTTCCGTTGTTCTGGATAAGGCATATTTGCCAAGTATTACGGTAACGATGATTGTAATCACTAAAATAGATTTGGTAGAAGAGGTTATTTTTGCTGCTGTGCATCGCGGTGTAACTAAAATTAAGGGCATAGGTGCCTATAGCGGTGAAAATACCAATGTGCTTTTGACAGTTGTTTCTAAGGTTGAGTCGATGAAATTACGTCATTTGCTTGAAGAATGTGATCCGAATATCTTTATTATTGAATACGAAAATGTATCGGTGATAGGAAATTTCGAAAAAAGATTATAGAAATTTTTGCCGAAAAATGACGTTTTGCAAGCTGTTTTTGAGGATTTTTCGTAGATTTTTATAGAAATTTTGAAGTTTTTTCAGGTGCTTCAAAGCGTGTATACATGATACTTTATTTGTCCACGAATCCAAGTGTTTCACTAAAAAATCTTAAAAAAGTTGTAAAAAAGGTGTTGACATTACCTTGCCCACGTGGTATTATATACAAGTCGCCGGGATACAGCGACAAACACAAACAACAAAGTTGCGAACAAACGCAACAGAGTGAACCTTGAAAACTGAACATAAACCTAGAAAAAAGCGAATGTGCGGGTCGAGCG
>ENA-OOXT01002493-OOXT01002493.1-human-gut-metagenome-genome-assembly--contig:-NODE-2493-length-10256-cov-2.537888_pt1 | contig 10256 bp, 7 predicted proteins | sample MGYA00241590_ERZ501349 | MGnify/ENA primary metagenome ERZ501349 (study PRJEB25962, sample SAMEA2042838) | human gut metagenome | biome: human gut; feature: human-associated habitat; material: faeces...
TTTGTTGCTCAGGTACTTAAAAAAAATATTTTATAATAGTGTTGCGGAATTAAGGTTTCTTTAATTTGAATATAAGTACCATCACCTAGAAAGGATTTTGCTATTATTGCTGTCCGGTAAAACTTTAGCATGATAGAAACTAGACGATTTTTATCCCATATAACATGAATTTGACTAGTATAAATGTCTGCTAAAGGCTTTTTATGCTTGGTACTACCAATTTCATACAAGACTAAAAGACAACCCTCTTTTTGCAAAATTGATGAAGCTTGGTGTATTTGTGCTGGATATAAGATTGTGCCGATTTTTACCGGATAGCAATTTTTGCTATATGATTTGGTATTGTATATTCTTCTACAAAAGTTTTTCTTGTTATGGGAAAATCTTTTGTAGAAGAATATACCAAAGGGATAATATAAGAAACTCAACAGAATAATTTTAGAAAAATACGGGATACAAACCAGTTAATCGAAGTTTGCCAGACGTTGTGAGGATCGGGTAAGAAATGTGTGGAAATCCATCGGAAATACATTTTTATGCGCCTTGTAATATAATGCTTTTCTCAAGGAGTTATTCCCATAATCAAAAATAAATCAAAGCCTTATTGTCACGGGCATTCCGGCTTCGCTTTCCATGAATATTTTCCTTGCGACTAAAGTCGGGGAAAATATTCATGGAAATAAACGCCCGGACAAACGGCTTTGATTTGATGATAGATTATAGGACTAACTGTGACCGACATGACGCATAAACGATATATATCTTCCCCTTGTTTTTTGCAGGACTATTTCTGCAAGGAAACGGATGATGATAAAACGATGCCAGATAAATTTGCCGTCAAAAATATCCGAACTTCATGAGACGTATAGGACTTCAGTTCCCTCCAATCTGCATTGTTTACGTTTTCCTTGTTTTCGGATCGTGTTCCCCTTTTGCGTGTATGTGCCTTTCCGTTATTACCGGTTTCCAATTCGTGTGTTTTTTTATTTATCCTCTTTTATGTGATAAATACATTCGTGATATATCCTTTCGTTCTCTTGCTTTGACATCTGATGACATTTAATGAAATCTGAAGACAATCGCTTGGAACAGGATTTGCGTTCTCCTTATATTTGCTCCAAATCAATTGAATACGCTTATGGAAATCGTCGCTATCGAAGCCCAAACATTTGACCGGATGTTACAGCGCCTGAAGGATATGGCACGGATTACGGATGAGATCTACAAAATGCACGGTGAACGAAAAATAGGGGGGTGGATGGACAGCCAGGATGCCTGCCTTCGGCTTGGCGTAAGTCCCCGTACCTTGCAAACATTCCGTGACAATGGGACCTTGGCATACAGCCGGATCGGTCACAAGATTTATTATAGGGTAGAAGACATACAGGGGATACTTCCCCTTATTCAAAAAAGAAAGGAGAAGCAAGTATGAATAAACTGATTATGAAGGAAGATGAAGACATCCTATCTTTCTTCCGAACGCTTGATCACATGGTAGAAAGACTGGACGGTTTATCCCGAAACTACCGTCCGATGTTAAATGGAGAGCGTTTTCTTTCCGATCGGGAACTTTCCGAAAGGTTGAAAATCAGCCGCAGAACCTTGCAGGAATATCGGAATGAGGGTAAGTTACCCTACATCCAACTTGGGGGTAAAGTGTTGTACAAAGAGAGCGATATAGAAAGGATGTTACAAAATGGATACAAAGAAGCTTGGCAGGCTAGACAAATGCCATAATAACAACCGGCAATGGACATGCCGCACTTTTCGTACCGTCTGAGATGTGTATGGTGAATGTGTACACTGCGATCATACCGATAGTTCCAGTAAACAAAAGAAGTGGATGGGAGTGTGAAAAACTAAAATGACCTCTCTGAAAAGTTACAGATTGTAACTACAAAACCTAAAAGAGTCGTATCAAGCTCTGTTTTGAGTAATGATACGATTCTTACTTTAGCCTTTAAGGATGTTCAAGTTTCAAATCAAAAGCTCATCTAGGCTAAAATTGAGTTTTGACCTTTGTCTGCTTTATTTGGGATTCTATGAAAGAGGTAACCGAAAAGTCAAAATTGGTATTTTCATTCCATTTGAAAAAGACGGATTGTCACATGAACGGCTTGACCACTGAATAACCAATAGATAGGCGCCAGTTTCCAATAAGATATCAGTTGTTCAATGAATATTGAATCTCCTGAGGTTGTTTTCTGGATCAATCTTCTTTTCCTTTTGGATCGGAAAACATTCTCATCAAAGTTCTTTAACCAATACAAACCGATAGACAACAAGACTGCTGAAAGAAAAATTATCAGTTCTTTCCGATTTCTTTGTGACATTAATCTTTAATATTCCCAATTTTTATTCGTATCTTTACCAGCAAAGATAACAGAATTGTTGGTTAGACCCAAGTATAATGCGGAAATTGTCACAAGGTGGAATCGGAGGATTAAAAAGACAACACCTTAAATTGGATTGATAATCAGTGATTTATAAATAAGATTCGAACCCCAGGCGGATCACCAAAGAAGGTCTTCAGTCTTGAAGACCTTTTCTTTTTTTACATAGTTCGAAATTAATTTTGTAACATCATTTTATGGCTAGACATACATTCGCCACCGTCGCGCTAGCCAACAGGATTTCAATGGAATCTGTTGTGAAAATGCTCGGACATACAGACATCAGGACAACAAAATATACACGAGGATTTTGGACCAGACCGTTTCCGAAGAAATGAAAGGGATAAGAAGCAAATTCTCGATCCGACAAAGGCTGAAGGACAAACGGACCACATTTGAAATCGCCCGTCTCAAGTACAATCATCCCATGAAATGATTGCACTTGAGATTAGAGAGCATATTAACAGGGCATTTGTTCTCACTTTTCATTTATTCTATTTGTCCAATGCAGTTCTTGTCTTACTTTCCGTCTTGTTTAGAGAATAACAAAGAGAATAGGCTGTTATTTTTTATTTAAAATATAATGCTCAGCCAAAAGACTTTGACTAATGGTTCCTTCTTTATCGGACAGCATTACTTGTCTATTATTTAGCATTCTATAATAGGTCTTTTCTCCTGAAGAAGGAGTGACTAATTCCATTATTGAATCCCCTATTATATGATATATACCACTAGTTTCAAATGTTGCATCTTCCCTCCCTATGTATTCGCTCTTCAAGGTATAGGTTTTATCTTCATTTATAACTAATATCGTTTTTATGCCTTCACAATCTGCTGCAGGAAGAGTTCCCTCATAAGTTCCAAATAAATTAGAAGTATGGGCTTGGCTTTCTGTTTTTATTTCGCGGTTCTTAATTGGGGCATTATTCTTCTGAGAAGAATTACAACTGATCATGACAACCCCAAATATAGCCCATAAAAAAATCATTTTCATAAAAAATCCTTTCTTTTTTAGTTATTATCAATATATCTGTATCATATCTCATTTTTTCGACTTTTCTCTAATATAGAATCAGTTAAACAGTATTTGGATACATTCAAATACTGTTTAACTGATTGCCACAAATATAATACATATATCTTTATTGCATTATTATTTTTTAATCCTATCTGCAAAATGTACGATGAAAAAATGGGGGGAATGGGTAGACTGCCAAGAAACCTGCCATCTACTTGACATAAGTCTCCGTACCCAGCAAACGCTCCGTAACAATAAGTGCTTCAGACGTTTGCAGACATACTACTTGTAATAATGCTTGAAACAGACGATATTTATGCTTGTTTCGAACTTACGTTATATTATGATTTTAGAACAAGAGTATTTTATTTTGTTCCAACAAAGTTTTAAGTTAATATGTAAATTTGCAAGCACATAATAATAAATAACATGTCTGAAATTGCACCTCTAATTTCCGACCTGGCAGTTATATTAATTGCTGCGGGAATAATTACATTGGTTTTTAAATGGTTGAAACAACCTGTCGTTTTGGGGTATATTGTTGCCGGTATTATTGCCGGACCTGCCGTACCTTATATACCAACAGTATCCGATCCTGCCAATATAAAAATATGGGCAGACATAGGCGTTATATTTCTTTTATTTGCCATGGGGTTAGAATTCTCTTTCAAGAAGTTGATGACTGTAGGAGGCACAGCCGTTATTGCATCTATAACCATAGTTTCCGGAATGATGTTTCTAGGCTATGCAGCAGGAAACGCACTTGGCTTCTCACATATAAGCAGCATATTTTTAGGGGGTATGCTTTCTATGTCATCCACGGCAATTGTATTCAAGGCATTTGATGACATGGGACTTCGAGGGCAAAAATTTACCGGAGTTGTATTGGGTGTTTTAGTTGTCGAAGATTTAGTTGCCGTTGTTCTGATGGTCTTGCTTTCGACTTTAGCAGTCAGCCAGCAAGTTGAAGGAATGGAAATGTTGAAAAGCATTCTAAAGCTAGGAGCGTTTCTTATATTTTGGTCATTACTCGGAATCTATCTTATTCCAAGTTTTCTAAAAAAGGTCAAACCGTTTCTTAACGACGAAACCTTATTGATCATAGCATTAGGATTCTGTCTGGGTATGGTTATGATTGCGACTAAAGCTGGATTCTCCTCTGCACTTGGAGCCTTCGTCATGGGATCATTATTAGCGGAAACTATTGAGGCCGAAAAGATAGAAAAGCTGGTAAAACCAGTAAAAGATCTGTTTGCTGCCATATTTTTTGTCTCTGTAGGTATGATGATACAACCGGACTTATTAATCGAATACCTTATCCCAATCTGTATCTTAACCATATTGGTAATCGTCGGACAAGTCTTTTTCGGAAGCCTTGGCATCCTTTTGTCCGGACAATCTTTGAAGATAGCCCTGCAATCAGGATTCTCCCTGACTCAAGTAGGTGAATTCGCGTTCATTATTGCTTCATTGGGAGTTAGCTTGAAAGTAACGGACGATTATCTGTATCCTGTTATTGTCGCTGTATCGGTTGTTACAACATTTCTTACTCCTTATATGATCCGTTTGGCAATTCCGACCTATCAATTGATCGAAAATCATTTGCCTTCATCTGTAAAACTAATGTTGAACCGCTATTCTTCCGGGTCCAACACTGTCAAACATAAAAGTACATGGAATAAGTTGTTGAAATCTATGTTACTGGATGTAATACTATATACAGTATTGACAATATTCAGCATCATCCTATTTTTCACTTATATAAATCCGATTATTCGCGAAAACATATCTGGAATCAAAGGGGCTTTATTGAGCTTATCTATTATTCTGGCTGTTATATTGCCTTTCCTTTGGGCCATCATTATGAAAAAGAATCATTCTCCTGAATTTCAGAAATTATGGAATGACAGCAAATATAACCGGGGGCCATTGGTTTCTCTGATAGCAATAAAGATACTCCTTTGCGCAAGTATCCTAATGCCGGTTATAGTTCATATATTAAACGTGGCATCCGGTGTCGGATTTATTGTTACCCTGTTGATATTGGCAATGATTATCTTATCCAAAAAACTGAAAAAGCGTTCTCTCTCAATCGAAAAAAGATTTATTGATAATTTCAACGGGAAAACAAATGGATCAAACATTGAAAGCCCTTTGACCGACAAAATTCTGGAATCTTTACCTTTCAATGATTTGCACTTGATTGATTTCACTGTTGACCAAGCGTCTTCCCTTGTCGGTCGGAGTTTGAAAGAGGTCAACTTCCGCCAACAATATGGAATAAACGTCGTTTCTATCATTCGAGGTGAACAACAAATCAATATACCAAAAGGTGAGGAACGCCTTTACCCTTTTGACAAGATCATAATTGTTGGAACAGATGAAGAATTGGATATCTTCCAAGGAATAATGCAAAAACAGGAAAAAGAACATAGAGATCGGTTGACACAAAGCACCAATAAAAATATAAAAATAGAGCAATTCAATATTGAACCGGGATCTCAGTTGATCGGTCAGTCAATTCAACAGTCTGGCATTCGGGAAAAGAACGCATGTCTAATCTTGGGTATCGAACGGGACGGGAGACCGATAATGAATCTTTCATCCCAAACAGTTTTCGAGGAAAACGATAGCGTATGGGTTGCCGGAGAATATCGTCAAATTGTCCAATTAAGCGAAGATTCAAGTTCCAATTAAGTTTGTTAGTCAAAGTACAAAATAAGTATTAAGCAGAAATTAAGGATTACGTTTACCTCTTTTAGGATACCAAAGCATAATCCCCGGACTGTATTATGACCTACATATGGTTGTTAAAAGCCGTCATATGCTTTTGGAGTTACAACAATATCCTCTTCTGTTGCGACAACGACTTTAGCATCTATAAAGTTATATCGTCTATTCAAATAATATCTTATATTTTCTTCTTGTCATATAAAGATAACAGGATTGTCGATTAGACCGCAAGTATAATGCGGAAACTGTCACAAGGTGGAATCAGTGGATTGAAATGGCAACACTCAAAATCGATTTGATAATCAGTCATGTTATAAATAACATTCAGATTCCAGACGGATCACTGAAAACAAAAGAAAAAGCAAGGGGATGTGTCAAAACTAAGGCACATCTTCTTTTTAACGAACAAGTTACAAATTAACAGTTCAAAGATTGAAAAATAAAGTTTTCAAACAATCTAAAGGAGGAAAAAGATATTGCTTTCTTTTCATTCAGACTTACTAATATTTATGTATAATATTCATCAGTTCTTTAGCATAAACCGTTTGTTTAAACTATAAGTACGCTGTAAATGGAGATCATCTCATTTACAGCGGATGAGATTTATTACAGTTATTCTAAAAATAGACGGATTTTAGATATTTATATCTCTATCAATAATGTTAAACTTATGGTTCTGAAATAGCTGAATCTTGAATTTTAACCATATAATGGAATATCATGAATAGATTTTGAACACATTTGAATAAAATTTCATCTTCTCATAATGTCTAAAACATGTTACTTTGTCATAAAATTTTACCATAAAACATCTATAAATGGAAAAACTTGTATCACGAAGTCTTATGCTTATTCTAATCGGAATGGCCACAGCCCAAAATATACAGGCTGGGGAAAGAATGAGCATGCCAACTTCATTTAAAAAACAAACAACTGGTTTGTCTCATGTATCACAACAAACAATTTCTGTGAAAGGAAATGTCAGAGACCAGTCAGGAGAACCAATGGCCGGAGTCAATGTTATTGTAGAAGGGACTACCATCGGAACCATGACAGACAGTAATGGGAACTTTACTTTAAACGTGCCGTCTACTTCTATCAAAATCAAGTTCTCATATATTGGATATGAGGATCAGATTGTCTTGATTAAAAATAATCGCAATCTGAACATCACTTTAAATGAGAATTCCGAAATGTTGGACGAAGTCCAGATTATTGGATATGGAACACAAAAGAAAATTACAGTCACGGGGGCTGTATCTTCCGTTGGAACTAAAGATATTTTGAAATCACCTGTTCCAAATATTGCACAAGCATTGACTGGTAAAGTTCCTGGATTATCAACTATTCAATATTCCGGTCAACCTGGAGCTGATGATCCTGCTATATTCGTACGTGGTATAGGTTCCCTTGATGCTAAAAGAGCTGCACCATTAGTTATGGTCGATGGTGTCGAGCGCTCTTTTTTTCGTCTTGATCCCAACGAAATTGAAAATATAACCGTGCTGAAGGATGCTTCTGCAACAGCCGTATTTGGTGTTCGTGGGGCAAATGGGGTCATTTTAGTAACTACGAAACGAGGAGAAGAAGGTAAAGCTCAAATATCTGTATCGACATCAGCCAGTTTGCAAAAGCCGATCCGGCTTTATGAATATGCCAACAGTTATGACTACGCTGTTGCATTTAACGAGAAACTGACAAACGATGGAGCCAGTCCTGTATTTGGCGAGAAGATCTTGGATGCTTTCAAAAATCATACAGATCCTTTACTTTATCCGGATATGGACTGGATGGAACTTATCCTAAAACCAACATCTTTTCAGTCTCAGCATAACTTGAGCATATCAGGTGGAACCGACCGTGTACGTTATTTTACTTCTGTAGGTATTTTGACACAAGACGGTCTGTTTCGATCTTTCGATGCTGGATATAATTCTAATTTTACTTACAACAGATATAACTATCGTGCAAATCTAGACATCGATGTGACACGTTCCACTCTATTAAAAATCAATTTAGGAGGTCGTCTTGAAGATACTAAAGAACCTAATACTAAAAGCAACCTTTTTACATTCTTGACAAGAGTCACTCCGTTCGGAGGAGCCGGACTTTATGATGGTAAATGGATACATACAAGTCCGGATAACATCGGTTGGGACAAAGGAGCCTTGGAAAATGCCGATCCATTTGAATGTTTTTTCGGGAAAGGATATAACCAACGTATTTATAACGAAATCAATTTGGACCTTTCTTTGCAACAAAAGTTGGATTTTTTGACTAAAGGGCTATCTCTTAATATAAAAGGTTCTTATAATAGCGGCTATACACATAGGAAAAACCGTTACAAAGAAATCCCCTATTACACTGCGCATAGAGATCCGGAAACCAATGAATTATTCTTCCGAAAATTCCGTGAAGAAAGCCAGTTGTATTTTGAGGAATCTACTGATCGTGGGCGAAATTGGTATTTGGAAGGTAGTTTGAACTATGATCGCAAATTTGGGAAACATCAAGTTGGTGCTTTGATTTTGTATAATCAGTGGCGTGACCAATATCCAGATCCAGCTCAATTCGACTATGTTAGTATTCCTCGCGGATATGTAGGTTTGGTCGGACGAGCTACCTATAATTTTGACAATCGTTATATGGTTGATTTTAACGTAGGTTATAATGGTTCGGAAAATTTTGCGCCAGGACATCGATATGGAATTTTTCCAGCTTTTTCTGCCGGCTGGATTCTTTCTGAAGAAAAGTTCATGAAAAATCAGTCTTTTATAAACTACTTAAAAATTAGAGGATCATATGGAATAGTCGGAAATGACCTGATGAATACTAAATCACGCTTTTTCTATTTGCCTGATGCTTACAATCCTTATGGAACAAGTTATAATTTCGGAGTGGACGTTTCTGGAAATCGTGACGGAGCAACCGAGTTACAAATGGGGAATCCTCTTGTCTCTTGGGAAAAAGCAGGAAAGCAAAACTACGGTTTGGATTTTTCAATATTGGATGAGCATTTATCTGGATCTTTTGATTATTTCATCGAGAAACGTCACGATATCCTTACAACACGCAATACAGCTCCGAATTTTATAGCTATAACAATGCCTGTTGTTAATATTGGCAAAGTTGATAACAAAGGATTCGAGTTGGTTCTGAAATGGAATCACTCCATAGGAGACTTTAAATACTGGATCAATGGAAACCTCTCATATGCAAAAAATAAAATTGTCTATAAGGATGAGATACCACACAAGTATCCTTGGTTATATGAAACAGGACAATCCGTTGGACAACCTTTCGGTTTTATCTTTGACGGTTTTGTAACAGAAGCTGATCTTGAATCCGGGAAGCTTCCGGATCATAAGCTCGACCTAAAGCCTGGGGACGCCAAATATAAAGATTTGAATGGTGATAATATAATTGACGACAATGATCAGTGCCCCATTGGTAATCCTATATACCCGCAATTGACTGCAGGCATCACCGCTGGATTTGAATATAAAGGATTCGACTTCAGTATGCTTTGGGCAGGTAGCGGAAAGGTGTCACGCTTTATAAGTGCTGGGTTACGTGTTCCTTTCGGCGGTGGAAATTACGGGCTGTTACAATATATGATTGATGACCATTGGACACCGGAAACCGCAGAAACAGCTAAAACACCTCGTTTTTCAGGTGCAGCGAATGCGAATAATTACACTCGAAATTCAACCCTTTGGCTAAAGGATGCTTCCTATATCCGTCTGAAAAATGTTCAAATCGGATATACGTTCAAGGGGGAGTGGATGAAAAAGATTCATTTGAAAAATATGCGTATTTACGCTTCTGGCGAAAATTTACTGACATTTGATCATTTGAAAATAGCAGATCCGGAAGCAACTGACGACAAACAGTTTCAATATCCTCTTCAGATGATTTTTAATATTGGTCTTAATCTTAATTTTTGATATTGTTGAATATGATACGAATAAATATTAAACATATATTTGTCCTTGCAGGATTTATCGGTTCTTTCCTGTCTTGTCAGGATTTAAAATTTGGAGATGACTTCTTAGAAAAAGCTCCTTCCAATGATGTCGATATCGATGTAATTTATTCTAATGCGCAATATG